>JGI24819J35694_1000049_pt1 | contig 19715 bp, 20 predicted proteins | sample METZYME_3_800m_FD_35694 | JGI IMG/M metagenome (IMG submission 35694) | reverse complement strand
AAAGAAACTAGTAAGCCAACCTAAAGCCTTCTTAGTCACACTCTCGTTTTGAGACGCAACAAGTTGCTGAGTTGGCCCATCATCTGCAGGAGCCTTCCAAGTTGGAGCTGCAGCTGCCACACCAGCCGGCACCTGCTCCTCACCATCACTTCCTTCTCTAAGAATCTGGATCTGCCCNGATTTCTCCATATCCCAAGCAAGATTGAGGATNTTCTGAGTTCCCTGTTCCATATCGACGATCAGCTTGTCGATACGGGTAACAAAAAAGTTGTATGAGATGTTCACTGGNACTGCGATAAGTAGTCCAGCCGCCGTAGTGAGCAGCGCGACTTTAATACCGCCAGCCACAAGAGTTGGATCCACATCGCCGGCCAACTCAATAGCAGCAAATGCTAGAACCATGCCTACCACAGTACCCAGAAAGCCCATAAGCGGGGCAACGTTCGCGATCGTTGCCAGAATGACAAGGCCCCGCTCCAAAAAGCCAAGCTCTATAGTTCCCGTTGTGGCAACTGCAGATTCTAACTCACCAGCGACAAGCCTACGTGTCTGAATTCGTCGGAGCCCAGCAAGTAGAATCGCACCTGCCGGTCCTGGGGTATCCCGACAAATCTCAATAGCCGCTGACACGTCTCCCGTTATAGCAGCCTCTTCTACTTCTTCCAGGACGCGGTCAGTACCGCGGTGAGCGACGTGGAGCGTCCAGAATTTGGCAAAAATCACACCCAAAGCAACCATCGAGCACAGCGTGAGCGGGTACATCATCCACCCGCCATCCGCAAATAGGGTCATCAACTGGTATTGGGTGCCCACTTAGGCCTACTCCTGATTGAGTTTTNGGACCAACCGCTTGAGCAGAAAAGCCTAGNCNAAACCTATGCTTAGCGCTGACAGATCCTTACAAGACCTGCGGAATGTAGAGTAGNTCNGAGGAAAGTGTCAACGCATGAATGCTGACAAGAAAATACGGATGGATTCATGGGGTTTCACGTCTGTAGCCCTGCCGGTTCCAGTGCTGTGTCCAGTGCTGGCAGTCTACCTAGCAGAATTTCTCGCAAACGGTCGATACCAAGATCTTGCTCCAAGCGGCCTTCAATGGCTACAGCAATCTGGGAGGTCTCCTCACTTACGATAATTACGATTGCATCCGTTTCCTCGCTCAGACCAATAGCCGCACGGTGTCGTGTCCCAAGGGAATGGTCAACCTGCGACTGTGTCAGCGGGAGGATAGCACCCGCGCTGCGGATCTGATCTCCAGAGATTAGAACAGCTCCATCGTGAAGCGGTGAATACGGTGTAAATATCGTCTTGAGGATTTCCGCTGATACACGAGCGTCAATCGAGCTTCCAGTCTCGGCATATTCATCTAGGCCGATTTCCTGTTGTATCGCGATGATCGCTCCGTGTCCTGAACCAGATAAGCTGATCACAGCGTCTAACACCTCTTCCGCAATTCGCCCCACTTCCAGACGGTGGAAAATACGGACCATTTTGCTACGACCAAGACGAGCAAGTGCCGACCGGAGTTCAGGTTGGAATACCACAAGCGCTGCGATCGCCCCGTACTGAAAAACCGCCTCTAACAGAGTTCGGATCAAAACTAGGTCCAGCAAGCGAGCAGCACCGTATATGAACGCAAGCGAAACCAGTCCAAGCATGATCTGCATCGCACGAGTACGCTGAATGACAAGTAGGATCCGGTAAGCCAGGAACGCTACAAGAAGGATTTCCACTACATCAGTCCATCCCGGCTTCAAGAATTCCAGTTGTTCCCAGATCCGGACCACCGCTACGGCTCCTCGGTCAAGTTCCCGTCACCCTATCGCTGTTATGATCGGGGGCTTCGTAAATGCTGGTAGCAGGTCCTGGGAGCGGCCCGTCTGCTCCGGGCAAACCTAGTGAAGGTGGGGCTTTTTCAGGTTGCTTCGACGGATCAGGTGGGCTAGTAGAGATTTCTTCGCTGGCTGGAACCGGTTGAGGAGGGAGTGCTTCGCCCCGCTCAAGAGCCTCGATTTCTTCGCGACCCAACGTCTCACGTTCTAAGAGCGCTTGCGCCACGCTCTCAAGTAGATCGCCGTGTTCCTTCAGTACTTCGTGAGCACGTTCGTGGGCTGTATCTAGGAGACGTTTCACTTCCTCGTCAACCAACCTAGCCGTGTGTTCAGAAACAACCCTCCTCTGGCCGAGTTCCCTACCCAAGAACACTTCCTGCTCAGAATCACCCACAGATACTAGCCCGACGACATCACTCATTCCGAAAGTCATCACCATCTTTCTGGCCATAGCGGTTGCCCGCTCAATGTCATTGCCCGCACCCGTCGTAATATCCTTCGGGCCGAAGATGACTTCCTCCGCAACCCGTCCACCAAACAGCATGGCAAGCTGTCCTTCCATCCACTCCTTGGTGTACGAGTGCCGGTCTTCCTCCGGGAGACTGGCCGTGATCCCTAAGGCTTGTCCTCTTGGAATGATGCTGACCTTATAGACCGGATCTAGNCCTGGAATCTTCAATCCAAGGACCGTATGCCCTGCTTCATGATACGCAGTGAGCTGACGCTCATTCTCCGTGAGGACTAAGCTTCGGCGCTCCGTACCAAACATGACCTTGTCCTTGGCTTGCTCGAAGTCCTTCATGGCTACTTTCTCAGCATCTTGACGAGCTGCGAGGAGCGCGGCTTCATTGCAAATATTCTCAAGATCAGCGCCACTCATACCCGGTGTTCCTCGGGCAATGAGTGCAAGCTCAATATCATCGGCAAGTGGAAGTTTCTTGGCATGAATCCGGAGGATACCCTCTCTCCCTTTCACGTCTGGGACATCGACGACGATCTGTCGGTCAAAACGTCCCGGCCGCAGAAGTGCAGGATCAAGTACATCCGGTCTATTGGTCGCTGCCAGAAGAATCACACCTTCGTTCGGCTCAAAACCATCCATTTCGACGAGGAGTGCATTAAGGGTCTGTTCACGTTCATCATGCCCACCACCAAGCCCTGCCCCACGATGTCTTCCGACAGCATCGATTTCGTCTACGAAGATTATACAGGGGGCGTGTTCCTTGCCTTGCTCAAAAAGGTCACGAACCCGCGAAGCACCAACACCGACAAACATTTCGACAAAATCCGAACCAGACATCTGGAAGAAGGGACGCCCTGCTTCTCCAGCAACTGCTCTTGCTAGAAGAGTTTTACCTGTTCCCGGACCAACGAGTAGAACTCCAGTTGGCAAGCGCCCACCCAATCGAGAGAACTTACTCGGATCCTTAAGGAATTCGATAATCTCCTCAAGCTCCTGCTTTGCTTCATCCGCTCCAGCAACGTCTGCGAAAGTGACCTTAGGTGTGTCAGGTGAAATAAGCTTGGCCTTAGATCGACCGAATTGGAATGCACGATTACCACCACCCTGCATCGTACGGAAAATCCAGATCCAGAAAGCAATAAATAGCAGCCAAGGAAGTGCACTGAGCAGTATTGCGCCCCAGCCAGGTTGCGACGTCTTTGCATCAATGATGACGTCTTCCGCCTCTAGGTCCTCTATGAGTCCATCAGTCATCTCGCCCGGAAGAATAAGCTGAAATCGGGTGATTTCCTGATCCGCCTTACTGAACGGAGCACGAAACTCGCCATCTATCTCGCGATCACTAACGGTCACCTTATGCACGTTCCCGCGACTAAGTTCGGCCCGGAACTCCGTGTAGTTGACGGCGGACGCCGGATCGTTATTCCGGAATAGAGTGGTTGCCATCAGGAACAAAATGACCATCATCCCGATGAGTGCCGTGTTCTTAGAGAACCGGCCTAACGGTTTGTTGTCGTTCGGACGTATCGGTTCAGGTTCTGGCATACTGCTTTAACCTCACGTGGCCAACCTTATTGCATGGCACAGGAAACTCATCATAGGCTCGCAATATATGGTAAATGGCGAAAGTCCTTAGCATGATCTAGACCATACCCCACAATGAACTCATTAGGTGCATTAAAGCCTAGCCAACAGGGCGAAAGTCCTCCAATGATCCCCTTAAATACGCCTAAAACAATCAGGTGATCCTGGCTCAAGTACGCTTTTCCAATGTCATGTCTTATCTCGTGGACGCGCACCCAAATCTCCCCCATGGTAAAGACTGTGCGAACTGGCTGTCCTTCCTCAAACGGCTTTCGCATCCGAGATCCCTATGTGTAGAACATTTTTCGTTTCACTTGTATCACCATGAGGCGTTGCTTCAGCAACGCCTGGAATCCAGAGCACACTCCCAGCCCCATCAACCAATAGAGGAACCTGGCGCCGCTCGGGTTCGGGAATCCGAGCTTCCAGAAAAAGTTTCTTCAATTTCCTAGTGCCGACGGTCAGGTGAATCCGGTCTCCGGGTCGGCGTGCACGGATTGTTAAGGGAAAGCGAGGTGAAGCCAAAGCCAGGCATTCAGACATCAAATCGAGACTCTTTTCGGGACTCCACTTAACGAGTAGTTCACGACCACCCAAGAGCGCTGTACCTGAACCTGGTTGTGAGTTTGAGATCAGTACGGGTCTATCAACGATGCTCACGGCTTTAGTGGAAAGAACCAAACGGTCCAGATCTCGCCGCAAACGCAAACCTCCGGTTAAGTCGATTTGCCGACCACTCTGTGCTGAGTCAACAAAATCCGAAGCCAACCTGGTTCCAGTAGCATCCAGCGGGTACCCATGTCTCCTCGCGACTTCGCGAAGGATTCGACCGCGAACTGCTCCATGGAACTCAGTTATCCTTTTGAAATCAAGTGAAAGGGCCTCCCTATCCTGCTCCAATTCAAGAGACTCCAGCACTTCGTTAAGCAAGCTGAGCCAGGCTTCCTCATCCTCTCTTGCTAGATCTGCCAAACGAACGAGAGACCTCCTCGCGGCAGGCGCAACCCTTGATTCTATTTCTGGTAACACATCGTTGCGGATAATGTTACGTGTGAAGCGCTGTTCTCGGTTTGTGGGATCTTCTCGCCAATTTAGGCACACGTCCTGGGCATACAGAGCGATTTCATCTCGCCAAAAGGGTAACAGTGGGCGCCAAACTCCAGGATCTCGGTATTCGCTCATGCCACTAAGCCCTCTCAACCCGCTACCTCGAACCATCCGAAAGAGCACAGTCTCGGCCTGATCATCAGCATGGTGCGCCATCACAACTACTCCCCCCCCAACACGGGTCCGGACAGACTCAAGAAAGTCATGACGTGCGTTGCGGGCTGACTCTTCTGACATCAGCGCTTCCTTAGCACGTCCCAGTTCGAGTGGCACACCCCAAGCACGACAGAGTCCAGATACCCACTGGGCATCAGCTGCGCTGTCATCCCGTGAGCAATGGTCAAAGTGTGCCGCATGAAGCTGATGAGACTGAGTAATTGCAAAGCGAAAGAGGTGGAGAAGTGCGACAGAGTCTAGACCTCCGGAGATTGCTACTACGATAGGAGCATCTGAGAAAACTGCTAGAAGCCGACCTAAATTTTGATTGAAAGCGTTTGACTAGACTGACTTGATCTTCACTCATTTCAAATCGTCTTGTAGCATCAATTCGGGGGGGCGAGATCTGATCTGAGTCAATACTGACGCGAGTAGATCCGGGCGATCACTTTGAATGGCATCAACACCCCAGTTGATAAGACGACGCATGTCACTTGGTTCATCCACAGTCCAAACGTGCACCGGAATATTTTGGGCATGCGCCTGCCGAATAAAGCGCGGCGATATGACTCGTAGACCCTTCCAGATCTCAGGGACCTGAAGCACATCTGCGGAAAGACTGTAGGGGTTCCGCCACGGGAGAAGATGTCCTAGCCAAAACCAAAAGACTTGTTGGCGGCTAGCACCCCAGGGGCCTATATAGTGCCTGATCTTTCCTGCGGCACCGTTCGAAGGTTGCCGCTACAAGCACACGATGCTCGGCCGAATGACGTTCTATTAACTCCACCAGTGGCCCCGCTACCTGGGGCTCCTTTGTCTCGACATTCATGCGTGTATGCGGGAGAGCCATTAGTACCTCTTCAAAGGTCGGCACGGTCACGCCCTCACCCCGAAACGAATGCTCACCTGTTAAGTCCTTGAAGTGATATCCCGCATCCAATCTGCGGATCTCATCCAGGGTCAACTCTTCTACTGAGCCAACCCCATCTGTCGTCCTATCGACTGTTGCATCGTGTATCACGACTACGCATCCATCACGCGTTAGGCGGACATCCATTTCCAACATGTCTGCCCCCCACCACTCAACTGCTCTCCGAAATGCTATTAGAGTATTCTCTGGCGCTAGTTTTGCGCCGCCGCGATGTGCGACTAATAACGGTGCCCCTGAAAGATATATGCACCCGGTACGAAAGCGCTGAGGTCTAAGCATTCCTATAGACTAGTTAGCTCGAGCTCTGGATGTCTGTTTCGACACGCTCGATCTCATCGGAAGATATGACTTTTAGATGCCGGAGGAGGGACTCGAACCCCCGACACGCGGATTATGATTCCGCTGCTCTAACCGACTGAGCTACTCCGGCGGCGGGGAAAAAGCTTATCCGGGGCTGAGAGCGTGTCAACCGGACAACCCATAATGCGCTTCCCTAGGGTATCAAACAGACTAGCGCCTTTCCGTCCCTGCCGAATCCACGGACGGCCTTACTGAGTTAGACGGCTCTGCGAAACGATATAGGGTNTCTCCGTCTCTGATCATGCCAAAACGCTCTCTAGCGATCCTTTCAAGCATACTAGGGTCGGACTCCACGGAGTCCGCCAGTGCTAGAAGCGAGTCAATTTGTTGACGCTTTCTTGCAAGTTCGTCCTCTACCTGCTCCAGTTCCATACGAACTTCTCGGAGAGCAAACCAAGAGTATTCTCCACTGAAAACAGCATAATACGCAGCAAGCAGAAGGATGACCGGTAGGATAGTCTTCTTCAGCCTGCTCATTTAGGACGCTCCAGTCTGAGTAGGCGATGAGATTGAAGACCATATACTAGTCCCAGGGTAGCGGGCTCTTTCCCCTAGCTCCTCCTCAATCCTCAGGAGTTGATTGTACTTGGCGACTCGATCAGTCCGACTGGCACTACCCGTTTTGATCTGACCAGCACCCATCGCAACTGCAAGATCCGCAATCATAGTGTCTTCTGTTTCACCCGAGCGATGGGATACAATACTTTGATAACCAGCGTTACGAGCAACTCGCATCGTCTCGAAAGTCTCCGTGAGAGTGCCAATTTGATTGACCTTGATCAGAATAGCGTTCGCAGTGTTTAAGCGGATCCCTTCCTGAAGTCGATCCACACTAGTCACAAATAGATCATCACCAACTAGTTGCACTCGATCTCCAATAGCCTCAGTGAGTGCTTTCCAGCCGCCCCAGTCATTTTCATCGAGCGGATCCTCAAGAGAGCTGATGGGATAGTTCTCCACCCACCCTGCCCAAAAATCTACCATGGAAGCTGTATCCCGAGACTCACCTGATGACCACCTAAACACATACTGGCCATCTTCAAAGAATTCACTGGCAGCCGCGTCGAGTGTAATTACGACGTCCTCGCCAACCTGATACCCCGCTCTATCAATTGCCTCAAGCACAGTTTCGATTGCTGCTTCATTACTGCTTAGATCAGGAGCGAATCCACCCTCATCACCCACTGCAGTGCTTTTTCCCTGTGAGGCAAGAACCAGTTTGAGATGATGGAAAATCTCCACGCCGATCCTCAAACCTTCACTGAAGCTATCAGCACCAACCGGCATAACCATGAATTCCTGAATATCGACATTATTGGGCGCATGTGCCCCGCCGTTCAGGATGTTCATCATCGGGACCGGCAGGAGGTCAGCATCTCCCATAGGGGATAAATAACGCCAAAGTGGCAGCCCATCCTCAGCGGCGGCGGCCCTTGCAACTGCCATCGATACCGCAAGAATTGCATTCGCTCCGAGATTTTGCTTGTTATGAGTCCCATCGAGTTCAATCATGATCTGATCGACTTTAGCCTGGCTTCGCGCATCGACCCCCTTCAATGCTTTAGCTATGACCGTTTCGATATTCTCAACTGCGCTCAAAACTCCCTTGCCGAGAAATCGTGTGGGGTCACCATCCCTTAGTTCTACAGCCTCATGGACCCCTGTTGATGCACCGGAAGGCACCGCGGCCCGCCCTGTCACACCTGTCTCTAATGTGATNTCAGCCTCGACTGTTGGATTCCCCCTCGAGTCGAGAATCTGCCTTCCACTTACACTGACGATCGCAGACATTGGATTTTCTCGTCCTAGCTGGTTTCGTAGCGCTTCTGGAGTTCAGATACAGCCTTTTGGGCTCTATGTGTAAGCCTGGCTCGGTTCTCCATACTGTATCCACCTACCTGAATCAGCTCACCAAAGTGCACACGGACGACACCAGAGTTTATGAGAAATGAACCTCTCTTCATCACCTGCCGAGATCCAAAGATGGCTGCAGGCACGACAGATGCTCCGGTCTGGATCGCCAAAACGAATGCTCCTTTCTTGAAAGAACCTAACTCGCCCGTGTTAGAGCGTGTCCCCTCAGGAAACATGATGACAGTTGGAGCGGCCTCTTCCAACCTTTTTCTTGCAACATCCAATGAAGCTAACGCACGGGCCCTGTCACCTCGATCAATATAGATGTGTCCGCACGCACGCACGGCCGCGCCGAACACGGGGATTCTTTCGACCTCTTTCTTCGCTACAAAGACGTACCGTCCGGGTACAAACGCTGCGAGAACAAGAACATCAATCCATGACACGTGGTTCGTCACCAAAACCTGAGGTGAGGAAGAATCTATTACACCCTCGTTCTCCATGATGACGCGCACGCCCGCAACCCTCAAAACCAAACTAGCCCATGCGCGGGCAGCTTCTTCACAACGGCATCCTATCTCTGCTGAGCGACGATAGACGGACCATGCAATCTTGGAAGCGTACCAAATCGTCGCAGGTACAATGACTATAGATACTAGAACAAGCCGGGTCACAGCACGTCCGCAGCATAATGGTCAAACCCACTTCTCATTAAAGGCTCGGGATCACTCCCGCCTTGGTCGATCCAGACACCAGAACCTTCACAAACATGTCCAACCCTTGTGATCTCAAGGCCGAAATGNTCTTGGAAATAGGATGGATCCACTGCATCCGGACCAGCTGCAAAGCATAGTTCGTAATCCTCACCTCCGTGGAGTGCCACTTGGAGTGCCTCCTCGGGTCCTAGGACTTCAACTGCGATAGGTGCCACAGGAATTGCAGCCGCCTCCAGTACGATCTGCACGCCTGACGCTGCGGCAAGATGGGCTGAATCTCCAGCCAACCCATCTGAGAGATCGATTAAGGCATTAGCAATACCTTGCTCTACCAGATAATACCCCTCCTCACATCGCGGGGAGGGTCGAGCAAATGCTTTTCTAGCCTCGGGTGGTGGCTCACCTCCACACTGCCATACCCGCACAGCAGTGGAACTAGCTCCAAGCCTTCCTGTAACCCAAATATCGTTCCCGGTGATAGCCCCACTCCTTAGCCCAGGTCGGTTAGTGCTACCAAGCCCAACTACGTCAATGAAGACTGGGCCTGACGTGTTCGAGAGATCTCCACCGAGAATCACTGCTCCCGCCTCCGAAGCTGCTTCTCTACATCCAGATTGCAGTGCCTCCACCACTTTCTCGTCATTGGCTGCCATCGATACGAAAACCCCCACTGGGACAGCAGCCATCGCAGCGAGATCGGACAGTGCACATGAAACCGCGCGGAACCCGATTTCCTTATCCTCTAACCAGACTCTGCGAAAGTGGACACCCTCCAAGGATATGTCTGTGCTGAGAACCCATCCCCCTTCAAGGACTGCGGCATCATCTCCCGGGCCTAAACTCACTCCCATCGGGAGCAAGTCAGCTGGGTNAACAAGCCTACGAATTAGATCAAATTCTGCACCAGGACCGAAGCGGACGGGACCAATGGCACGGGGAGAGGTCACCTCGCAGCATCCGCATCATAAAAGACAAACGGGAAACCTAGCTCAGAGGTTCCTGCACCACGCTCGATAAGCGCATCCGGCATCCAGCGGATCACGTCACTGGGCGTGAGTGATGCTCCGCGTGCAGCTAGGTTCGCGGCCCTCCCCGTAAGATAGAGACTCACCGCACCGGCTTCCATCACTCCCAGACCCTGAGCAATTAATGCTCCACACACCCCGGTTAGCGTGTCTCCCATTCCTCCAACAGCAAGATCGGAGGTCCCTTGGCTCCCGACCAGAATACCTCTACCCGTATTGGAAATCAGAGAAGGAGTTCCCTTAAGAAGGAAACAATGTTCAAAGCGCTCTACCGCCTCCCGTAGGGCAGCCAACCTATCTCCAATTATATTTGACTTTGACTCACCGAGTAACCGGCTCATCTCACCCGCATGTGGCGTCGAAAGCATAGGCCGCGACTTACCAAGNGCTCTAAGATCAAAAAAACCTTCTGCTGCCAGATTTAGAGCATCAGCATCCANAACAAGCGGCCGTTCAGGCCCTNTAGTAACCTTGTTCGCTAGGTCGACAGACAATCCGTTAGTCCCAAGGCCAGGCCCGAGTACTACTGCGTCAGTATCCTCCAGGGCTAATTGAAGCGCCTCGTCATCCGAGACGTCCACATAGATCGCCTCGGGGGTAGATCTCTGTAAAATCTCTCTGTTCTCTGGCACTGAGCATACTCGGACTAGGCCCGCACCTGCAGTCAACGCTGCTCGGGTAGTCAAGACCGCAGCTCCGGCCATACCAGGTTGGCCTGCAATTATCGTCAAACGTCCCACGGCATTCTTATGGGTATCTGTGGGGCGGCTAGGCAACTGTCTCTGTGCCCAGAGAGGCGTGATCACCTGTGCAAGGTCATCCGTATTTCCTGAAGGTGGAAAACCTATGTCGACAACGACTATACGGCCTGTATGAGCGCGTGCGGGAGAGAGGAGGCTACCTAGCTTGGGAGCCCCAAACCCCACCGTCACTGTCGCGTGAATGGCCTCGCCTTGGACTGCACCCGTTGAGGAATCAATCCCAGAGGGAACGTCGATCGCAAGTACCGGACAAGATGCCCTGTTCAGCTGGGCTATGGCTGACGCCTGGCGATCACGAGGTGGACCTTTTGCACCGATCCCCAGGATTCCATCTATGGCAACTCCACAAGGACCAAGGAGTGCATCCCAACCACTCTGGTCGAGCACCTCATCCATGATCACAGGGATATCCCAGCCATGTAGAAGGGGGTCGTCCATAGCTCGTTCAGCCACAAGCACGGCACAAACTTCTCGGCCCCAGGCCCGCAGAGTACGTAGGAGTACCAGAGCATCTCCTCCGTTATTGCCCGAACCTACAATCCCGACCACAGACCCCTCTGAGAACAAACATTGAGTTATCTGAGCTGCGGAACGACCAGCATTCTCCATTAGTACCGGCTGCGGCACACCAACTGTTTCGATAGCCGCACTATCCAGCGTCTTAGACTCTCCAGCAGTCAGCGCATAAACCACTTCTCGTGCGAAAGGGCGTAATGGATTTCTGCTATCAATCATCGGAGCACTTAGTGACGCACCGAGGCTATCCGCCACGCCAGAAGTCCGTGGCACAGACTCTATCCTTTACAATGAGTGCTGCTCCANACCCCCGATCCGCATTCGCCTGGGACATTGATTTCAGACCGTACTATTTGTAACTCTGGCCTATCTGGCGACCGACTGTCACCTCGCCGTTGTCAATCCGAATATTGAAACCGCAATCTGGATGTGAGCATACCCAAGCCTTGTAGCGGATCGGAGCTCCTTCTCTACCATAATCCGAAAGTGGCAATAGAACCCCATTTCCGCACTTTTGACATCCTGGAAATTCGTTCCCTTGCTCCATATTCAACCCCTCCCGTCAGCGTGGTAACAACCAGGAACACTCAAGTACTCTGTCACTTCGTGTAAATAAAGATCTCAGATACGGGTTCTCATACCGAATCTTCGTCATCAAATTCGAGCTTCCCAGGGGTAATTTAGTTCGAAAGCTTCTTCAAAATCGAATACGTCAGCGAAGTCTTCTGGACAGTCCCCATCCTGGGTAGTCAAGATTTCTTGCTCAACCAGGGCAAAAACAACAGATCCGACATCTCTCGTCGAGTGAACTCCCCAGTGCTCAAGGACAGTTCTAGCAAGGGGGCCGAACCGTTCCATCGCTAACTGGCGGACACCCTCAGCAAGTTCCGCACCTGTTATATGCCTCTTCTCCCCAAGCGAATGGAAAACCGAGTTTAAGGCCTCAAGTACAAACGAGTATGAACGCGGATCAAAACGAGGATTCCTCTCGCGCAGGAGGTCTAGAAGATCATCAGTACTCGTAAACTCAGTCATGATCCGAAATGTGGGATGCTGAAATGTTGTTCGCTAGTCAGCGAGCTTACTCACTCCTAATTCTTATGAAAACCGCATTTCCCTGTAAAGCGGAAAGTCGTGACAGAATTCCAGAACTTCTCCTCTTATCCGCAGGATTTGGCTCTCATTAGAAGGTGACTCTAAGACTTGTGAGATCCAACCTGCAATACGCTTCATCTCGGCTTCCTTCATACCTCGCGATGTCAGTGCTGGGGTCCCAATCCTCAGACCTGATGTGACAAATGGAGAACGCGTCTCTCCGGGAACAGTATTCTTATTCACGGTGATCCCAGACGCCTCCAAGGCTGCCTCCGCATCCTTACCAGTCAAGTCTTCGTGGCTACCCCTTAGATCAAGCAGTATTAGGTGAGTATCAGTGCCTCCACTTACTAGATGCAGACCGAGATCATTGAGATCAGAGCCTAGAGCCTTCGCATTTGCTATTACCTGAGTCGAGTAATCTCTGAATTCCGGCTTCAATGCTTCGCGCATTGCGACAGCTTTTGCCGCAATCACGTGCATAAGTGGTCCGCCCTGTATACAAGGAAAAACCGACTTGTCGATTGCCTTAGCATGCTCCTGAGAGCAAAGAATCATGCCACCACGAGGACCCCTAAGAGTCTTGTGTGTGGTGGTTGTAACCACGGTAGCGTGCGGCACCGGGCTAGGATGGTGTCCCGTGGCAACAAGCCCCGCTATGTGGGCAATATCTACCATTAAGATCGCATCTGTTTCTTTTGCAATTTCGGAAAAAACGTCGAAGTGGATCGTCCGCGGGTAGGCACTTGCTCCAGCAATAATCATACTCGGGCGCTCAGCAAGAGCCTGATCTCTCAGAGCGTCATAGTCGATTCGTCCATCATCTTCCCGGACACCATAAGCGGCAACCTCAAACAGACGCCCACTAAAGTTCACAGGTGATCCGTGAGTCAGGTGACCGCCATGACTCAGATTCATCCCCAGGATTTTATCTCCCGGGTCTAAAAATGCTAAATAGGCAGCCATATTGGCCTGAGCACCCGAATGTGGTTGCACATTAGCATGCTCAGCACTAAAAAGCTCTTTAGCCCGGTCCCGAGCGAGTTCCTCCACAATATCGACGAACTCGCAACCTCCGTAATAGCGCTTAGCAGGAAGACCCTCGGCATATTTGTTTGTCATTACGGTCCCCATCGCCTCTAGCACTGACGGGGAAACAAAATTTTCAGAGGCTATCAGTTCGAGTCCGTCCCCTTGTCTTCTAGCCTCCGAGATAATTGCATCGAAAATATCTGGGTCACTCACTCGAAGATGATCCATCATGTCATAAGGGTCCTTTGGAGGAACATCCGGTCCAAGATATCCTAGCTGTCCTTAAGTCGGGGTCGTTTCGAATCAATATCGAGACGACCCCACGGTATAAGTAGATCGTGTTCGAAGATAAGCAGCCATTCTCGGTCACGTGCTAAAGCCCAAAGCTTCCGCTTTGACTCAAGCGTAACGAGCGGCTCAAGGTCATAACCCATGATCCACGGAAGCGGGATGTGTGCTGCGGTCGGACATACATCCGCAAGAAAACACGCAGTTTCTCCATCGCTCTCGATCACAACCGACTGATGGAATGGAGTATGTCCGGGTGTCGGTAGCACTTTTACACCTGGGATAACTTCGGTTGCACCCTCAACAAAATCCCAAAGGCCGGCTTCCTCTATGGGGTCGAAGTTCTGCCGCAGATAACTTGCCCGTATTCGTTCATTTCCACTGTGAGCGAAATCAAACTCGCCACGCTGTACAACATAACGAGCGTTTTGGAAAGCTGGTCGAATGTTGCCCTCGGAGTCTTGGAATGTGTTACCGCCCGCGTGATCGAAGTGTAGATGTGTACACAATACAANTCCGATATCGTCTGGCATGAACCCTGCGGCTTTTATGCCATCCTCCAAACGAGTTGGATTCCCGGCATTCTCTACGCCATAAAGCTCGTGAAATTTTTCGCTCTCCTTATTGCCGATCCCAGTATCCACCAGCACAAGTTCGTCGGGTGATTCTATGACTAGGCAACGCAGCGCGAGGGGAATTCGGTTCTGGTCATCAGAAGGAATTCGACGTTGCCAGAGAGGCTTGGGCACTACACCAAACATAGCGCCTCCATCGAGCCACTGGATACCGGACTCAATAGCGTGGATTCTAATAGAACCTACTGAAATTTCCCTACTGAGAGGTACGTTTGAAATCCACTCTGTCATGATATCCTCAGATCTCTCTGCTCATAGCGCGGGCATAAGGTGGCCGCGGCGGTCAATAATTGCCTTGGCTCCAGATTTAAAGGTATCAGCCTGAATGGCCCCAATCATCGATCCTGACTGGCAACCCTTTACTTTCACCTGCCTTCGTGTGGTCTGTGTTTCAAGTCGTCAAGGCTCGGGTTATCTGAAACGAAAGAGCTTCGAGTTCCATCACAAGATTCACGTTTTCAACCGGGATATCTTCCGGGACTTGGATCTGCACAGGAGCAAAGTTGAGAATCCCTCTGACTCCAGCATTTACGGAGCACTCTGCGACCAATTGAGCAGCTGAAGCCGGGACAGCGAGGATCACTAAAGTCGCGCGTAATTCCTTGATGAGTGACTCTAGTTCTTCAGCTGGCCGGATCACCCGTTCACCCCATTTTTCACCAATTTTTGCAGGATCGTTGTCGACAACGGCTACGCAATCATATCCTCGCTTCTTGAAATCAGGATACTCAAACAATGCAGAACCAATGCGTCCTGCACCGACTAGAATTACTCGCCACACTCGGTCTAGGCCGAGGATTATCCTCAGACGATCCTTTAACTCATCTACACTGTAGCCGAGTCCGCGCTTACCAAAGGAACCGAAGTGAGAAAGATCTTTTCTGACCTGAGCTGCCGTGGTGTGCCCGCGCCTTGCAAGTTGCTCACTTGAAACCGTCACTCCACCATCATCCTGAATCAGCTCTAGCACTCGCAAATAGTGTGAGAGCCGGCGAACAGTTGAATCGGATATGCGTCTAGACAAAGGACCGAACCAGGCAGTTCGCGGGGTAGGCAGCCGCTTGTGAAAANCTTCACAAGAAAGTACGGGNAGGTACGGATTACGGCAACGTNCCGGCAAGTCGTAGGAATGCCTCGGGAGACAGGCGTTCTGGGCGGTCCGTGAGGTCTATTTCGGCCCGTTCAGCTACCTCCTTAATTAGCTTTGGCGAGATGTTGAGTGCTTCATGATCCCTCAAGATTTTCTTGAGTTGCTTTCTTCGCCATTGGAAAGCTGATCGCACGAGCCTGCGCAGGCTCAACTCTTCTTCGAGTGAAAGAGGCTCAGGGCGAACCGGAACAATTCGAATCACGGCGGAATCGACCCCTGGCTTAGGCTTGAACGCATGCCTACCGATTCCGAAAAGTATTTCCGCACTCGCTATGCTTCGAACTCCTACAGACAGGGCTCCATATTCCTTTGACCCCACCGGAGCCGTGATTCGCTGCGCTACCTCCTTCTGAACAGTTAATAAAATGCTCTTAGGACGTGGACGCTCCAGGAGACGAAAGATGATGGGAGAGGTAATGTTGTAGGGAATATTTCCTATGACATGAACTTGAGAAGGATCTTCAACTGATTCCCAGAAAGGAATCTTTAGCACATCTCCCTGGAGGACAGTCACATCATCACGGTCTCTGTATTTTTCAGACCACATCGCCGCTAAATCATGATCGAGTTCTATCAGGACAAGCTTAGAGACCGCACCCACAAGATGCTGGGTAAGTGCACCACGTCCCGGTCCCACCTCCACCACCACCTCCGTAGCATCAGCGCGCAAGGCAGCCACGATCTTCTTCTGGATATTGACATCGACCAGGAAGTTTTGGCTAAGCGAGCGCTTTGGTCGACCTAGGTTGGGATCCATAATGTCCGAGGTTAAAAAGCCTCAGTCACCAATTAGAAGAGCAGTGGGTTCATCCCAACGTACATCGAACTTGTTCTCAATCGGAGAAAAGGAAAAGAGTGTCCAATTTGGTTAATTCGAAGAGGGTTCGAAGATCCTCGCTAAGGCTAGCAAGGCTAAGCTCTCCTCCCTGTTCTCGAATCTTCTTCGAGAGTGTCACTAGGACTCCGAGGCCAGATGAATCGATATAATCCGTGTTTGAGAAGTCAACTATGAACTTACGATCTCCTCGCTCCAATTGCTCCAGCACCTGTTCCTTGAGTAATTGTCGGTTTCCTACGATCAACTGACCTCCGATCTCAATGAGCGTTACGTCACCCCTCTCTAAAACCTTAAAACCCATGGAAGTTTTGCACCGATGGGGATTTACGTTGAGTCCCTCTAATACCAACTAGCATAACTGGCTGACCAACAGACCCATACCAGAAAAACAATAGGCCTGGGGAAACCCGAGAAGCAGAAGAAGGCTCGTCACTAACCTATCTTTTCCTTGAGACGGCTGAGAACTAGAGCAGAAACGAATCTCGACACATCACCACCGAGTGACGCGACTTCCCGAACGAGTGAAGCCGATAGAAAGGAGTACTCTACCTCAGGCACGAGAAACAGTGTCTCAATCTCTGGGCCAAGTTCTTGGTTCATCTGCGCCATTTGAAACTCGTAATCGAAGTCGGACACAGCCCGCAGTCCTCGAATAACCACCTGAGCACCTAGGTCACGAGCAAAATCGACAAGTAACCCATCGAATCTACTGACTTCAACATGGTCATCCTTGGCAAAAATTTCCTGGATGAGTTCTACACGCTCGTTTACATCAAACAAGTGTTCTTTGCTTTCCGTAGAAGTACTGCTAACAGCAATTACTAGTCGGTCCATAACACGGAGGGTGCGTCGTACAAGGTCCTCGTGCCCCTTAGTGATCGGATCAAAAGAGCCTGGATAAATTGCGATGACAGGTCTGTGTGGGCTCATGATCAAGTAGTAAAAGTCGTGACTGCAGTATCGCCGTAACGCCTCGTGCGCGCGACATCAGTCGTGTCTAACTCTTCCCCCCAACGATGCTCCAACCAAAGCTCACGCGCAAAGGGGCTTTGAAGAAAAAAAGAAACTAGCTTGACTGACGCTGCAGTCCCGTAGGGTGGATCCGCAAGAGCAACATCGAAAACCTTACGGTTCCCATCCAAATAATGGAACACGTCATCCTCTACAACCATGCACTTATCCCAGGCATCAAGCAATTCGATGTTGGCTCGGACAATGCGAAGAGCGCCTCGGTCTTGCTCAACAAAAACTGCAAATGAAGCCCCCCGACTTAGCGCTTCCAGTCCAAGTGCACCGGAGCCTGAAAAAAGGTCAAGTACGGTGATTTTATCCATATTTCCACCCATTGCCGACATCCATGCCTCTCTAACCCTATCGGCCGTAGGCCTAACGCTAGTCCCCCTTAGGGAACTCAAGCGTCGTCCCTTCCAACATCCCGAAATAATCCTCAATCGTCTTTCCTATGCACTCTGATTTCGAGAAGGCGAGCCTGCACACTGACCTTTCCCCTGAATTCATTTCGCTCAAGCTGAACTGCAATGTCGTATAGACCGCGGGAAAGGTTGTCAGGTGAATGCCTGTCAGCCAAACCAAAGCCGATCGCCTCCATAGCACCACCATTCCCGATCAACGTCGTCTTGATGTGATTGGTACCGACAATCTTGGTTTGCTCAAACGCCACCTCACGGATAATAAAAACCGGAGAAGTGTTACCTATGCCATGTGGGCCCAAGTACTTAAGCCAATGAATTAACTCTAGGTCTATCGAAGCGAGACTTATTTCAAGGTCCACGAACAATTCGGAGTGTAGCTCATCCATGGAGAACCGCTGGTTAGCAGCAATGTTGAAGGCCTCGCGCAAATCAGGCAGGGCTTCCCGAGCCACATCCATTCCCGCCGCTTGCTCGTGACCACCGAAGCGGATTAAGTACTCCGAACATTCTTTCAATGCCTCAAAGAGGTTGAATCCAGCAATTGAGCGCCCACTTCCGCGACCTCTTTCTCCATCTAGAGCAATTACTAGAACTGGGCGCTGGATCTTTTCCACGATCCTGGTAGCGACAATACCAACCACTCCAGGATGCCATCCATCGCAAGACAGAACAACGCCCATTTCACGACTCAGATCATAATCACGTTCGAGTAGCTCTAGAGCTTCGTCAAAAGTCCGCTGATCTTCTGCTCTTCGTTCCTGATTGGTCTGATCAAGTTTTCTTGCTAGTAAAAGAGCTTCAGAAGGATCGTCAGTTAGCAGAAGCTGGAGGGCGTCTGTAGTCTCACCAACCCGACCAGCAGAATTAATCCTTGGTGCAATTACAAAGCCGATCTCTCTTTCTGTGATGTCCTGGCCCGAAATATCTGTGACATCGAGGAGAGCTCGTATTCCAGGAACGATAGTATGGGCGAAACGGCGCAGACCAAAGTGCACTAAACTCCGGTTTTCTCCGCACAGAGGAACCATATCTGCCACCGTGGCGAGAGCAACTAGGTCAAGGTATTCGACGAGCGGTTCGGGGTCCTTACCAGCTGCTGTCGCCACTAATTCACAGATCTTATAAGCCAGTGCAGTACCACAAAGTCCCTTGTTTGGATACGTACAATCTGGTCTTAATGGGTTTACCACTGCGGTCGCATTAGGAAGTGAGTCAGAAACCGTATGATGATCAGTGATGATTACATCAATCCCTGCTGCACGAGCAGCTTCCACAGTGCGGTGTGCAGCGGTGCCGCAGTCAGCAGTAATGATTAGCTCGGCTCCCACATCGCGCGCTGCCTGCAACCCTGCAGCCCCAAAGTCATAACCATCTCTGAGTCTGTGTGGCACGAAAGGAACCACCTGCCCACCTAAAGAGGTTAACCAGCGAGTCATAAGTGCCGCTGCACTTATTCCATCAACATCGTAGTCCCCATGCACAAGAATTGTTTGATGAGAATCGATTGATTCAGTAATCCGCTCAGCAGCGATCTCCGCATCTGCCAGAGTCGCAGGGTCGTGGAGTTGACTGAGGTCCGGTCGTAAGAAACGCTTTGCTTTTTCCGGGGGCGTTAATCCTCGGACAGCTAAAAGTGCACAGACCGGTTCGGGTAATCGCAGCTCATCAATGAGAGATTGAACGGTCTCCGAATCAGGTTGTTCAGAGATGACCCACTGGCGCTTCGATAGATAGCTTCCTGGACCCAGGCCACCGGACTCTCCTCCGCGAGGCCCACCAATCGTCACTCGTCTACCTGATCCTCATCTACTGTTTCTCCAGAGACTTCTTGGGATACAGCAGCTTCTTCCTCAGCTGGCTCCTCGGCAGCTTCTTCCTCAGCTGGCTCCTCGGCAGCTTCTTCCTCAGCTGGCTCCTCGGCAGCTTCTTCCTCAGCTGG
>JGI24819J35694_1000048_pt1 | contig 19780 bp, 17 predicted proteins | sample METZYME_3_800m_FD_35694 | JGI IMG/M metagenome (IMG submission 35694) | reverse complement strand
CCAGTTCTGCCTGAAGCTGTTTACCGTCCTCACTTTCGCTGAATCCTGAGGCGTAGCAGACCGCACCGCCACCATCGATCTTCCGAAGTTCAGCAACGATCTCGATGGTTTGCCAGCGGTTGACACCAATAAAGCTGACGTCGGGTGCACCAGGTAGTTCACTGATATCCCGATAGCAACGACGGCCTGCAACTTCATTGTGTCGAGGATGTACCGGCCATATCTCCCCTGGGAAACCCAGACGTATGCACTGCCGCACCACCTCTGCGGCTTCTCGACCACCAAATACGGCGACAGTCTTGGGTCTAAATAGGCGTTCGAGATCCAAAGCGCTCTGCTCAGCGTGCAAGTCGTCTAATCCCAGCGAGGTCTCAGAATATCTCTCGAGATAATATGCCTTTGAATTTCGCTGGTACCTTCCCAGATCCGCTCAACGCGGGCGTCACGCCATATCCGCTCAAGCGGCAGGTCAGCCATCAGCCCCATGCCGCCATGAATCTGGATCGCTTCATCAGCCACATAAGCCAACATCTCGGTTGTATAGAGTTTGGCCATCGCATAGTCTGAGTCGGTTGCGCTGCCCTGATCAGTTTTCCACGCACTCTTCAAGGTCAGAAGTTCGGCAGCTTCAAGACGCATTCGCATCTCTGCAATCTTGAATCCGACACCCTGGAAACGACCGATTGGCTGTCCAAACTGCTTTCTTTGCACAGCCCAGTCTATAGCGAGTTCCAATGCACGATGGGCACGGCCCAGGCACATTGCTGCCACCTGAAGCCGGGTCGCGCCAAGCCAATCATTGGCAACCGAAAATCCTTGATGTTCATGACCCAGCATCTGCGATGCCGGAATCCGGCATTGATCGAATTCAAGAATACAGTTGTGGTAACCCCGGTGAGACACGCTGTGATAACCCGGACGCACATCGAATCCTTTGGTTCCCTTGTCGACCAGAAAGGCACTAATCAACTTCCTAGGCCCTCGACTGGAGCTCTCTTCTCCCGTTGCTGCAAACAAAATAACGAAATCGGCGATATCAGCATGGCTGATAAAATGTTTAGTGCCAGTGATGACATAGTCACCCCCTTTCCGGTCTGCTCTACAGGTCATTGAACGAAGGTCCGATCCGGCGCCTGGCTCGGTCATCGCGAGACAATCTATTTTTTCGCCCTTTATACAGGGTAGAAGATACCGCTCTCTCTGCTCGTTAGTGCAAGCCTGCAGGATATTACTGGGCCGACCAACAAGATACTGCAGTGCAAAATTAGCCCGACCAAGCTCTCGTTCAAACAGAGTCAGCGACACGGTATCAAGTCCGCCACCACCGAGCTCTACCGGCATATTTGCAGCATAGAACCCCAGTTCGATGGCCTTACGAACAATCTCTTGGCGTAACTCCAAAGATACCTGATCGGCTTTTTCGACTTCATCCTCGTGTGGGTACAGCTCCTGCTCAACGAAGCGGCGGGCGCTTTCGATCAGCATTTTCTGTTCGTCGGTAACGGTAAATTCCATTCGTTGTCACTCCCATTGCACTAGAGCAGTAACAGGCAATTTTGATCCTCACAAAATGATTCAGACAGCCCGCGCTCTGGCAACCGCGCTGATGCTAGCGTAAGTCAACGCATCGCGCATCTACGGTTGAACAGGCCCACATCTGCCTGTCTGCGAGGGCCTGCATCGAATGCCTGATACGACACAAACTACAGGCTGTTAATTTGACCCCTGTCGCTACAGATTTAGGGCCTGACGGGAGAACTAGTGAGAAACTGCAGGTCGGGTAAAACTGATAGGTGCACTCTGCTCATCTTCAAACGAGACCAGTTCCCACGCCTCAGGCTGTGCAGCAAGCTCCTGAAGCAGTCTGTTGTTGAGACAGTGTCCAGACTTGTGTGCAGTGAACGATCCCACCAATGGGTAACCCAGGAGATACAGGTCCCCGATTGCATCGAGGATTTTATGTCGCACAAATTCGTCACCATATCGCAGTCCTTCATCGTTCAGGATGTGATACGCATCCATCACAATTGCATTATCGAGGCTACCGCCTCTGGCTAGTCCTGCATCCTGAAGTGCCTCGACATCCTGCAGAAACCCGAAAGTACGGGCACGACTGATCTCTTTCATGAAAGAGGCGGTCGAAAAATCAATGCTCGCACTCTGGCTAGATGACTTCAGGATTGGATGATCAAAATCAATACTGAAAGTCACCTTAAATCCTTCAAAAGGTTCAAAACGGGCCCATTTGTCACCGTCGTGCACCTCAATCACTTGTTTGATTCGGATGAATTGCTTAGGGGTGTTTTGCTCCTGAAGTCCTGCTGACTGAATGAGAAAGACAAAAGGAGCGGCACTGCCATCCATGATCGGAACTTCTGCTGCAGTCAGGTCGACCCATGCATTATCGACGGCAAGACCCGCAAAGGCAGACATCAGGTGCTCGACTGTCGACACGCGGGTGCCGCATGATTCAAGTGTTGTAGACAGTCGGGTATCGGAAACAAGATCCGGCGACGCATTGATCTCAACTACCGGGTCAAGGTCGATACGTCGAAACACGATACCAGTGCCCGCGGGGGCGGGGCGTAGTGTCAGATAGACCTTCTCACCGGTATGCAGGCCTACGCCGGTCGCCCGAATGACATTTTTTAGGGTTCTTTGCCTGACCATGCGACCTGTTCCTGTTTTGTTATAGGGTCGAATTCAGTGTCAAAAAGGCAGATTTCAGACACGCCTTTAATAGTACATTAGTATTCCCTAATTGTGTACCGGTTTTACAATATTTTTACCACTTTTTTTGCATTTTCGTAGATTTCCTCCTAGATCGTTAATTTCATTGGGTTTTACTCGGCCTGGCGTCTCAAAAATGCGGGTATGTCCAGATAATCCATATCGACAGCGGCATTACCCTCGGCCAGACCAGGCGCCTGAGAACGGCGCCGAATGACCGTGGGGGTATCCAGATCCAGAATAGGTTCTTCTGCTGGCGCACTATCGCTCGCATCGTCTCTCACCAGATGAACGTCAGGTCTTGCCGTACCCCTGCGGATACCTGTCGCAACCATAGTAACCCGGAGATCCCCTTCCATGTCCGAGTCTAGTGTGGTTCCGATCACCACCGTGGCATCTTCCGATGCATAGTTACTCACGACCTCTCCTATGTGTGCATACTCATCAAGTGTCATGTCTGGACCTGCGGAAACATTAACCAATAGTCCTCGTGCACCATAGATATCGACATCTTCAAGCAGCGGACTTGATACTGCACCATGAACGGCATCGATGGCACGATCCGGCCCCGTTGCAGTAGCTGAACCCATCATCGCCATACCCATCTCCAGCATCACTGTCTTGACGTCTGCAAAATCAACGTTAATCAATCCCGGACGCGTTATTAACTCTGAAATGCCCTGTACAGCATTGAATAGAACTTCGTTGGCTTTACCAAAGGCGTCCAGCAAAGTCACCTGCCCCCCCATGACTTCGAGAATCCTCTCGTTGGGAATAATGATCAGTGAATCGACCAACTCACTCAGTTCACTGATACCCCGATCTGCCGCCTCTATGCGCTTTCGTCCCTCGAATTTGAACGGCCGGGTGACAATTGCAACCGTCAGAATACCCTTCTCTCGTGCCAACTGAGCAATCACAGGCGCAGCACCGGTACCCGTGCCACCCCCCATACCCGCTGTCAGGAAAACCATATCCGTGTTGTCGAGTACCTCGGCAATCTTGTCCCGATCTTCAGTCGCCGCCTGCTTGCCAACATCCGGGTCTGTTCCGGCACCCAGTCCCTTGGTCAGGTTCTCGCCAAGCTGAAGAACTTTTGATACCCCCGAGCGCCTGAGGGCCTGAGCATCAGTGTTGGCGTTAATAAACTCAACACCTTCCAGGTTTGCCGACAACATGTGATCAACTGCATTACCGCCGCCACCCCCAATTCCCAGCACCTTAATAACAGCCTGCTGGCCTGCAGTTTCCATCAGTTCAAACATGATTAAGCTCCTTTCGCCAGGGTTAAACGTTATTACCTAAGTAAAAAATGCAACAGCCCGAAATCTTTCGAACCCCTATTTCCAAGTCATCGTAAATACCTATACGCATGGTTTACTCTTCCGTGAAATACTTAGTGAACCAACTTCTCATACGCTCTATCGGTTGATCTGCCCATCCAAATACCTTTCTACGCGTCTCAGGTCTGCTCTGGTATTGNTGACCAAACAGAAGCAACCCGATACCCGTGGCATAGATCGGACTTCTCATNACTTCACTCAGCGTACCTGTATAGTGGGGGACGCCAAGCCGAACGGGTAACTGGAAGACTTCTTCCGCCAACTCAACCATACCTTCCATTTTTGAACTGCCCCCAGTCAACACAATNCCTGCCCCCAATAGGTCTTCGTATGCACTTCGACGCAACTCGTCTTGCACCAGCAGGAAAAGCTCTTCAGCACGTGGTTCTACGACGTCTACCAACTGGGATAGAGCAAGCTTACGCGGTGCGCGGTCGCCGACACTGGGTGTATCGATCAACTCTCCCTCCGGTGCCAGCCGTGCCATTGCATAAGCAAACTTTTTCTTGATCTCTTCGGCGGCCTGGGTTGGCGTCCGAAGGGCTACAGCTACATCGTTTGTGATCTGATCGCCCGCTATCGGCAGCACAGCTGTATGTCTGACTGCGCCCTCTGTGAATACCGCTATATCAGACGTACCGCCACCAATATCCACCAGACAAACACCCAGCTCTTTCTCATCGTCGTCGAGTACCGCATAGCTCGATGCCAGCTGTTCCAATATCAGGTCATCAACCTCCAAACCACAGCGTCGAATACACTTATCGATGTTTTGTGCCGCACTCAAGGCACCCGTAATAATGTGAACCTTGGCTTCCAGGCGCACTCCGCTCATCCCTATTGGTTCGCGTACGCCTTCCTGCCCGTCAATGATGAAATCTTGTGGCAATATGTGTAATACCCGTTGATCATTTGGTATAGCTTGGGCACGGGCGGCTTCGATAACACGTTCGATATCGGCAGCATCAACCTCCTCATCACGAATTGCGACAACTCCCTGAGAATTCAGGCTGCTGATGTGGGCACCTGCTATGCCGGCGAATACTGAATTAATCCGGCAGTCTGCCGTGAGTTCCGCCTCTTCCACCGCGCTCTGAATGGAATTGACCGTCGACTCGATATTCGCCACGACACCCTTGCGGAGGCCTTTGGAGATATGCTGTCCCATACCGATTATCTCCAGACCTGAGTCAGGCTGGACCTGACCGACAATCGCTACAACCTTGGATGTGCCAATATCCAAGCCGGCAATGATGTTGTTTTCGCGGTTTTTGATCATCGCTGACACACTCAGTTACCCTACTGTCCGTAGGCTGCCAGTTGAACCACACCGCTGCCGCCGGCTCGCCACTGGACAGCAAAACCGCTGTCATAACGCATGTCTACACGTTCAATGTCCGGCAACCGGTCTTGCAAAACCGAATCGAACACCGCAACAAACTGATCGACCTTGCGTACCGGATTACCTCTGCCCACAACGATTTCTAGCTCGACCGGTATCTGCAGGGATGCCGATTGCAACACCACCACCCAGTCTCCAGCCTCATCGATAGACAAGTTCTTGACCTCTAAGTCAAGTAGGGCAAGACTCGATACTAGGTCGAGAAAGGCATCAATCACGGTATGTCGGTCAGCTGTTGGGCTACGCAAAACCGGTTGCAGAGTAATATTGGAATCCGGCGGCAGATTCACATAATCCCGGCTCTCAAGGGTGCTGCCGTCAGTCGCATACCACAGCGCAATCGCACCGGCCTCCGTAATCGAGATTTCCAGTGTATCTGGCCAGTGTCTTCTCACCGCCGCCTGGTAGACACCTGGTAAATGAACAAGGGCGTTCTCGATTTCCTCAAGGTCGGCAGTAAAATAGTTGCCAATCAGTGCTAACCAAGCAGTCCGCTCGACCGTCTGTGCATCCACTCGGGCCGAATTGCCGTGAATATGTATTCTTTCTATCGTGAAACGACCTGGCCGCAATAGTTGATCAGCCAGGACAACGCCTGTCATCAATAGCACGACGGTGATCGTGACCCACAAGCTCGGTTTGTGCAGGATCTTTTTTCGCTGCCCAATCATGGCGTCAGTCAATTCACCGTCCTGAACGTTGACGGTACGATCAGGGCTCATAGTCGGTCTCCGACGATCCTGACTTCAGTTTCAAGGAGAACCCCGAACTTGGCTTTAACCCGCGTTTGTATGCACGCAATGAGTTTCTCGATGTCCCAAGCACACGCATTTCCAGTATTAACGATGAAATTGGCATGCTGGTTGGAGACCATTGCACCGCCGACCTTGAGGCCCTTCAGTCCAGCCTGATCAATCAACCGCGCGGCGTGATCCCCGGCAGGGTTGCGAAACACGGAACCCGCACTGGATGCCTGAATGGGCTGTTTTTCAGAGCGTTCCACCAGTAATGACCGAATGCGCTGCCGGCCCTCGTCTTCAGAACCGCGAAGAAGTTTCAGCGTCGCACCCACAAACCAGTGGTCCGGCAATAACTCAACCCAGCGATAGCCCGTTTTGAATGCACTGGTGGGATGCTGCTGAATCCTGCCATCGCGGTTGATGAGTTCTACCTGGTCAACGATATCCCAGATTTCACTCCCAAAGGCACCCGCATTCATCGCCAAAGCACCACCGACAGTGCCAGGTATACCGGCAAGAAACTCCGCACCGGAAAAACCCGCCTTTGCACAAAATCGAGCCACCTTGGCACAGGCCACACCAGCCTCAGCAATCACACCGCGATCTTCCAGTTGTGTCAACTGAATCAAACCTCCATGACAACAGATCACCGCACCGCGGAATCCGGCATCCCGCACAAGCAGATTCGAACCCAGTCCAACCCACAACAAAGGCGTCTCAGAAGGAAGTACTTGGAGAAATTGAGAGAGGTCATTCCTGTCGCAGGGGCGAAAATAATAATCTGCCTGTCCACCAACTCGCCAACTGGTATGCTGTGCCATCAACTCATGGCATCGAACTTCTCCCCGAACAGTTGGAAAATAGCGCTTTGAATTCATAGCTGCTGCTGGCGTCACTCGATGCCACCCTCCGTACCTTGACTCTGTTCTCCGACCAGTCCCCGCGCGACGCGACCAATATTGCCCGCACCCAAGGTCAACACAACATCTCCCGGCTGAGCGAGTTCTAGCAACTTGTCCGGCAGCAAGAAAACATCCTCCAGATACACCGGGTCGACTCCGCCGAGCGCACGAATCCGCTCACACAAGACAGCGCCGCTGGCAGAAGCAATCACCGCTTCACCAGCTGGGTAAACATCGGTCACAACGAGATGCGGTTCAGTAGCTAGTAAAGCGGCAAACTCATCAAGCAGGTCGCGTGTACGGGTGTAACGGTGGGGCTGAAAAACCACGACTCGACGTCGAACTGGCCAGCACCCAGAAACCGCCTCAAGAGTGGCCGCGATTTCACTTGGGTGGTGTGCGTAATCGTCAACTACAACTGCGGAACCTCCTGCAACAATCAGTTCACCGAGAATCTCAAAGCGTCGATCTATACCTTGAAAATTCTTTAGTCCATCGACAATCGACTCATGGCTTGCGCCCACCTTATCCGCGACGGCAATAGCGGCAAGCGCGTTCAGAACATTGTGTCGCCCGGCCAATGCTAGATCTATCGGCAATTCGGTACCATCGGGCAGATGGGCATGGAACATCATGTGAGAACCCTGTGGTCTGATATCGCTGGCGTAATAATCTGTCCCTGGTTTACTGCCATACGTCACGACTGGCTTTTTCAACCTGGTCCGCAGGCCGACAACAACAGGATCATCAGCACACAGGATTGCCAGACCATAAAAGGGCAGATGGGAAAGAAAATCAGCAAAGGTTGAGACGAGCCTGTCGAAGTTTCCACCATAAAAATCCATGTGATCGCTGTCAATGTTGGTGACCACGGCGAGATAAGGCTGTAAATGCAGAAAAGATGCATCGCTTTCGTCAGCCTCGGCGATAAGCCAGCGACCACTACCCAGCCGCGCATTACCGCTGACACTTTTTACCAGTCCGCCCACAAGAAATGTCGGATCCAGACTGGCAGCCGCTAGCACAGCGGCTATCAGGCTGGTCGTTGTGGTTTTGCCGTGTGTGCCAGCCACCGCAATGCCCTGCCGGAAGCGCATCAACTCCCCCAACATTTCTGCACGTGGAATAACTGGGATGCCTGCGTCTACCGCTGCTTGTACTTCGATGTTGTTTGTGCCAACAGCCGTAGATGTCACAACAACATCTGCTTGCGCAACACTGTCTGCACTGTGGCCAATAGTCACTTTTACACCAGTCTCCCGAAGCCGCACTGTCACATCCGATTCGACCATGTCAGATCCTGTCACCCGGTAACCCTGATTGAGCATGACTGACGCTATTCCGCTCATACCAGCCCCACCAATTCCGACAAAATGTATCTGCTGAACGAACTCACGCACTGACTACCTCCAGACACTGTCCAGTCACACGCTCAATCGCGTCGGGGCAGCCGAGCGCGCGCGCTTTCTGCGCGATCGAAAGAAGCCGGGCTCGGTCGTTCTGAAACTTCTTCACGGTTAGCGCCAACAGATTGGCAGAAAGATCGCTTTCTTCAAGTGCAATGGCAGCGCCTNGCGACACCAGGTACTGGGCATTAATATTTTGATGATTTCCCGCAGCGTAAGGATAGGGAACCAGTACGGCCGCCAGTCCTGCTGCACAGATTTCGGCCACTGTCATCGCTCCAGCCCGGCAAACAACAAGATCGGCCTGGTAGTACGCTGCAGCCATGTCCTCTATGAATTCCCGTACATCCACCTCGATGTCAAGCTCCCGGTACCGCGCAAACAGTTCCTGGGCTCGGTCACGCCCACACTGATGTAGCACTTTGGGGCGCTGATCCGGCGTCAACTCAGCCATCGCTTCCGGCACGATCTGATTGAGCACCCGTGCGCCCTGGCTGCCTCCCACCACCAATAGGTGCAGAACGCGATCCTGTCGGTTGCCGTATCGCTCTTCTGGAATCGGTAAGGAAAGGATAGGCTCTCGTACCGGATTACCCGTCCATTCGACCCGCCGGCCAAGGCCAGGCGTATCGGGAAAGCCACACATCACGCGTCTTGCAATTGGCGCCAGCAGACGATTCGTAATACCAGCACGTGTATTTGCTTCATGAATCAGTAGCGGCAGGCGCATCAACCAAGCCACCAGTCCTCCCGGACCGGCTACAAATCCACCCATTCCCAGGACAGCAACCGGTTTGCGGCGGCTGATTGCGGCGTAAACCTGCAGCATCGCCCTGATCAGCATTACTGGTGATCCGATTTTTCGGCGCCAGCCACTGCGCCGTATACCTTGAACATCGATCCATTCCATGTCGATGCCTTCACCCGGTACCACTGAAGACTCCAGTCCCGAGCGGGTGCCCAGCCACACAACGCCAATCCCATGGTTCATCAGTGATTTAGCAACACTGAGCGCCGGATAGACATGTCCGCCAGTTCCACCCGCCATGATCAGGATTGTTTTCATCGTTTTGTACCAAGCGCCCGTTGGCTACTTCGATCGACGGCGAGCAGAAGTCCAATTGCAAAACAGCAACTGATCATGCTGCTGCCACCATAACTCATCAACGGCAGCGTCAATCCTTTGGTGGGTATGACACCCAGATTCACAGCCAGATTCACCATTACCTGAAGCGTCAGCAACAGACCAATCCCTTGTGCAACTCGAGCTTGAAACATCTGCCCTAGCCGACCTGCCCGATCTGCAATTCGGAAAGCTCGCCAGCACAAACTTGCATAGAGAACGATAAGCACTGCGATTCCGATGAGGCCCAACTCCTCCCCAATTACCGCAACCAGAAAATCATTGCTGGCTTCAGGCAGATAAAACAGCTTCTGTACACTTGCACCCAGACCAACACCAAACCACTCACCACTCCCCAGTGCAATCAGTGCCTGAACCAACTGGTATCCGCACCCGTAAGGTTCAGCAAATGGATCGAGAAAGCACAGAACTCTTTGTAGCCTGTTGGGGTTAAAGAAGATTAGGACGCTCATCGCCACAAGACCGGCAATAAATGCACCACAAAAATAGATCAGACGAATGCCGGAAAGGAACAGCATGCCCAGCACAGTGACAAGGATAACTGCAGTGCAGCCATAGTCCGGCTCGAGCAGAAGCAACACTGCGATTCCACTGAAAACAAGCGCGGGTTCAATCATGTTAACCCTGAAAGTGCTCAGCTGAGGCAACCTTCTTGCGCAATGATCTGCCAGGTACAGCACAATCAACACTTTAACGATCTCCGAAGGTTGAAACTGAAGGGGGCCTATTGGAAACCAGCGGGTACTGCCGTTGACTTCCCGACCCAGTCCAGGCACCAGCAGCAATACCAGCATGACTACCCCGACAACCATGAGCAGACGACTGGATCGCTGCCAAATGTGCATATCAATCTGGGACACCAGATAGGCGATTACGATACCGAGCGTAATACTGAATACGTGTTTAAGTANCGGCATGACACTGGAACCAGAACCGTGCGTACCGAGCGTCGCGGAAAATACCATTACTGCGCTGAATCCGAGCAGACTCAACACTGACAAGACCAGGGTCCTATCCATAACGATCTGAGATCGTGGGCTTTTCTGATCGACGGTAAGGGTGATGCTCACCGCAGTTGCTCCTTGACCAATTGCCGAAATGCCTCTCCCCGCTGCTGGTAGTCTTCAAACATGTCGAAGCTGGCACAGGCTGGGGACAGAACGACAGCATCACCGGGTTGTGCCCAGGATGCAGCCAACGAAACGGCATGCGCTAGATCGTCCGCAATCGTAANCGGTACACAGCGACCAATGGCTGCTGCAACCTTGTTGCGGTCTTCCCCGAAAAGGACAACCTGACGTGCATAACGTCTCACTGCATCGGCAAGAATTGAAAGGTCGGCACCTTTAGACTGCCCTCCGGCAATCAACACGACCGGGCGGTTCACACCTTCCAGCGCAGCGACGGTGGCAGCAGGATTTGTACCCTTGGAATCATTTACCCAGATAATATCGTCCCGATCATCTATAACTTCGCAGCGGTGAGGCAAGCCCTGGAACCGACGCAATGCTTCCAGTCCCAAAGCTGAAGTGTCGCCGAACAAAACCTCAGTTGATGCCAACGCTGCAAGTGCATTTGCCACGTTATGTGTTCCAGACAGTTCAAGCTCAGCAACGCTGACCAGATGATCGCTACCACGTACAAGCCAAGAGCCATCTTCATCAGTAGCCAGGCCATAATCTTTCAGACCGGTTGGCCTGTCGAGTCCAAAAGTGATGTGCTGGGTATNGCTTTCCAGAGTGAGGANTTCGTGAATCGCATCATGGCGTCGAGTGATNACAACCGCTGCCCCTTGGCTGATTCGAGCTTTCGCCCTAGCGTAGTCTTTTACGCTCTGATACCGATCCATATGATCTTCGGCGATGTTGAGTATGACGGCACAGTGTGGATTCAAGGTCGAAGTAGTCTCGAGTTGGAAGCTGGACAACTCCAGTACATAACAGTCGGGCTCTGGTTCAGCCAGCAACTCCAGTGCAGGACGGCCAATATTTCCACCAACCAGAACATTCCGATCGGCAGCCTCAGCCAGGCGGCCGATCAATGTCGTAACAGTGCTTTTCCCGTTTGACCCCGTTATGGCAATCACCGGTGCCGTACGATCCCGCGCAAAAAGTTCGATATCACCAACCACTTCAACGCCTGCATTCATGGCTTCGAGCACAACTGGCTCAGTCAGTGCAACCCCAGGACTCATCACCAACAGATCGGTATCTTTTGCAACTGCCGTGTCGAACGACCCCGCGTGCAAATCAACATGGGGGTACAACCGGGACAGCGTATCCAGATAAGGAGGCTCTGCACGAGAATCCATCACCGTCAATGACACGCCCAGGCTATCCAGGTAGCGAACGCAAGAGAGTCCGGTAACACCCAGACCAACGATGACAGCCCGACCTGGATTTTTCTGTGTTGAGATGGTGTTAGCAGCCTGATTCATCACAGTGGCTACCTGATCTTCAACGTTGCCAATCCGATCAGAACCAGAATCAGACTGACAATCCAGAAACGAACGATAATTTTTGGTTCTGCCCAGCCCTTCANTTCGTAGTGGTGGTGCAGCGGNGCCATCCGAAATAGTCGACGACCGGTAAGCCTAAAAGAAATCACCTGCAGGATAACTGACAAGGTCTCGATGACGAAAATGCCCCCCATGATTGCCAACACGATCTCCTGGCGGACAATAACCGCAACAGTTCCAAGTGCAGCGCCGATAGCCAGTGCACCCACATCACCCATAAACACCTGTGCCGGATAGGTGTTAAACCAAAGAAACCCAAGACCTGCACCCATCAAAGCTGAGCAGAATACGAGGACCTCACCAGCACCCGATATATGTGGAATACCTAGATAGCCAGAGAAAATTGCGTGGCCCGTGAGGTAGGCAAAAATACCCATGCCGCCAGCTACAAGCACGCTGGGCAAGATAGCCAAACCGTCCAAACCATCAGTTAGATTCACCGCATTACTGCTGCCAACGATCACAAACCATGCAAGCAGCACGTAAACCAACCCCAGATTGACTGCCACTGACTTAAACAACGGAACGATGAGCTGCGTTTCAACCGGACTTTGTGCTGTTGCAAAAAGCGTGTAGGCAGCACAGGCAGCTACGATACTTTGCCAGAAAAACTTCTGTCTCTTGGACAGTCCTCGCCCTTCATCTCCTCTGAGTTTGCCGCGATCATCGATCCAACCAATCAACCCAAACCCAACACATGTAAACAACGTAATCCAGATAAAACGGTTGCCTAGATCGGACCACAACAGAGTCGCGATGACCGTCGACACCAGTATCAGCGCACCACCCATAGTTGGAGTGCCCGACTTGTGCTGATGAGACGTTGGACCATCCTCCCGAATTGTCTCTCCGATTTTTAGATCATTCAGCTTGCGGATAAGTAACGGACCAATGACGAAGCTCATCACCAAAGCTGTTAGGATGCTGCAGATAGCTCGAAATGTGAGGTAGCGGAAAACATTCAGCCCGCTGTACTCGGTCGCTAAAATTTCGAACAGACTTTTGAGCATCAGGCGTACTCGCTTGGCCCTGTCTGAATTAATGCATTCACAATATTCTCCATGTGAGAAGAGAGAGAGCCCTTCACCAACACGGTGAGTTCGGGAGTGAGCAGTTCGTGAACGGCAGCAATCAGACTCTCTTGTTTTTCAAAATGGCGGGCATGCATACCAAATTCCTCTGCCGCACAACGTGCGAGACCACCGGTCGTCAATAGGTCATCGATCCCCGCCTCCCTCGCAACCCGACCAGCAGCCTGGTGCAGACCCTCCGCCTGTTCCCCGAGTTCAGCCATATCTCCAAGCACCAAAATCCTTCTTCCTGGACGCGCAGCAAGCACCTGGATTGCCGCTTCGAGAGATGCCGGATTCGCGTTGTACGTGTCGTCTATCAACTGTGCGCCGGCCTGTGCTTGTTTTTGTTCAAGTCGACGCCGAACAGGTCGTACTTTTTCCATACCATTACAGATCTGTTCAGTGCTGCAGCCAACAGACCATGCTGCGGCCACCGCCGCCAACGCGTTGCGTGCATTGTGTCGACCGAGCAGGCTCAATTGAAACTCCAACCGACCATCGGGAAGACTGACTTCTATCAGGAGTTTGTCACCTACTGTAGTGGCGTCTCCCCGGACATCAGCTTCACTCTCCAGTCCAAAAGTGACACTCCTGAAATGACGAGCACGGGCTAACCAATAAGCTGCAAATCGATCATCGGCATTGATTACGACAGCACCACTTCGGTCGAGTCCATTTAAGATTTCTGCCTTTGCCCGGGCAACACCAGTAACATCGCGTAAACCTTCCAGGTGCGCCGAGCCCGCGTTAGTGATCACTGCTACCGATGGCCTGGCAATTCGCGAGAGGTAGTCGATCTCACCTGGCTGGTTCATGCCAAGCTCAAGAACCGCATGATGATGCTCTTCGCGTAACCCCAGCAAGGTGATGGGCATCCCGATGTTATTGTTGAAGTTGGCACGNGGGGAGAGCACCGGGCCACCTTCACTCAGTATCGAAGTAATCATCTCGCGGACAGTTGTCTTCCCATTGGTGCCGGTTACAGCCACAACGGGCAGGTTGAACTGGCAACGCCAGTAAGCAGCAAGACGTCCAAGAGATAGCGTGGTGTCCCCAACTACCAGAGTGGGTAGGTCGATTTCCAGCTCTTGGCTGGCCATGGCGGCTACTGCACCCGAGCTCTGAGCTTGCGCAACAAACTCATGGCCATCGAAGTTTTCACCCTTGAGTGCAACAAACAACTCGCCACCACTCAGTTCGCGACTGTCTGTCACGACTCGCTCGAAATCAACATCATTACCGACAAGNCTTCCCTCGACAGCTGATGCAGCTGTTAGCAGATTCATCACTTATTTTCCTCCAGCAGTTGCCTAACGGTGTCCTGATCACTGAAATATTTCACATCTGAACCCACGATCTGTTCCANCTCATGTCCTTTACCTGCAATGAGCACTACATCCTTTTTGTCGGCACATTTCAGTGCGATCTGTATTGCCTTCTTGCGGTCTGGTTGTACTGCACTAGGNTCACGGGTCATGCCCNACAGGATGTCTTCTAGTATCGATANAGGATCCTCTCCCCTCGANTTGTCGCTNGTGAGCACAACATGGTCNGCACAAGACTCAGCAATAGCACCCATGAGGGGTCTTTTCCCCGGATCCCGCTCGCCNCCGCAACCGAATACACACCAAACCCGCCCAGNAGCATTAACTCGCGCCGCCTTNAGAGCCTGTTCCAGAGCTGATGGCGTATGAGCATAGTCAACGATGACTTGTGGCCCTTGACGATTGTGATCGACCAACTCCATCCGACCAGATACCGACTTTAGACGTGGCATGATCTCTGATATGCCGGTGGGCGTGAACTCCAGAGCAAGCAGTGTGCTCACGACCGCAACCGTGTTCATGACATTGAACTCACCCAGAAGTGAGCTGTGAAAAACGATCTCACCGACAGGAGAACTCAGTATCAAGTCGTATCCATCCGGCGCCACGTGCATCCCAAGAGGATACACGTCGGCGTTATTGTTCATTCCATAGGTCCAAACCTTGGCCGATAGACCAGCAACAGCGAATTCAGCACCCCATGGGTCATCAGCATTAATAATCGCTGTTCGCAGACCACCAGTCCGAAACAAGAGCAGTTTTGCCGCTGCGTACGCTTCCATGTTCTGGTGATAATCGAGATGATCTCGACTGAGATTGGTGAACACGGCCGCATCAAACTCGACACCCTTAACTCGATCCTGATCAAGTGCNTGCGACGATACTTCGATACANACGCTGTTGGCACCTTTTTGCAAAAGATCCGCCAGTTGGGCCTGCAGAGTAACCGCATCCGGTGTGGTCAGGCTTTGTGGCTGAAGTGCCCCGACGAGACCGGACCCAACGGTGCCGATGAATCCTGTTCGATGACCAAGACAGGTAAGCGCTTGCGCCAATAGACCTGCACAGGTGGTTTTCCCATTAGTACCCGTTAGCCCNATGACACAGAGTGCCCTGGATGGAAAACCATAGAATCGGCTCGCAATCTGACCAATTTTCTGGCGGAGATTGTCTATCGGAAAAGCNGGCACTACACAGTCTTGTCGACTCCATCCCTCCGATTCGTATAGAACCGCGGCCGCGCCTGCACTGACTGCCTGATCGATGTAACCGCGCCCATCGGTATCGTTACCCGGCAGGCCAACAAAGACCTGCCCGACCTGCACATGACGAGAGTCCAGCGAAAAACCTGAAATCTCGATGTCATCCTTAATCGGAATATTTGTTACGCCATCGAGCAATGTTCCCAGTGAACAGAGCGTCTGTGATGCCGAAGTTATCACGCGTCCGTTGCCAAGCCGCCTCTACGGGCTGCGATTTCGAGTGTCGACTCAGGCGCGTCAGGTGCAACACGATGTAGTCGTAAAGCATCGGCCATAATATGTCCAAAGGCCGGTGCTGCAACTTCACCTCCGAAATGTTTTCCGCCTTTGGGATCATCAATCATCACGACTAAAACAAAGCGCGGATCAGACACTGGTGCAAAACCGGCAATCAAAGACCGATAACGATCCTTTTCATAACCACCACCAGGCTTGATTTTGTGTACCGTACCAGTCTTACCCGCCACCCGATAATGTGGTACCACTGCCCGGGTGGCTGTACCCTCGGAGACAACCCGTTCAAGCATCAACGTGATTTGCCGAGCGACATCGGCAGGAAGCACCCTTATGCCGGCTTGAGTTTTGGTTTCCAGGCGTATGGTTACCGGCACCAGCATCCCTTCCGTCGCAATAACCCCATAGGCACGGGCCAACTGCAGCAATGTTGCTGATAGGCCGTATCCAAAAGANAGCCAAGCATGATCTACCGGGCGTTCCCTATTCACTAACAGCCCNGACTGTTCACCCGGCAGTTCAATTCCCGTAGTGTGACCAAAACCTACCGCGCTCAAAGTGTCGTACAGCTCCTTAGGCGCCATTTCCAATGCCACCTTTGCCGCACCGACATTGCTTGACTTGATCAACACTTCCGAGAAACTGAGATCTCCATAATCTCGGACGTCCTGTATACGACGACCGCCAACATAGTGCACACCAGGACCGGTCATGATCCTACTGTCAGGAGTAAATACTCCCTTTGCGAGGGCTAAAGACAAGGTAAATGGCTTTATTGTTGAGCCCGGTTCAAATACATCCGTGACTGCGCGGTTTTTAAAGTTCCCAGCTGTGATGTCTGCCCGGTCATTCGGGTTGAAATCCGGAAAGTTGACCATAGCCAGCACCTCACCGGTGCGGCAATTGAGCATTACGGCAGAACCACCAGCTGCCTGGTTCTGTAGGACAGCCTTGCGGATATGTCTGCGCATTGCAGCCTGAATCCTAAGATCGAGACTCAAATTCAGCTTCCGACCATGATGCACGGACTGAACACTCTCAATATCTTCAACAACACGATGGCGGGCATCAATCAGAACTCGTTTCTGACCTTCTACGCCCGACAAGTGATTGTCGAAAGACCGCTCTACGCCTTCCTGACCGTGGTCATCGATGTCCGTAAATCCAACAATGTGTCCAACCAGCGTGCCCGCCGGGTAGTAACGCCCATATTCCCTCTGGGTAGTGACACCGCGGATACCCAATTGTTGAATCTGCTGCGCTTTGTCTGGTGGGAGGTGCCGACGCAAATAGACGAATTTCTTGTTGGCCGGCAGATCTATCTTGCTGTTGATCTGGTTGAGAGGGATTTTCAACGCAGCGGCGAGTCGTTCCAGGTCAGGTCCGGCTTTTCTGAGTTCTCGGGGATCTGCTGTGATCGCGTCCAGTGGTGTACTGACGGCCAAGATCTCACCCTGTCTGTCGGTGATGACACCCCGCACCGGCTTAACNGGAAGCGTTCTGATTTGCCTGATTTCTCCCTCACTTCGCAGTTGACTGCTCTCAAGCACNTGAACCTGAAATGCTCTGGCGAACAACCCCATNAACCCCAGCAACATCACCGCAAAGCAGAACCAGTGTCGCCGCGGGTAGAATTTCTGCCGATTTTGGAGCAACTGGCTCATCTTGAACTCTCAAGTCTCAAAACGACNGTGTCCTGGGGATCTGGGGGCACCATGCCCAGTTTTTGCCGGGCCTCGAATGCAATTANGCTGTGTAGCGACCAAGTCGCCTGCTCCAGTTGAAGTTTTCCCCATTCGTCGTTAAGTCGATCGCGCAGAATTTCTGCGTCCCTGACTTCAAGAAACACTTGTCGATTTTCATATCGAATAAGCACTGTNCTCAATGCACTGCCGACCACCGCAATGACNAGACCGATCAGTATCTTCATGAGTCTGCGTGNGCCGTTTTTTCAGCCGCCCTGAGCACGGCACTGCGGGCACGAGGATTGGTCTCAACCTCCTGCTGGCCGGGCCTAAGTGGCTTGCTCAGNATTTTCACAGCAGGTCGAATTTGATCGTGGGTAACCGGCAGATCCGGCGGATAACGATCACCGCTGGCAGNCTGGCGCAGGAACTGCTTGACTGCGCGGTGCTCGAGTGAATGAAAACTGATCACGACCAGACGGCCACCCGGTTCAAGAACACTCAGAGCTTGTGGCAACACTGACTTCAACTCACCGAGTTCCTGATTGACCTGCATCCTGATCGCCTGAAAAGTTCGGGTTGCTGGGTGCTTGCCCGGTTCTCGGGTCGGTACNGCGTNCGCTACGATGTCAGCGAGTTCTAGCGTACGCGACAGCGGCNGACTGGTCCTCGCAGCAACAACGGATCGGGCGATTCTTCTTGAATAGCGCTCCTCGCCAAGCTCGCGCAGACAGTTGCGAAGCCGTTCTTCAGTGACTGTATTCAACCACTCTGCAGCAGACTGGCCCATATCCGGATTCATCCGCATATCGAGCGGACCGTCACCTTTGAAACTGAAACCACGTTCATGACTATCGAGTTGTGGAGACGAAACACCAAGATCGAGTACAAGTCCTGTCACCCGATGAACGAGCCCGTGGGAATTAACCGTTTCGAACAGCTCAGAAAATGATGCCTGTACAAACGTCAGCCGGTTTTCCGTCTCAGACATCTGCTTTGCACAGNGGTGCGCTTCCGGGTCTCGATCGATGGCAAGAACTCGTCCGACAGGTCCCAGACAACTCAGAATGGCCCGCGTATGACCTCCACGGCCAAATGTAGCATCGACATAGGTACCATCGGCTTGGACGTTAAGCGCCTGCACGACCTCTCTCGTCATAACCGGCTCGTGTCCATTAACTGACATGGCCGGTGAGTTGTCTAAAGCGAGAGCGACTCAAGCTCAATGGGAAGCTGCCGATCCTCGGACTGCTTCAACAGCCATTCATCGCACTTCACTTTCCAAAGGCCTTCATCCCAAATCTCAAACTTATTTCCCTGTCCGATCAATACAATGTGTTTTTCTAGACTTGCAAATTCCCGTAATGGCGCAGAGACGCGTATCCGGCCCCCGCTTGAAAGATCACAATCCGTGGCATAGCCGATCAAGAGTCGCTTCAACGCCTGTGCTGACGGATCGAAACTGGGTAACTCGACGACCTTTCTTTCGACCTGCTCCCATTCATCCTGTGGATACAACCAGAGACACCGTTCGCCTGTGTTGTTAACAGTCAGCACGAACTGGCCATCACAACGCTCAGTGAGNATCTGACGGTACTTCGCAGGGACGGCAAACCGTCCTTTTTGATCCATGTTGAGGGAACTTGCACCACGAAACATGTCATCTTCTGCCTTAAGTCTTTACCTCAAACCCAAGCCGCTGGTCTGGTCCGCTGGTCTATTAGTCAATTGGCGCCCACCGTGCAAAAAAGAACGCCCGACCCCAAAAGGGGCCGGGCAATCACCAAAGGAGGATGAGGATGGATGGATATGCCGCCATCCACGGCAAACCGGTAGGGGTAGTCAGGGTACTGGGGTCCGTCGACCCGTAGCTCGCATATTCTGTTGAATAACTCACGATTCTTTACCAATTTGTACCTTTTTCACCACAATTACCCACTAATCGACACTCTGGCATCAATATCACGACCTGTCAAGCCTGTAATTCAAAAAAATCATGGGTTTATCGCTGAACGG
>JGI24819J35694_1000038_pt1 | contig 20807 bp, 15 predicted proteins | sample METZYME_3_800m_FD_35694 | JGI IMG/M metagenome (IMG submission 35694) | reverse complement strand
GACCCGCCGCCCAAGCCGCTACCCCAACCCCGGCCTCGAGGTGAACAGCACCCAGCGTTACAAACTGCACCGCGACGGCCGCTTCATCGACGTCGCCAACGATCCGCTCGAAGTCAAGCCGCTCGACACCGGCAGGCTCGGTAACGCCCAGCGTAAAACCCTCGCCATGCTGCAAAGTGTGCTCGACGAAAAGGAGGGCACCCGCACCAGGTTTGACTTGAAAAAGTACAAAACGAAAAAGTGAGTCGTGACTCTGGTTTCCCGTTTCATTTGTTTTCTTCTGTCCAGCGTGGCGCTTGGCCAAGCGCAGGATTTTCAGAAAAAAAAGCCGCCCGCCGACCCGTTCAGTAGGCCGGATTTTCAGGCGTTGGTGCGCAAGGCCGATCCGCTTGACGCAGTGGAAAGCCTGAAGTTGTTCGACGTCCCGGACGGTTTCCGGATGGAGTTGGTCGCCGCCAGNCCGGACATTGGCCAGCCGATGAATCTCGCCTTCGACGAGCGCGGCCGGTTGTGGGTCACGAGCACGCTCGAATACCCGTACCCCGCGCCGCTTGGCCAACCCGGTCGCGACACGATCAAGATTCTCGAGGACACCAACGGCGATGGCGCCTACGACAAGCTCACCACCTTCGCCGATGGCCTGAACATCCCCACCGGGATTTATCCGTACAGGGATGGCGTANTCGCCTGGAGCATCCCGAACATCTGGTTTTTGCGCGACACCGACGGCGACGGCAGGGCGGACAAGCGGGAGAAACTTTACGGTCCNCTTGGCTTCGAGCGCGACACGCACGGCATGCAGTCGTCGTTCACTCGCGGGCTCGACGGCTGGCTGCATCTCACGCACGGTTTCAACAACACGACCACCGTCAACGCCGCCGACGGCTCGAGCATCACGATGAACTCCGGCAACACGTATCGCGTGCAGTTGGACGGCTCAAGCGTGCAGCAGTTCACCTTCGGGCAAGTCAACCCGTTCGGCATGTGCCTCGATTCGTTCGGAAACTTTTACACCGCCGACTGCCACAGCTCGCCGATTTATCAGCTCATTCGCGATGCCTATTACCCGAGCTTCGGCAAGCCGCACGACGGCATGGGCTTTGCGCCCACGGTGATCCGGCACACGCACAACTCAAGCGGCCTGTGCGGCATCGTTTTCAACCAGGACAATCACTGGCCGGCGGAATTCCGCGACAACATCTTCGTCGGCAACGTCGTCACCAGCCGCGTCAATCGCGACAGGATCCAGTGGCGCGGCAGCAGCCCGAAAGGCACCAAGCTGCCGGACCTGATCCGGACCCGCGACCCGTGGTTCCGGCCGGTCGATTTGCAGTTCGGCCCGGACGGCGCGCTGTACATTGCCGATTTTTACAACCGCATCATCGGTCACTACGAGGTGCGCCTCGACCACCCCGGACGCGACCGCGAGACAGGCCGGATTTGGTGCTTGGTTTACAACGGCCCAAAGGGCGAGCGCCTGGTCAAGTCGGTCAATCTCCCCGCCGCGCCGCTTGACCAAGCGATCGCCGAGCTGGCCAGTCCGCTGCTCGCCCGCCGCATGACTGCCACCGACTACCTCGCCGATGACGTCGGCCAGCACGCCGCCGCGCCGCTTGGCCAGGCGATGGCTCGGGCCGGTGCCAAGCCTGAGTTGAAGGCGCACGGCGCGTGGGTGCTCCACCGCCTTGGCCAACTGGACGAAGCCACCCAGTTGCGCTTGGCCAACGACAAATCAGAGCTTGTCCGCGTCCACGCCCGGCGCATTGCCGCCGCGCAAAAAAACTGGACGCTAAAAACCACGGCGATGGTGCTGGCCGGCCTGCACGACAGCTCGCCGCAAGTCCGCCGCGCCGCCGCCGATGCCCTCGCGCGGCAGTCGCACGCCGATCACATCCGTCCGCTGCTGACCGCGCTTGGCCAGGCTCCCGCAACTGACAGGCATCTGCGCCACGCGCTGCGGATCGCGCTGCGCAACAACCTCCGCGCCGTCGACGATCCGGCCAGGTTTGCCGACCTCAAAAATGATCCCAAAAATCTCCGCGAATTGATGAGCGTGGCGCTCTCCGTCAACTCGCCGTTCGCCGCCTCGCTGCTCTTGGTCAACCTTCACGATGCCGGGATCGAGCGCGGGCAGTTGACCATTTACCTCCGCCACATCGCCCGCAACGCGCCGCCGGAGGGGCTGAACCGCCTGGCCGCCTTGGTGCAAAAACAGTTCCCCGGCAACCTCGATTTCCAGGCGGAACTGCTGCTCGCCATCAACGACGGCATCGTCCAGCGCGGACTCACTCCCGAGCAGGGCGTGCTCGCTTGGGCGGAAAAACTTGCCGGCGAACTACTCGCCGCCACCGAGGNNGTCGGGACGCACTGGGTTGCCGAGCCGGCCAAGGGTGTGCCGCCGTCGGGCATCCCGTGGATCGTGCAAACGCGCAGCATCCCGGCCAGCACGCCCAAGTGGAAAAACCACCTGCACCCCGATCACCCAACCGCCAGGCCGTGGATTCCGCAGGTGCGCGCCTCCAACGACGGTGTCACCGGTCTTCATTACATCACCAGCCTGCCGCCTGGTGGCGAGTCGCTCACCGGCGTGCTGCGTTCGGTGCCGTTTGCGATGCCGGCCGAGCTGACATTTTTCATCAACGGCCACCGCGGCTTCCCCAACGATCCCGCGCATGAGAAGAATTTTGTGCGACTCGTCGATGCCAAGACCGGCGGCGAACTGCATCGGGTGTATCCGCCACGCAACGACACCGGCGTGCCGGTGCGCTGGCGACTCAACCGGCCACGCGAGGTGTTCGTCGAGGTCGTTGACGGCGACACCGGCGCGGCCTTCGCATGGCTCGGCGTGGCGCGGTTCAGTGTCAGTCTCGAGATGTTCCGGCACGCCGATTTTCTCAGCAGCGCTGCGCCCGGCGGCGAACGCCTGACCGGTGTGCTGCGCTCCCGAGAATTTGCCGTTCCGAGTCGGTTGCGTTTTCTGCTCGCCGGCCATGGAAGCCANCCCGGCAAGCCGCCAAACCAAAAAAAATACGTTCAACTCGTCGAAGCCGTGACTGGCCGCATCCTGCAAAAAACCGGGTGCTCCAGCGGCGAGACCGCGCAGGAAATCGTGTGGGACTTGTCGGCGTTTACAGGTCGTCGCGCGCGCTTCGAGATCGTCGATCGCGACACGAGGGGCGGATTCGCCTGGGTGGCGGCGGGTGGATTCGAGCCGGACATCGCCCCGCTGCCCACGATGGCGCCGCGCTACTTGGCCAAGCGCCAGCTCGCCGCCGCGCAGATTGCCCGCGACCTGAAATTGACGACGGTGCTCGANGCCGCCACGGGCTTGGCCACCGATCCGATTGCCGCCACTGCGGCGCGTGAGGTGGCGGTTTCAGCCATTCTGGGCAACGGCAACGCGAGCCAGCAAGCCAGCGTCGCATCGATCCTCGAGGACGGCGGCCAGCCAAGGTCGCTGCGTCTGGCCGTGGCCAATGGCGGGGCACATTTGCCGGTCGTTCGCTCTCGCTTGGCCAAGGCGCTTGGCCAAGCGCCGGCCGATCTGCAACTGCAGTTTGCCCTTGCGTTGGTCAGGAACCGGCTCGGGGCCAAGGCGCTGCTTGGTATAGTGAAAAGCGGGCAGGCACCGGCCGGGTTGCTGCTGGATCCGCAGATAAAAAGCAGTTTCCCGAAGGCCGCTGCCCAGCGCGTGGCGGCGCTCACCGCCGACTTGCCCAAGCCGACCGCTGACCGCGAACGACTCATCGCCGAGCGCGTGGCGGCGTTTCGCGAGACGGGCGGTGACGCGGCAAGTGGCCGGACGACCTTCGCCACCTACTGCGCGGCCTGCCACCAAAAGGGAGGGGAGGGCGGAAACATCGGCCCGCAACTCGACGGCGCCGGCAACAGGGGCGTCGAGCGGTTGGTGGAGGACATTCTCGACCCGAACCGCAACGTCGATGTGGCGTTCCGCTACTCGATCGTGAAACTGAAAAAAGGGCAGACGGTGCTCGGGCTGGAGCGGCGCGAGGTCGGCGAATCGATCGTCTTCGCCGACTTGGCCGGCGCGGAGAGCAGCATCGCGAAGGCCGACATCGCGTCGCAGGAACAGACATCACGCTCCCTCATGCCCGAGGCCCTCGGTCAAGCGATCCCCCCCGCTGACTTCAGCCACCTGCTGGAGTTTTTATTCGCGAAATAACCCGCGAGTTTTGTTTCGGGGGCGGTTTAGAAATCGAGGCCGGTGACGCGCGTATAAGCCTCGATGTATTTTTCGCTAGTTTTTTGAACGATATCTGCAGGGAGTTCGGGACCAGGCGGGGTTTTGTCCCAGTCAAGTGTCTCGAGATAGTCGCGGACGAATTGCTTGTCGAAGCTCGGCTGGCTTTTGCCCGGGGCGTAGAGATCAGCCGGCCAAAAGCGTGATGAGTCCGGTGTTAGCACCTCGTCGATCAGGATGAGTTCTCCCTCGAAGATGCCAAACTCGAACTTGGTATCCGCGATGATAATACCTTTTTCAGCGGCGTGATGTCGGCCGCGCTCGTAGAGTTTGATACTCAATTCGCGAGCCTGTTCGGCGACGTTTTTGCCGACGATGTTGACAGCTTCGTCGAAGCTGATGTTTTCGTCGTGCCCTTCCTCGGCCTTGGTCGCCGGCGTAAAAATCGGCTCGGGCAGTTGCGAGGAGTTCTCGAGGCCGTCCGGCAGGTTGATGCCGCAGACGGTGCCCTGCTTTTGGTATTCCTTCCAGCCGGAACCGGCGAGGTAGCCGCGTACGACGCACTCGATGGCGAGTGGCTGGGCTTTTTTTACGACCATGGCTCGGCGGCCGATTTGGTCGGCGTGAGATTGCACGGCTTCCGGAAGCGGTTCGTCGGCTTTGGATAACAGATGGTTCGGCACGAGATCCGCAGCGCGGTCGAACCAAAAATGGGAGAACAAAGTCAAAACTTCGCCCTTGCGAGGGATGCCGTTGGGCATCACGACGTCGTAGGCGCTGATGCGGTCGCTCGCGACCATCAGGAGGCGATCGCCTAGGTCGAACATTTCGCGGACCTTGCCGCTGCGAACCTTGGGGACCCCGGGTAAATCAAGTTGTAGCAAAGTGTTACCGGACATGGCGGCGGATAATGCGGGTGGGCGTCGGGTTTTCAAGCCGATGTTATTCACAGTCGACCGGGGGCGTTGGGCAAGGCACTTCAGGATTCGGCAGCGACAGGCGAGGGTTCTGGCTCGAACTCGATTCGCTTGGCATCACCCCAGAGACCCTCAAGGTCGTAGAGTTCGCGGAATTTATCATTCATCACGTGGACGAGGACGTCGATAAGGTCGAGCACGACCCACGGGGTCACCCTGGCTCCCTCGGTGGAGAAGGGACGAATGCTGTAATTCTCCCTCAATCGTTCCGTGATCTCATCGACGATGGCACGCAAATGCGGCTCGTTGGCGCCGGTGACGATAACGAAGTAGTCGGCCACAGAGGAGAACCCCCGGAGATCCAGCAGGGTGATGTTCTCAGCTTTTTTGTTGTCGGCAAGCCGGGCGCATGTGAGTGCGAGCTCTTTGGATTCCATAGACGCGGGACGGCTGAACCAAGCGCTTGGCCACGTGCCGCCTGTGGGCAAAGGCTAAACCATGGTCGGTGTTTGTAAATCGCAAACTGGCCAAGCGGCAATTCCGCCGGGACTTTGCTGGACTTAGTGGATCTCACTCGGCTCGACGGCGCGATGTTCCCCGGCGCTCCGGTAGGCGGCCTCGACCAAGGCCATGGTCTTTAGATTGTCGCGCCCGCCGATGGCCGGTTCCCCGCCGGTCTCGAGTGCGATGAGGAGCTGGGCCATGGTGCCGATGAAGGCGTCGGGGAACCAGCTCTCGTCCCAAACCGGCGAGTGGAAACCAGAGTCGCCCTTGGTTGCATAGGAGATCGTCGACGGGGTGGTGTAGGGATCCTGACACCAGCCGATGTTGCCCTTGGCCAAGCCGTCGAGACCCTCGATGCGCCACTCGATGCCGATATCGGCCGGGGCGCCTTCGCGGCCGGGGCCAGTCCATGTGTCGTCGATGGCGATGGCGCGGAGGCCGCCGGCATACTCGAGAATGTAACTGGCGATACCGTCGCTGTGTGGAAACTGGGTGCGTGGATCGGTGCGAACGGTGCAGTAGATGCGCTCTGGATCACCAAACCAGTAGCGGAAGGTGTCCATGTGGTGAATGGACATGATGCGCAACGTGACCCAGCCCTGGCGTTCCTGCCACGGCATCCAGTGTGGGATGCCACGCATGATGATGGTGGCCAGCACGGGCTCCCCGATGGTACCGTTGCCCAGAAGCGTCTTGGCAGCGCGCACCGATTGATCATAGCGCATGTTTTGGTTCACGGCCAAGACGATGCCGGCTTTCTCGCAGACTTCGACTGCCTCCACCGCTTCAGCATAATTACCACCAAGTGGCTTCTGCGCGAGGATGCCCTTAGCTGTGCCGCGTTCACAGGCGGCCTTAATGACATCAAGTTGATTGTCGGGTGGTACTGCAATGTCGAGCACTTCGATCGACTCGTCGTCGAGGAGTTGATCGATTGAATCGTAGACGCTACCGATCTTGTGTTGCTCGGCACACTTGGTGGCATTGTCCTTGGTACGCGAGGCAATGGCGACAGGGTTGAAACCTGCCTTGCCGTAGGCGACCAGGTGACAGTCGCTCATGATAAAGCCGCTGCCAATACAACCAATGCGCCAATCTATGCGCTCGGGGATGGAAGAGTGAATATCAAGCTCCATGTCTTATTGGTCTTTTCCGGTGCCAACAGTTTCGTCGTTTGCGGGATCCCAAAAGTCCGTTCCGGCTTCGAATAATTTTGAACCCATTTCCTTGATCGCGCTGTCGGGGATTTTTTCCAGCGGCTCATAAAATGGATGGTGTGATTCCTTGTATGGATTGTTGTGCTTGGTGTTGTAGCAGCAGAGGAGTGACCAGCGTGGACTCTCGGAGGTGTTCTGGTCGGAGCGATGCAGTGTGTTGCTGTGAAAGAAAAGCGTATCACCCGGCTCGAGTTCGACGTAAACAAGATCCATCACTTTCACTGCAGGCTCGACGCGTTCGGGGTCTGCGCCGGTTTGATCGCCGAAACGACCGTGCTCGATGCGTCCCATCTTGTGCGAGCCCCTTAACACCTGCATACAGCCGTTGGCTTTGGTGTTGGGGTCAATCGCAATGAAAGCCGAGGCCATGTCGGGATAGAGGCAGCCATTCTGGTACCAGTAACCGTAATCCTGATGCCAGCTCCACGCGCCGCCGGTTCGCGGGCGTTTGATGCTCATCTTGCTGTGGTAATGATAAACCTCGTCTCCAAGCAGTGCTTCCGTGGCATTAACGATGCGTTCGCAGCGGGCGATGGAGCCCCAAATATTCTCGCCTGCCTTGTTCCAGAGTACGAGTTGCGCCTTGCCGCCTTCGCCGTCCTCAAGGTCGTAGGCGTGTGTGTCAAATGCCTTGTCCGCCCTGGCCGCGGCTTGGAGAATTCTGGCTTCCTCGGCGTCAAATAGGCCGGGCACAATAAGGTAACCGTCCTCTTGGAACGCGCTGATTTGTTCAGTTGAAAGATAGGCAGACATGGAGAATTCGGTTGCCGGGAGTGTTGCAACCGAAGGGTTGTAAGTCAAAGAGGGAATGTGTGGACGGTTTGGCCGCCGGCACGTTAGTGGTGGGTTTTTGTGGAGACAGGCTCCCTGCCACCCTGTTGGTAGGTTGAGGTGCTTCCGCTTGGCTTGGCCGGGAAAAGGAACCGGATTGGTGTACCAGTTGACCGACTTCATTTTGTGCCAAAAAGTGTATTCGACTTACGCCCCGGTTTCCGGTTGTCAAAGCACCGGGTAAGTTTAGCTCAGCCGTTTTCGGCCACAAAAAACCTGGTTTCTCTGAGCAAACGCCATGTCAATGTCTGGAAAGCGGAAGTGTGACACGTCCCGTTTTTTTTGGCACGATTGCCTGCGCGCGAATGCTCTGCATGACTTTCAAGAGGCTCCACCGGCTCTTCCCGTCACTGGTAATCAATTTCACCGCGTTTATGGCGGACGCCGGTGAGATCCAGTTCAACCGTGATATCCTCCCGATTCTTGCCGACAAATGCTTCGCCTGCCACGGGCCGGATGACAGCCACCGCAAGGCCGATCTCCGACTGGACACACGCGAAGGAGCATTGGCTGATCTGGGTGGCTACGCGGCGGTGGCGCCCGGTGCCCCGGGCAAGAGCGAATTGCTCACCCGCATCACAACTGACGACGAGGACGACCTGATGCCGCCGCCGGACACCGGCAAGCAACTCAGCGCTGACGAAAAGAAGCTGCTGCGTGACTGGATTGCCCAGGGCGGGGAGTATGAGGCGCACTGGGCCTACATCCCGCCCACGCGCCCGGTGGTGCCCAGCGTCAGCGACCGCGCCTGGCCAAGCGGCGCGATCGACTGGTTCATTATAGCGCGGCTCGAGAGCGAAAACCTGTTGCCGTCGCCCCAGGCCGATCCAGCGACCTTGGCACGGCGACTGCACTTCGACCTCACCGGCCTGCCGCCGTCTCCAGGCTTGGCTGAGCGCCTAGCCAACGACCAGTCGCCGGAGGCCTATACGCGCGTGGTGGACGAATTGCTGGCGTCGCCGCGGTTTGGCGAGCGCTTGGCCAGTTACTGGCTTGATCTCGTCCGTTACGCCGACACCGTCGGTTACCACGGCGATCAAGATCATGCGATCACGCCGTACCGCGACTGGGTCATCAAGGCGTTCAATGACAATCTGCCGTTCGACCAGTTCACCGCCGAGCAACTTGCCGGCGACCTGTTGCCCAACGCGACGGTGGACCAAAAAATCGCCAGCGGCTACAATCGCCTGCTGCAGACCTCGCACGAGGGAGGCGTGCAAATGAAGGAGTACCTCGCCAAGTACTCGGCCGACCGCGTACGCAACCTCTCCAACGCCTGGCTTGGGGCAACGATGGGCTGCAGTGAGTGCCACGACCACAAGTATGATCCGTTCACGCAGAGGGATTTTTACAGCCTAGCGGCATTTTTTGCTGATGTGAACGACGACAAGACCTTCAGTGGCACCAACACGCTCCCGACCAAGCGCGAGCCGGAGATGCAGGTCGTCTCGCCGCTGGCTGTATCGCGGGCCGGGCTCACTCGCACGATGGTCACCGGGCGCGTCAAGCCGCGTACGATCCGCGTGCTGCCCCGCGGCAACTGGATGGACGACTCGGGCGAAATTGTCGCGCCGGCCGTTCCGAATTTCCTTCCGGCTTTGAAAGCCAAGGGGCGCGCGAACCGGCTCCATCTGGCCCAGTGGCTGGTTTCCACCGACAACCCGCTGACAGCGCGTGTGTTTGTGAACCGCCTCTGGTACCTGTTTTTCGGTTCCGGCCTTTCGCGCTCGCTCGACGATACCGGCTCGCGGGGCGAACGGCCGACGCATCCGGCGCTGCTCGACTGGCTTGCGGTCGAGTTCACCGGGAGCAACTGGAACATCAAGCACATCGTCCGGCTGATTGTCACGTCGAGCGCCTACCGCCAGTCGTCACTCGTCACTTCACAGTTGCACGAACACGATCCGGAGAACCGGCTGTTTGCCCGGCAGGGTCGTTTCCGGCTACAGGCCGAGACCATCCGCGACAACGCGCTGGCTGTCGGCGGCCTGTTAAACGACCAAATGGGCGGCCAGGCGGCCAAGCCGTACCAGCCGGCCGGCTACTACGCGCCGCTCAATTTTCCCCAGCGCACATACAAGGCCGATATGAACTCCAACCAGTATCGTCGTGGCGTGTACGTGCATTGGCAGCGACAGTTCCTGCACCCGATGTTTCGCGCATTCGACGCGCCGACCCGCGAGGAGTGTACCGCGCAACGCCCCGTCAGCAACACGCCGTTAGCCGCGCTCACGCTGATGAACGATCCCACGTTCATCGAGGCGGCCAAGGGGTTCGCGCTTCGGATTATCAACGAAGCCGGGTCGACCGATCGCCAGCGACTAGTTTGGGCGTGGCACACCTCGCTTGGCCGCGAACCAAGCAATGACGAACTCACTGTGGCCAGGGTGTTCCTCGGCGAAACGCGCAAACGCTACCAAACCGATACCAATGCGGCGGCCGAATTACTCACTGTTGGCATGATGCAAATGCCTTCCGGCGTGGCCAAGCCGGAGGCTGCCGCGTGGACAGTGCTTGGCCAGGCGCTGCTGAACCTAAGCGAAACCATCACCCGAAATTGACGTGCAGCCCTATTCACATCAATTACATACGCTGATTAATCGTCGCTCGTTCCTGGGCCACACATCGCTTGGCTTGGGTGCCACGGCCTTGGCCAGCTTGGCCAAACCCGTTCTGTCTGCCACGAGCACCCGGAGTGCGACCGGCGGTTTGTCGGGGATGCCGCATTTTGCGGCCAGGGCCAAGCGGGTCATTTTTCTCTGCATGGCTGGCGGGCCATCGCACTTAGAGACGTTTGACCACAAGCCGGAACTAGCCCGACTGGATGGCCAGCCAATGCCTGACTCGTTCACCAATGGGCAGCCGATTGCCCAGTTGCAAAATCAAAAACTCAAGTGCCTCGGCCCGCTGTTTCCGTTTCGTCGGCACGGCCAGTCGGGCCAGCAGATCTCGGACCTGCTGCCCGGCATCGCCGGCATCGCCGACGACATCGCGATCGTGCGCTCGATGCACACCGACCAGATCAACCACGACCCGGCGCACACGGTGATGAACACCGGCACATCCATCTCCGGCCGGCCCAGCATGGGTGCCTGGGTGACGTACGGCCTGGGCTCGATGAGCGAGGATCTCCCAGGGTTCATAGTGTTGACCAGCGAAGGCGGTCGCAATCCGCAGCCGATCGCGTCACGCCAATGGGGTGCCGGTTTTTTGCCGAGCCGTTTCCAAGGCGTCCAATTTTTCTCGCAGGGCGACCCGGTGCACTATGTTCGGTCCGCGCCCGGTGTCAGCCGCGAGCAGCAGCGCGGCTTTGTCGAGACGGTCGGCAAACTCAATCGTCTGCGCAACGGGCAGGTCGCTAACCAGGAGATTGACACGCGCATTGCGCAGTACGAGTTGGCATTTCGCATGCAGGCCAGCGTGCCGGAGTTGATGGATTTTTCCGGCGAACCGCAGCACGTGCTCGATGCCTACGGCATCAAGGGCATGGACGGCTCGTTTGCTGCCAACTGCCTACTCGCTCGTCGCCTGGCCGAGCGCGGCACGCGCTTCATTCACCTCTACCACCGTGGCTGGGATCATCACGGCGACTTGGAGCGGTATATGAAGATTTGCTGCGGCCTCTGCGACCATCCCAGCGCGACGCTGGTGAAGGATCTGAAGGAGCGCGGGATGCTCGATGACACGTTGGTGATCTGGGGTGGCGAGTTCGGGCGTACCCCGATGTTCCAGGGCAAGGGTTCCACCGCCGGCCGGGATCATCATATTCGGGCGTTTTCAATGTGGCTGGCTGGGGGTGGCATCAAGGGCGGCGTCACCCACGGCGAGACGGACGAACTGGGCTATCACGCCANCAAGAATCGGGTCCATGTGCGTGATCTTCACGCAACCATGCTTCACCTTTTTGGTATTGATTCCAAGAGGTTTACGTATTATTTTCAAGGATTGAATGCCCGATTAACTGGCGTTGAAGACGAGGCCCATGTCGTCAAGTCCATCGTTGCTTAACCGTCAACCTTGGCCAAGCGCTTGGCCAAGCGAGAGTTAGGCCCGCTTGACGCCTGTTTTTTTATCAAAAAGCGGCTTGACTCGCCGCCGGCGTGGGCGTACGCCTCCCGCCTCAGCAAATCGTCGGTCTAACCCACCGGAATATGAACACGCCCGACAAAGAAAGGAACACCGTAACGAAGCGGGATTTGGCCACCCGGGTGCGTCTTGCCCTCAAGCCGGATGTCAAACTTCATCAGGCTCAGGTCGCGGATGTCATCTCCCACACGCTTGATGCAATTCGCGATGCCCTTGTCAATGGCAACACGGTGGAGTTGCGCAATTTCGGCGTCTTTAAGATTGAGGTTCGGAAGGAACGCGTTGGTCGAAACCCCAAGGATCCGAGTGTCGATATCCGGATTCCAGCGCGCAAAGTGGTGAAGTTCCGCTCCGGCAAGGAAATGAAGAATCAGTTGGAAGCCGCTGCCTCCACCGATACCGAGACTCCTCCGGCACCCGAGCTGAGAGCTGGCTTTGGTTCAGAATAAGCATCAAGGCTTTTCGCTGGCGGCCCGTATCCTTTCAAGTTCCTCCCAACGCGCATAAAGCGCGGCGGTTTGTTTTTTGGCAGTATCCAGTTCGATGGTCAGCTCGTTGGTTCGCGCACCGTGCCTTAAATGAAACTCCGGGTTGGCGAACAAGCCCTCGATTCGTGACACTTCCCCTTCGGCGTTTAGGATTGCCATCTCTATACCTTCAAGTTCATTTTTTTCTTTCCAAGTCAGTTTGCGCGGCTTGGCGTCAAGGGCGTGGCGTGCCTTGGTCTTAGCTTGTGTGGATTCGGGCCGCTTGGCCCGGCGCGTCGTCCGTTCGGCGAGCTTTTCCCGGTAATATTCGTAGTCGCCCTCGTTGTAAACGACCTGCCCGTTACCCTCAAACGCGATGATGCCGGTGCAGACCCGGTTGAGAAAATAACGGTCGTGACTCACCACCAGCACGCAGCCGCTGAACGCCAGCAGCGCCTCCTCCAGCAGCCGCAATGTCGGCAGGTCGAGGTCGTTGGTCGGCTCGTCCATGATCAGGAAGTTGCCGCCATGCTTGAGAATGCGCGCCAGCAGCAGGCGGCTTTTCTCGCCGCCGGACAGGCTCTTCACCCTCATGTTGATTCGCTTGGGATCAAATCCGAACCGCTGCAGATAGGCACGAATGGCGAGTTTGCCGTTGCCGAAAATGATCGTGTCCGCCTCTTCGGCGACCTCCTGCAACACCGTCTTTTCCGGGTTGGGCTGCACCCGCTCCTGGTCCACGTAATTGAACGCGGTCAGCACGCCGACCTTGCGGCTGCCAGCCGTCGGGGCCATTTGGCCCAGAACGATTTTGAGCAGGCTTGTTTTGCCAAGGCCGTTGCGGCCGCAGATGCCGATCCGCATGCCGGGCTCGAACTTGAAATCGAATCCATCGATCAACTCGTTGCCCCCAATCTCCAGTCCAACGTTGATCAGGTCCACCACACGATTGGCCAACTGCCCCGGCGGCGGGATGATGAGGTCCATCGACAGCTCCTTGTCGGGGCCCTCCGTGTTTTTGATTGAGTGAAATTTCTCCACGCGAAACTTGGCTTTGGTTGTGCGCGCCTTGGGGCCGCGGCGAATCCAGTCCAGCTCGCGCCGAAGGAAACGCTTCCGCTTCAGCTCGAGTGCCTGCTCGTTTTCCATCCGTGCTAGGTTGGATTCGAGGTAGTCTGAGTAGTTGCCCTTGTGTGTAAAAAAATGTCCGCCCTGCAGTTCGATGATGTGGCTGCAGATTTCATCGAGGAAATACCGGTCGTGCGTGGCGACAAGGAACGCCCCGCGAAACTTTTTCAGGTACTCCGCCATCCACTCGATCGAGTCGGTGTCGAGATGGTTGGTCGGCTCGTCCAGAATCAGCAAATCAGGATTAGAAACGATCGCGCGACAAAGAGCGACCCGACGTTTTTCGCCGCCGGACAGCGTGCCCATCAGCCGGGCTGCGTTAGGAGTGTTCAGGTGCGTCATCGCCGTCTCTATTCGCGTGTCGATGTTCCACGCATCGGCCGTGGCGATCTGTTGCTCCAGCTCATTTTGCCGCTTCAAGTCAGGGGTCAGCGACTCGTATTCGTCGAGCAGATTGAACTGATGCGCGGCTCCGTCGCGAATTGTGTCGAGTACCGAAACTTCATCCAAAACATCGAGATCCTGCGGCAGATATCCGACCACCAAGCCGGAGCGCAGCGTGACCTTGCCGTCATTGGGTTGCGTCGTGCCGGCAAGAATTTTCAGGAAAGTCGACTTGCCGCAGCCGTTGCGCCCGACCATCCCCAAGTGATCGCCATCTCGGATCGTCAGCGACGCGGCCTTGAGTACTTCGTGGTCGTTGAACCGAACCTTGAGGCCAGCGGCGTCGAGCAAAGTAATGTTCAGAATCTGGGACACGACTCGGGGTTTGTGGCACCTGGACAGGCTGTGCGCCGATCAAAGCTCCTTTTGATTGGGCGGAACTCTGGAGAGAATCAGCTCACCATTGTTTTGCTCGAAGTAACTGGCGGCCCATTCACTCGCGAAGAGCAGCACCGGGTTGCGATCCGAATCCCAGCCAAAGCGCGAGCCGGTTGGTGGCGAGAGCTTGTCCATCGCCTCCTCGGTGAATCCTGATGGCAGCCAACGAACGACAGACCACGGAGCCGTTTCGAGTCGTGAGACGGCATTGTACTCGCTCTCCAGCCGAAACTGCACCACGTCAAACTGCAACGGTCCCACTGCCGCCAACACAGGCGCCGTGACGGCTCTGCCCCTGAGGCTCAGGCATTGGATCGCGCCTTCCTGCAGCAACTGGTTCAGCCCCTGCCGGAACTGCTTGAACTTGCCGGTGTCCGTGTTGTGCAGGTAAGAGAAACTCTCCGGAGTGAATCGCGGGATTTCGTGAAAGTTTATATCCTTGCTCGTGCTCAATGTGTCGCCGATTCCAAAATCCGAATGACCGACTAGGCCGATGATGTCGCCGGCGAACGCCTCGTTGAGCGTCTCGCGTTCCTTGCCAAACAACCGGTGAGAACTGGCCAGGCGCACCTTCTTGCCAGTCCGTGAATGGTACACCGTCATGTCGCGTTCAAACTTGCCGGAGCAGATGCGAATGTACGCAATACGGTCGCGGTGCTTCGGGTCCATGTTCGCCTGGATCTTGAAAATGAAGCCGGAGAACTCCTCGTCGCTTGGCTTGATGAGTTCGCCGTTGGTCTCACGCCCCTGCGGCGGAGGTGCGTGATGCAGGAATCCCTTCAGGATCAGTTCGACGCCGAAGTTGTTCATCGCGCTGCCGAAGAACACCGGCGTCATCCGTCCGGCGAGTATCTCGTCACGGTCAAACTCCGCGCCGGCGATCTCCAGCATCTCCAGTTCCTCGGTGATCTTGGCCAGAATCTCCCCCGACACTTGCTCTTTCACGAAGCCGTCCGTGATGTTGCCGACCTCGACCGGCGCCATGTACGCGCCACCGGTCGTGCGCTCGAACAAATGCACCTGCTTGGCTAAGCGGTCGAACACACCCTTGAAATCCGCGCCGTCGCCGATTGGCCAGTTCACCGGGAACGGCTTGAGATGGAGTACGCTCTCGATTTCGTCCAGCAACTCGACCGGTCCCTTCGACGGCCGGTCACACTTGTTGATGAATGTGAAGATCGGCACACCGCGTTGGCGGCAGACCTCGAACAACTTCTGCGTCTGCGCCTCGATGCCCTTGGCGGCGTCAAGCACCATCACCACAGCATCGACAGCCGTAAGCACGCGATATGTGTCCTCGGAGAAATCCTTGTGCCCTGGGGTGTCGAGTAGGTTAATCTGATACCCCTGATAATCGAATTGAAGCACCGTCGAACTGACCGAGATGCCGCGCTTGCGCTCCAGTTCCATCCAATCCGAGGTCGTCGCCCGCTGGTTTTTGCGTGAACGTATTGTTCCCGCCAATTGCACCGCGCCACTGTAGAGGAGCATCTTCTCGGTGAGGGTGGTTTTACCGGCATCCGGGTGGGAAATGATGGCGAAGGTTCGCCGTCGGCTGATTTCGTTCTGCATGGTCAGAAAACCAAAAGGGCGCGGACTGTACCAAAAGCCGAAAGAGCAACAAGAAGAATGCCCAAACAAACAATATAAAATCTAAAGAAAAAATGGAATATAAAGTCATCTTAAAGTATTATAATGTATTTTATTGACATAATATACAATTCAATGTTCTTTTTCCGAAGTTGAACGATGATCGAAGTTGATGATTTCAAGGCGTTTGACGCCCACGAAGTGGCTGAGATGCTATGCCTCAAATATCGGACGGTGACGCGTTATATCCAAGCCGGCAAAATCCGCGCCCGAAAGATCGGAAAAAAGTATTTTGTCACCGAGCAGGATGTCAAAGCATTCATCCTAGCCCAGGAAACCAACGTCGAATCAGCCAAAACTGAGCTTTATGGCGGGGCAATTCGGGAAGATTAACGTTAAAGTTAATCTTTTTGTGTATTGTCCTCGATCCAAGCAAGGTATTTTCGGCTACCGGCGGTCAGGGGCAGGGCGACGAATTCCGGGGTATCGTAGCTGTGAACGTCCCGGACAATTCGCTCCAGTTTGGGCAGCACTTCCTGCCGCGTCTTGAAAATGACCAGCGCTTCGTTGCTGCTTTCGAGTTTTCCCTCCCACCAGTAGTGCGATTCGATCGCCGGAACGATGTTGGCGCAGGCCGCAAGCTTGGCCTCCAGCCCGGCCTTGGCCAAGCGGCGGGCTAGGGCCATGTCCGGTGCGGTGACCATTACGACGGCAAAGTCATCCGGTATGCTCATGCGCCCCAGCTAACTTGGCCAAGCGCAGAAGGTCAATTTCCTTGACCGGCCAGGCGCTTGGGCAAACTCTGCCGCCGTTCAACGATCATGAAACTTCTTACCTGTCTATTTGCATGTTCGGTGGCGTTTGGCCAAGCGGTGGCGGAGGAGAACTGGCCGGCGTTTCGCGGGCCGAAAGCGCTTGGCGTGTCCGACAACCCCAGCCTACCGCTCGAGTGGAGCGACAAGAAAAACGTCGAGTGGAAAGTCGCCGTGCCGGGGCTGGGCTGGTCGAACCCGGTGGTTCACAGTGGGCGCATTTACCTGACCTCAGCGGTGAGTGACGGTGAGATAGAGCCCCGTAAACCGGGGCTCTATTATGGTGGCGACCGCAAGGAGCCGATCAAACATATGCACCACTTTATGGTTTTGTGCCTTGATTTGAATACCGGCGACTATCTGTGGCAAAAGGAAGTACTCGCGACTCGGCCGCTGACGCCGATTCACATCAAGAACAGTTACGCAGCGGAGACGCCGGTGACGGATGGCGAGCGGGTGTACGCCTATTTCGGCAGCCATGGACTCTACTGCCTCGACAAAACCGGCAAGGTGCTTTGGAAGAAGATGTTCAAGCCGTACAAGATGCGCAACGGATGGGGCACCGGAGCGTCCCCGATTCTTGATGGTGACAATTTGATTATCGTCAATGACAACGAGGAAGACAGTTGGTTGGCAGTTTACAACAGGGTGACCGGCGATGAGATTTGGAAAATCAAACGCGAGGAACCAAGCAACTGGTCGACACCGTACGTGTGGAAACATGACGGAACCAAAGAGCTTGTTCTGACTGGCCGTAATCGCACGCGTTCGTACGACCTTTCCGGCAAAGAGCTTTGGAGTCTAAAGTGGAAAACGCGCACGTCGATTGTGATCCCGACGCCGTTTGAGGCGCACGGCATGCTCTATATTGCTTCCGGCTACGTGGGCGATCGGGAGAAACACGTTTATGCCATTCGTTCTGGAGCCAAGGGAGATATCTCGCTGAAGTCAGGCGAGAAAAGTAACAAGTATATCGCCTGGTACGACAAACGTGCAGCTCCATACAATCCGTCGACATTAGTTTATGGAGATGAATTTTATACGCTGTTCGACTTTGGTTTCCTTGCCTGTCGCGATGCCAAAACCGGCAAGGTGCACTTCGACAAGGAACGGATTAACCCGGACAAGCCGACCGGTTTTACGGCATCGCCTTGGGCGTATCGCGGCCATGTCTTTGCATTGAGCGAAGCCGGCGACACGTACGTTTTCAAGGCCGGCAAACAGTACGAGCTGATCCGCGTGAACCACACCGGCGGTATGAGCATGTCCAACCCCGCCCTGGCAGGCGATCGCCTCCTCATTCGCAACCAAACCCACCTCTTCAGCATCCGCGAAGAGAAATAGCGCCTGGCCAAGCGCTTGGTTTTATTTCCCTTCAGCCTTCGGCTCGGCTTCCGTCTTGCCACCGTTTTTGCGGAGAGGGTCAAGGTTTGGTTTTCTTGCGCAAGTCCTCTTGCATATTGCGGTGTCCGTCCAAACTTATCCTTTGCATTCACGTCCGCTCCATTAGTCAAGTGCTGTTTAACGGCTTCGATGTTACCTTCTTTGGCAGCATGAAGCAGCACACGATTTGCTTTTGAATCTGCAGGTTCAGCGGGTTCTGTTTTTGCTGGAGCAGGCGTCTGCTATGACCCCCTACAACCCACCAACAGCACAGCTGCGATTGTTGTGAGCAGGAGTTTTATTTTTCGAAGAGCCGGGCGATAGGTTTGCCAGCTTTTGGATTCTGTTCGCTATAGTCGAGACCGATGAAATGGCAGAGGGTGGCAGCGATTTGATTCATGACGACCGGTTCGCCGCCGGTCCACTCGCCGCGAAGTGGGCTGTCCGGGCTGATGACTGCCAGCCAGGTATTCTTGGCGTCCCTGATCTGCGCGTTGTGAGTGTGCCAGTTCAGCGCAATGTCGCCCCGGCCATGGTCGGTGGTGATCAGCAGGGTGGTCTTGTCCCGGTATTGCGAATTGTCCTGCAGCCAGTTCCATAGCTCGTTGAAAAAAGAATCAAACCGTGCAATGGCGGCAAGCACACGGTCGTAGCGCTTTTCATGAGCCCAGTCGTCGGTTTCGCCGAGGCTGAGATAAAAAATGCGAGGTTGATAGGTCTTGAGGTGCGCCATGGCAAATCGAAAGGTGTATTCGTCGTGACGTACGGTGTCCCACGGCGTGAGGGTCTCGAACTGCAGCCGGCTCATGGACTGGATGGCCGGATCCGGGTGCGCGTAGGTCTCATGCCCAGCGTTGGTGAATACTGCGCCGGACTCGTGCTGCACCGCCACCCCGATCACATCCCACGAGGCGAACGCGGCAACCTGTTTTTGCTGTAGGCCGAGTTTGTGGCGGAGGAACTCGAGCACGGTGGGGTTGGGGTTCAGGACTTTGTCGTTGCTTTTGATAAGGTCGTCCCTTGCATGGCCGGTGAGGATTTCCGAGTAGCCGGGATAGGAAAAATGCAGCCGGTTGGCTAGGCGTACCACACTTCCCTTTTGTGGGTTTCCGGCGACTGAGCCGTGGCGGTGCATCCATTCGCCCCAGAAAAACGGCATGAGTTTTTCGCGGCGTGCCTTCGGCGTGTCGGCCCAAAAGTGCTTGTAGGTTTTGGTGTCTTCCGGTTTGCCGTCCTTGATCGTTGCCTTGAGAATTTCGAGGTCGAGCCCGCCGAACAGTTCCTGGTACCGCACACCGTCGAGCGTGATGAGAATCAGGTTTTCCGTCTTGCGCTCGGCGGCCAAATTGCCGTTGAGCAGTATCAATGCGGCACTCAGGCAGGCCAAGTGCTTGGTCAATCGGAAGGATGTTTTTTTTGTCATGTCAGAGTCGCTTCACGTACACGTAGTAGGCGCCGCAGATGGGGTTGGCGCGGCCCTCGTTGAACCAGGTGTGCAGGCGGGCTTGGCCCTTCGGGAGCGCCACAGTGAACGTGGCGGCCTTGTCGCTTGGCTTCACCGGTTTGGTTGTTATTTTGTGGTTGATGAACAACCGGGCCTGTCCGATGGGCAGCGCTCCCTGGCCGTTGTATGCGGCACCCAGCGGCAGGTTGGCTTCGCGCGGCCAACGCCGCAGTTCCAACTCGTATCGGCCGCCATGGGCGACGTCCAGTTCCCAGTAGCCGTTTTTCTGGGCGCCGCGCCGAATCTGGCCCTGCTGGTCGATGAACACGTCGAGCCACTCGCAGGCGGTGAGCATCATCGGGTTTTCCGCGTCGCTACCGATGATTATCCGCTGCGGCTCGTTGGCAATGTCGCCGACGGAGGTCCACCAGTCGTCGAGGTGCCGCCGCAGTTTCGCCGCCACTTCCGGGTGCTCGTCGATGACGTTCTTTTTTTGCAGCGGATCGTTCTCGAGATTGTACAGTTCACTGTCCCGAAGCATCCGCCACCGTTTCCAAAGCACCGCGCCGCCTTCGCGCCGGAGGATGGATGGCGAGTCGGGCGTGGGAAAGTCCAGGCTGCCGGGCATGCGACTGTAGTTAATCACGAGCATGCGTTCAGCAGGCACCTCGGCTTCGCCGCGAAGGGCTGGGGCGAGGCTGATACCGTCGAACTTGCGGGTTGTCTGGACTCCGCAGAGGTCAAGCAGCGTCGGGAGCAGGTCCTGTGTATGCGTCAGCCCGCTGATGTCGCGCGGTTTGCTGAGGCCGCCGCCGGGCCAGCGGATGAAACAAGGCACACGGTGGCCGCCCTCCCACAGCTCGGTCTTTCGGCCGCGCATGCCGGCGGGATAATAGGCGTGGCCGAAGGTGCTGCCGTTGTCGGTCATGAAAAGCAGGATTGTGTTTTCCGCCAGGCCGGCCTCATCGAGGAACGCCATGAGCCGGCCCATGTTGGTGTCGACGTTGCGGATCATCGCGAGGTAGCGCACGAGGTTGCTTTTGGTCCGGGGTGTCATGCGCGGCAGCTTGGCGTTGGCCACCATTTCCTCCATCACCTCGATGTCCTCGTCCGGCGCGTAAAACGGCCCGTGCGGCGTGTTGGTCGGCAGGTAGGCGAAGAACGGTTCNCCGGCGGCGGCACTGCGCTTGATCCAGTCGATGGCGTGGTCGAAGAAAATGTCGGTGCAGTAGCCGGTGAATTTTTTGCGTTTGCCGTTCCATCGGTACGTGTCGTCGAAGTAGTTGTTCCCCCAGTGATCCGGTACGGAGCCGATGTGCGAGGAAGGGAACCACAGCGTCTCCTCGAAGCCGCGATCCTGCGGGCGGTACGGGTAATTGTCGCCGAGGTGCCACTTGCCGAAGAT
>JGI24819J35694_1000028_pt1 | contig 22595 bp, 13 predicted proteins | sample METZYME_3_800m_FD_35694 | JGI IMG/M metagenome (IMG submission 35694) | reverse complement strand
GCGACAAGTGACCTCAATGATTTATATCGACGTGTTATTCACAGAAACAACCGTCTCAAACGACTGATTGAATTACGTGCACCTGGAATTATTGTTAAAAATGAAAAGAGAATGTTACAGGAATCTGTGGATGCCCTTTTCGATAATGGCCGCCGAGGCCGTCCTATGGTGGGTTCGAATAAAAGGCCGTTAAAATCAATAAGTGATATGCTCAAAGGTAAACAAGGACGTTTCCGTCAAAATTTACTGGGGAAACGTGTCGATTATTCCGGACGTACCGTGATTGTGGTTGGACCGGAACTAAAACTTCATCAATGCGGTTTACCTAAAAAAATGGCTTTGGAACTTTTCAAGCCATTCATTTTTCACAAATTGATTGATTATCAGGAAATACACACGATTAAAAATGCAAAGAAAGTGCTTGAGGAAAATCCCCCTGAAGTATGGGCCATCCTTGAAGAGGTTGTACGTGAACATCCCGTTTTACTGAACCGTGCGCCAACCCTGCACCGCCTTGGTATTCAGGCTTTCGAACCAATTTTGATTGAAGGGAAAGCGATACAGCTGCATCCGCTCGTTTGTACAGCATTCAATGCAGATTTTGACGGTGACCAAATGGCGGTTCATGTCCCCCTTTCTGTGGAAGCACAACTGGAAGCAAAAATATTGATGATGTCCACCAATAATGTGTTGTCACCAGCAAATGGGAAACCTGTGATGGCACCAACTCAGGATATGGTGCTCGGTCTTTACTGGATTACCAGGGAACGTGAAGGCGCTCTTGGAGAAGGAAAAATTTTCTCCAGTCGAGAAGAAGTTCTAGTTGCTTTTGAACATGGCCGTGTGGACTTGCATGCCAAAATAAAAGTACGTTTGGAACACTTAGGAGAAATATTGTCTGAAGAAAATAATCAAGAAACATCTACCAGCAAACCAATTGTGGAAACCACGGTTGGTCGTATTATTCTTTCTATGGTAATTCCGGAAGAGGTTCCATTCAAATCAATCAATGTACACCTTAAGAAAAAACAAATGGCCGAACTTGTTGATGAGTCATACAGAAAGGCAGGAAGTGTTAAATCAGTAAAAATGTTGGATGATCTGAAAGATTTAGGTTACCAATATGCAACCAAGGCAGGTTTTTCCGTCAGCATGGATGATATGGTTATTCCAAAAGAAAAGACCACTCAGTTGAAAAAAGCTCAAGTAGATGTCAACAAAATCAACATGCAGCACCAGGATGGTTTAATCACTGACGGAGAACGCTACAACCAGGTAATTGATATTTGGGCACGGACCACAGAAAAAATTTCTGAACAAATGTCTGCCGGACTTTCTGAAGAAATCATTGATGAAGAAGGTGTTCATAAAGTGAATTCAATTTTTATGATGGCAGATTCCGGAGCTCGCGGTAGTAATCAGCAAATGAAACAGTTAGCCGGTATGCGTGGTTTGATGGCAAAACCTTCCGGTGAAATTATTGAAACACCAATTCACGCAAATTTCCGCGAAGGGCTTAACGTGCTGGAGTATTTTATTTCAACACATGGTGCCCGCAAAGGACTGGCTGACACTGCATTAAAAACGGCGAATTCCGGATACCTGACTCGACGCCTGGTTGATGTTTCACAGGACAGTGTTGTACTGGAGGATGATTGCGGAACCCTGGATGGCATCGAAATGACAGCTTTGATAGAGTCCGGAGAGATAATTGAATCACTTGGAGACCGGATTTTAGGACGTGTTTTGCTTGATGACGTGCTCGATCCAAATGTTGAAAATGAAATCATGATTCCAGCCGGAACTCTAATAGATGAGTCAGATAGGGATGTCATTGAAAATTCCAGGATTGAAAAAGTACAAATACGCTCACCTTTGACCTGCATGTCAGAACAAGGTGTTTGCAGGAATTGTTATGGACGTGATTTATGCCACGGTGGTTTGGTCAATTTAGGTGAAACAGTCGGTGTGATTGCCGCCCAAAGTATTGGAGAACCGGGAACCCAGCTGACAATGCGTACTTTTCATATAGGTGGAACTGCAAGTCGTTCGGCTGAACAGAATAAATGGGAAGCAGGTTTTAGCGGAGTTCTTCGCTTTGATGACCTTAAGGAAGTAAAGAACCGTGAAGGTAATTTTGTTGTTCTTGGACGTCGTGGGGAAGCAGTGATTGTTGAAGGTGGCAAAAATATATCTGCGTCTAAACTGGCTGACCTTGAAAACGAAAGAGAGCGTGAAAGACGCCCCTTGCCGATGGGGGCAACTCTCCTGAAAAAAGAAGGTGAACTGGTTGAACAAGGTGATTTAATTGCAGAGTGGGATCCCTTTTCCATTCCAATCATCACAGACGTATCTGGATTCGTTAATTTTGAAGACATCAATGAGGGTGAAACTTTCAAGGAACAAGTCGATGAAGTATCTGGTGTTTCACGGAAAGTAATTCATGAATCCCAAAGTTTGGAACAACATCCATTAATTGCAATTTTGATAGTAAGAAAAAAACAATTATCCGAAAAAATGATACTGCGACGGAGTTTGCGTTACCGAATAAATCTGAATTGGTAGTTGAAAATGGGGTAGAGGTACATGCTGGAGATGTTCTGGCAAAAATCCCAAGAGAACTTGCCAGAAATAAGGATATTACCGGCGGACTGCCAAGAGTTGCAGAACTTTTTGAAGCAAGAGTTCCAAAAGATCAGGCGGTTATCACTGAAATTGACGGGATTGTAGAATTTGACTTAGATGTGAAGAAAAAGCAACGAATCCGCATCCGTCCTGAAGATGGAAAAGGCGATTCAAAAGAATACCTTATTCCACGCGGTCGTCATATCACCGTACACATGGGAGAGTATGTGCGTGCAGGTGATCCTCTAATTGACGGTTCGCCGAATCCACATGATATTCTTGCAGTTAAAGGTTCAAAAGCTCTGCAAAAATATTTGGTGGATGAGGTTCAACAAGTTTATCGACTTCAGGGTGTTGGTATCAACGACAAACATATTGAAGTAATAGTACGTCAAATGCTGCGTAAGGCTTATGTTGAAGATCCGGGTGATTCAAGCTTGCTGGTTGGCCAGGAAATTGGCCGTTCGGAACTGAATAGTTTAAATCAAGGGTTAACTGCACAGGGACTGCGTCCCGCTCGTTCAAAACCAAAATTGCTTGGTATTACAAAAGCGTCATTAAGTACAAATTCATTTATTTCTGCAGCCTCTTTTCAGGATACAACAAAGGTGCTGACAGACGCTTCCCTGGCAGGAAAACACGACACTTTCCGCGGTTTGAAAGAAAACGTCATCCTCGGCCGACTTATACCGGCAGGCACAGGATTTAATGTCTTTAATAACATGGACTATGATCTTGGAGAAGGAGTGATTGACCCGGCAGCAATGCGTAAGGCAGCAGATGAAGCTGCAAGAGCTGCAATGGAAAGGGAAATCACGGAAGCCGAGAAAAACAAAAAACCGGCAGATTTGGTTTCCGAAGAAAAAATTCCGGAAGCAGCATAAAATACTGCATACAGGTTCATAGTTCAGGATGCTTCCTTCCATTGAAACTTCCCACTTTGAGTTAAAATTGTCAGTTCGGGACTATGAGCTGGACAGTTTTGGTGTGATAAATAATGCGGTATATCAGAATTATCTTGAACACACTCGCCATCAGTTTTTGGAATCACAGGGCCTGAAATTGACTGCTTATTTTGAGCAAGGATTGAGTCCTGTCATTACAAAAGCTGAAATAGAATATCGAAGCTCATTACAAAGTAGAGATGACTTTGTAGTGAGTTTAGAATTGGCTTTGTTAAGCAAAGTAAAGTTCATTTTTCTTCAGGAAATCCGGAGCATACCCGACAAAACGTTGATTCTCAGTGCAAGGATTACCGGAACCATCCTCAATTCTTCCGGTCGTCCTTTTTTACCTGCTGCGTTTCAAAACTTGCGTACTCTTCTTACTTCCAAAACAAAAAACTGATGCAACGGGTGTAGTGTGATTTCTGAAAAACAACGTTCCGCTGAGGCTGCATGTGAATACGTCAAAGATGGCATGATAGTAGGCCTTGGGACAGGTTCCACCGCAGAGTTTGCTGTTAAAAAAATTGGTGAACTTGTCCGGAATGGACTTTCAATACGCGGCATACCAACTTCAGATGCCACTAAAATATTGGCAGAGAGTGAAGGAATACCTCTGATTGATTTTTCTGAGACAATGTTCATTGATTTAACGATTGATGGTGCAGACGAAATTGATGCCAACTTAAATATGATCAAAGGCGGAGGTGCTGCCTTACTCCGTGAAAAGATTGTTGCTTCTGCGTCAAGAGAAGAAATCATTATTGTCAGTGGTTCAAAGTTGGTACAGCAGTTGGGTGCGTTTCCTTTGCCGGTAGAAGTTATTCCATTCGGTTGGCAAGTTGTTTTTAATCAACTGGAGTCACTTCAGGGAAATCCAGAACTCCGGCTCAAGCAGGGTCAACCAAGCGTGACTGATCAGGGGAATTTTATAGTTGATTGTCATTTTCGAAAGATTGAAAATCCAGAACAGCTGGAGCAACATCTGAACATGATTCCTGGAGTAGTTGAGAACGGTCTTTTTATCAATTTATGTACACGGATGATTATGGCAGATGGAGAGAATATAATAATAAAAAACCGCAATTTAAAATGAGCTGCAGGACTTGGTCTGCTGGATTCCCGACTAGACAAATGCAGCAGAACGAACTACTATAATACTGAGAAATAATTGTTTGTGTCTATAAAATATAAAGGAGAAAAATGACAATTAGAATTGCAATAAACGGATTCGGACGCATTGGAAGAATGGTGGTCCGAGCAGCAAATAAAAATCAAAATGTTGAAATTGTGGCAATCAATGATTTGGTACCTTCTGAAAATTTAGCCTATTTACTGAAATATGATTCGACGCATGGACGATTTGATGGTGATGTTCAGGCAGGACAAGACTGTTTAGTGGTTGACGGAAAAACAATTGAGTGTCTGTCTGAGAGAAATCCTGGAGATTTGCCCTGGAACAAAATGAATATTGATTATGTAATTGAATCTACAGGATTGTTTACTACCAGTGAAAAAGCGGAAGAGCATTTGAAAGCCGGAGCAAAAAAAGTGGTAATTTCTGCTCCTGCCAAGTCGGCTGAAATCAAGACCCTGGTAATGGGTGTCAACAATGAAACATATGATCCAGGTACAGATAATATTGTTTCCAATGCATCATGTACCACTAACTGTCTGGCGCCAATTGTAAAAGTTGTGCTGGATAATTATGGAATTGAAGAAGGTTTGATGACCACTGTTCACTCTGTGACAGCAACTCAACCAACTGTTGACGGTCCATCAAAAAAAGATTGGCGCGGTGGACGTGGTGGACCACAAAACATCATTCCTGCTTCTACTGGGGCAGCCAAAGCAGTAGCACTATGTATTCCGGAAATAGCNGGAAAATTAACCGGAATGTCTTTTCGGGTGCCTACTCCGAATGTTTCTGTTGTGGATTTGACCGTNAAACTAAGTAAATCGACNAGTTACGAGGAAATCAATTCCTCAATGAAGGCNGCTTCAGAAGGNAAACTCAAGGGTATCCTGGGTTTTACAGATGAGGATGTTGTTTCCAGTGATTTCATTGGCAGTACTTATTCATCTATTTATGATGCCGGAGCCGGTATTGGTTTGAATGACAGATTTTTCAAACTGGTATCCTGGTATGACAATGAAATGGGTTACTCCACTCGTTTGATTGATCTGATTGAATACATGGAAGGACAAAACTAAATTGGTTTTCTGCTGCAGGCTCAAAGAACAGCTCTTTGAAACCTGCAGCTCTTCTTCAATCTTTACTTCTCCTCTCTTTACAGCCCAAGCCATATATTCTTTTAATCTCCGTAACTAATTTCCCATGCACAAAGTTGAATTAAAAGAAGTTGGTCTCGACATCGGGTTGGCATTCGCCAGGCATTTTTATAAAACCGACTACCTGCATTATGGATACTGGCCNGAAGCATTAAGTGTGGATCCGGCAAATGTGTTAGAAGCNCAGGAAAACTATGCCAANTTGTTGCTAAAACATATNCCGGATGGAGTAAATTCTATTTTGGATGTCGGTTGCGGTTCCGGAAAATTTTCAGAAAAATTGCTCGACGCAGGTTACACGGTGGATTGTGTCTCACCCAGTCCAAATTTAACTAAACATGTGAGGGAGCGTCTCGGAGAACGAGTAGAAATATTTGAATGCCGCTATGAAGATCTGAAAACAAAAAAGTCCTATGATCTGATTTTGTGCAGCGAAAGTTTTCAGTACTTGCTCCTGGAAAAGGCCATGGCACAGACCCAGGAACTACTCAATCAAAAAGGCCATTTGCTAATTTGCGATTTTTTTAAACGTGATGTTGAAGGTAAAAGTCCAGTCAGTGGCGGTCATAAAATTGAGAGATTTCTAAAATATATGCAAGCTCAGCCTTTCAGGCAAATCACGGACATAGACATCACGAAAGAAACAGCTCCATCATTAGATATTATGCGGGATTTGATTCAAGAAGTAATTGCTCCAACCTGGAACATTTTGGCCTATTATATGACCAGCAACTATCCCCGTTTCAGTAAACTCTTTAGTTTTGCCTTCCGAAAAAAAATTGCTCAGGCCAATCGTAAATATCTTTCAGGCGGCACCAGCGGCGAACAATTTGCCCATTTTAAAACATATCGTCTCTTCCTCTATCAAAAAAACAGCTGAAGATTCAAATCAGAGTTGAAGATTTTTTCAGTTCTACTGCTTCACAAAATGAACTCTTCTATTTAACTTTATTCGGTTCAATCAAGTAATGTCTGATTTAGAAACAAAAAATGCTATTCGCATGATTCTACTTACGGCATCTCTTGGCGGGATGTCGTATCTGTCATTCAATAACGGCTTACTGCTTTCCTACTTTTCCCATTTGGGAATTCCCAGCGCAACTATCCTGATTTTATTATCAATCCTGCCGTTAACAACATTTTTAGTCATCATTCCTTTTAGCTATTTTTCAGATATATTTGGTAAAAAACGGATTGGTATTATCGGGATGGTGTTTTCATTTTTCGGCTTTGCCCTGCTGATAGGTGTCAGTTATTTACCGGACTCATTAAGAATAATGGCAGTTGGATTTGGAATTGTTGTCTTTGGGATAGGTTCAGCAATGACTTTGGGAAATTGGTTTGCACTGCTTCACCCTATCATACCAGAAAATATTAGGGGACGTTTTTTTGGACAGTTAAGACTTACTTGGCAATCTATTGGAATCCTCTTCACATTAATAGTAATTTACATTCTGGAACTTTACCCCACCCTGGGAATGTATCAGGCGATTCTGGGTATCATTACAATTCTGATGCTGCTAAGAATGTTTTTTTATCAGCAAATACCTGAATTGGATAAAAGTACTGTTAAAAAAGAGTCATTCCGCATAAGTTTTTTGAAAGTTCTTAATATTCCAGGATATCTGCCGTTTTGTGCATATTGTTTTTTACTGACTCTTTTCACTGGTGCCTGCCCACAAATTTTCAATTTGATCGAAAAAGATGTGCTTCTGTGGTCAAAGGTTGAGATTGTTTTTATTGGAAATTTATTAGTAGTAGGAGCATTAGCAGGATTCTTTTTAGGTGGCAGAATGATAGATCGTTTTGGTACAAAGTATGTGTTTCTTTGCTGCCATTTTGGCTTTGGAATCATTCTTCTTCTTTTTTTATGGCGCAATCTGTTTACGGAAGAAATCCGGATTGTTGTTGGAATTTTAACGATTCTGTTTGGAATGGTTCAAGCTGCATCCAGTATAGCAATGACCTCAGAAACACTTGCCCTCATTCCTCCGAAAAACAAATCCCTTGCTACCGGACTTTGGTTTACGCTTTATAGTGGAGGAACAGGGCTTTCCGGTATTTTGAGCGGACAAGCCCTTGAACTGGGGGTTTTTAATGAATCATGGATCTGGCTGGGACAGTCAATGAGCAGTTACGATGGTTTGTTGCTGTTGTCAGGAACAATGGTGTTATTGATGACTGTCACACTGGGAATGATCCCATCTATGATAAAAAAGGTGCCTGCCGGATGGATTCCACAAAGCTCGTAATCTTATAATCGTCAGTGGAATCGTCAGGTTTAAAAATTAGAAGAGAAAGGCTCATGTTATTAGTTTTCGTTAGCTGAATCCTCAATAGCTTTTTTAAATTCTCTGGGAATAGACTTGGCCGTTTTCACACCCAGATTCTTGAGCATCTCTGCCTGTCTAATCATGTTACCTCTTCCGTCACTCAGCTTATTATATGCATTTTCATAAGACTCATGGGCACCCTTAATTTTATCACCAATTTTCTCAAATTCTTCCAGGAATCCACAAATTTTTTCATATAATTTCCCGCCCCTTTCAAAAATTTCTTTCACATTCTGCACCTGCTTTTCCTGTCGCCAGAGTTGATTTACAATCCGGAGTGCCATCATTAAACTTGCCGGAGTGACAATGATGATATTTTTTATAAACGCATCAGAAGTTAAGTTGCTGTCAAGGGACTGCGCCAGGGAATATGCCGGCTCAATCTGCATGAACATCAGTACGTAATCCGGTGAACCAAATTCTTCGAAGCCCTCCTGGTAATTTTTTGAAGACAATCCCTGGATGTGATTTCGCACGGACTGCAGATGTTTTTTGGCGTAGGCTTTCCGTTTTTGTTCATCATCTGCAGACATGTAGCTGTTATATGCTTTCAGTGAGACCTTGGAATCGGCAATCAGGATACGATCGTTTGGCAGCTTGATGATAACATCCGGACGCAGTTGAGTGCCGTCATCCGTTTTAATCTGGGTTTGTTTCTGGTAGTGTTCTCCTTCAATCAAGCCTGCATTCTGCAAGCATTTTTCCAGGATCATTTCACCCCAGTCACCCTGTTGCTTTGAATCACCTAGAAGTGCCGTCGTTAGGTTTTGAGCTTCCTGACTTAAATTTGTATTAACTTCCTTGAGGTGCTCAAATTCTGCCTTAATTGAAGCCCGGCCAGTTTCATCTTCAAGATGAAATTTTTCTACTTTTTCCTGAAACTCCTTCATTTTTGTTTGAATTGGAGTAAGCAGATTCTGGATACTATTTTTGTTTTCCTCAACAAATTGTTTTGATTTGCTTGTAAAAATTTTGGCAGAAAGATTTTCAAACTCTGTTCCCATCAATTTTTTTGCTTCCTCCAGAAATTTTAATTTTTCTCTTGATTCATTTTCCTTGGATTCCAGCCTTTCTTCCAAAGTTGCATTTAATACCTGCAGAGTAGAAAACTGTTTTTGCTGAAATTTCAGTTCTTCCTCAATTTCCGGAATTCTGTTTGCATCCTGCTTTAAGATGGCAAACTGCTTATCGAGCTCTATCTTGTCTGCCAGGATGGTATCGTATTTTTTCAGAAGTTCATTTAGTGATTCACCAAGTGCATCTATTTCCTGGGATTGAGTAGAAATCATTTTTTTCTGATAGAACCAGCAGAAAAAAATCCCCAGCAAAATACAAAATGCAGTATATAGAATTAAGGTGTAATTAATGGAATCAATGTTCATGGTTGTAATATTTATTCAACAGCATTTAGCAAAAAGTTATTCTAAACTTGCCTCTAATACTATAACAATTGAAAGAAGTCTTGAAAACAATTTTGCTTTGAAAGCAAATTCTGAAACCAGAGAACGTTATCGGCCTGGTTCACTATGATTCTTCAAAGTTTTATTAAAAGTTTCTGATGGAAATAAGCTTTGTTAAAAAAGATCAGAGGCTAGTTTCCCTAAATTCGCTTTGTGGATTGGAGTAAAAAGACGCTTCCAGAAACTTACCGGTGTAACTTAGCTGATTCTTACTGCAGTTTTCCGGAGTTCCTTCAAAGACCAATCTGCCGCCCTTGTCTCCGCCTTCTGGTCCCAAATCAATCAGCCAGTCTGCGGTTTTGATCACTTCTAAATTGTGTTCAATGACCAGCACAGAGTGACCTTCATCCACCAGGCTGTGCAATATTTTAAGCAACCTTGCCACGTCGTCGATATGCAGTCCGGTAGTGGGCTCGTCCAAAATATAAAGAGTAGGACCATGTGCACGACGAGCAAGTTCTGCAGCTAATTTTAATCGCTGGGCTTCTCCTCCGGAGAGAGTATTTCCTGCCTGTCCCAATTTCATGTAACCCAGGCCAACGTCTTCCAGGGTTTTGAGAATCCGCTTGATGCGCGGCTGTGCCACAAAAACTTCAACTGCTTTGCTGATTTCCATTTCAAGCACATCCGCAATAGTATGCCCCTTATACTTGACTGCCAGGGTTTCCCGATTGTAGCGCTTGCCTTTGCACTGATCGCATTTGACCCATACATCTGACAAAAAATGCATTTCAATCAATTGGGAACCCTGTCCGTCGCAAGCTGGACAGCGCCCCTCTTTTGCGTTAAACGAAAAACGACGCTTGGAAAATCCGCGTTGTTTTGCTTCCGGCATTGAAGCAAAGAGGTTGCGGATCGGTTCAAGAACTTTTGCATAAGTTGCAGGATTTGAACGCGGAGTTCGCCCAATCGCTTCCTGGTTGATCACCATTATGGATTCAAGTTGAGCTATTCCGCTAATTTTTTTGTGTGTTCCTGGTTTAATCTGCTTTCCATTTATTTCCTTTTCCAGAGCTCGCTGCAGAACATCGACAACCAGTGAGGATTTTCCTGAACCGGAAACGCCGGTCACCACCGTAAAAACTCCGAGAGGAAAGTTGACATCCAGTTTTTTTAAATTATTTGCTGCTGCTCCGGTAACAGAAATTAAATGCTCCGGATTAAACGAACGATATTTTTTCGGCAGCGGAATCGATTTTTCCCCTCTCATATATTGTGCAGTCAGCGTATCGTGTTTGATTGAGATTTCCTGTGGACTTCCAAAAGCGGAAACATTGCCGCCGTAATGACCTGCTCCCGGACCAATATCGATAATATGGTCGGCTTGTCGGATCGTGTCCAAATCGTGTTCAACTAAGATCACACTGTTTCCACGATCCCGTAATTGCTTCAGCGTGCGGATAAGCCGTGCAGTATCACGGGGATGCAGGCCAATAGTTGGTTCATCCAAAACATAGGTCACGCCCACCAGTCCTGAACCAATTTGTGAGGCAAGCCGGATACGCTGCGCCTCACCTCCGGAAAGTGTGGATGCTTTTTGATCGAGTGTCAAATAGTCCAACCCTACATTTTCCAAAAATTTAAGACGTGTTAAAATTTCGCCCAGCGCCTGTTCGGCAACGGTACGCTGATTTTCGGTGAGAACCCAGCTTTCAATTTCCTGACGTGCTTCCGGGACAGAAAGTTGACAAAACTGGCTGATGTTTTGCTGATTAATTGTCACTGCACGATATTCTGCTTTCAAACGTTCACCTCCGCAATCTTCACATTGAGGATCATTTATGCGCTGAAATTTTCCCAAACCATCACAGGTTGGACATGCTCCCACATGAGAGTTGAAGGAAAACATGCGTGGTGATAATTCTTCCTGCTGAAAAAAAGAAAGCCTCACATCATTTTCCACATTTGCCGGAGTTTCAGACAAAAATACATATTTTTCACTCAACTGACCTTCCGGTTTTAGATCCGTCAAACAAATTTTCAACAAACCATGTCCACGCTGGAAAGCATTTTCAATGGCTTCTGCCAGGCGTTTTTGTTCTTCCGGATTAACGCGCAAACGGTCAATTCCCAAATCGACAGTAGTGTTTTTACTGAGTTTAAATTTTGCAGAGTTTTCCTTCCATTCATCCAGACGGATTGCTTTTCCATTGATATAAAGCCGCACAAATCCTTCCTGCTCCAGCGAATCGATCACATTTGGCAAGTGCTTGGGATGATCCAGCAACAGAATTTTGCTCGACCCCGGTAAAAATAAAGGTGCAAGCAACTCAATCCGTTCACCTTCAAAATGTTCTGTACAAAAGGCTGCCGCGCGGGTTGGACTGTAGCCGAGCAAAGGTTTTCCGGTTGTTGGACAATGTGCCTTGCCGATACGCGCGAAAAGTAAACGCAGATAATCATAGATTTCAGTTGTTGTAGCAACAGTCGAACGGGGATTACGACCAGTTGCTTTTTGATTGATGGCAATTGCCGGAGAAAGTCCGTCAATCGAATCCACCGGTGCTTTATCCATACGGCCCAGAAATCGACGTGCATAAGTTGAAAGCGATTCGAGATAACGCGCCTGTCCTTCCGCAAAAATAGTGTCAAAGGCCAAACTCGTTTTGCCGGAACCGGAAACACCGGTTATCACAGTCATTTTATTGTTTGGAATCCGTACATCTATGTGCCGCAAATTATTTTTTGACGCACCCTTGATTACGATGTCACGAGAGTATGATTTTGAAACTTTTACTTTTTCAAAATCCGCCGGATCTTCTTCAATCACTTCAGTCGCTGAAACTTTGAAACTTTGCAGCTCTGAAACTTTGCCACTTTTTTCTTCTGATTCTTTGAAACTATTTTGTTCAGCCCCTTTTTCCAAAACTGTTTTCAAAAACTTTCCTGTCAGTGTCATCTGCTCCGATAAATTTTCCGGAGTTCCTTCGCAAACCAGTTCACCTCCATATTTCCCGCCTCCCGGTCCAAGTTCTATCAGATGATCGGCAACCTTCAGCACATCCAAATTGTGCTCAATCACTAAAACAGTGTTGCCTTGATCAACCAGACGGTTCAGGCAAGATAACAACAAACGGATGTCCTTAAAATGCAGGCCGGTGGTTGGTTCGTCAAGAATGTAAAGCGTATTTCCAGTCGCTCTTTTTTTCAACTCTGAAGAAATTTTTACACGCTGTGCTTCTCCTCCGGAGAGGGTTGTGGAGGGTTGCCCAAGTTTTACATAGCCCAGACCAACGTCCAGTAGAGTTTGCAGAATTATGTGGATTTTTGGTAGTGCAGAAAAGAAATCCTCCGCCTCTGTAACCGTCATTTCCAGTACATCGTGAATTGTGCGGTTTTTATAGAATATCTGCAGAGTTTCAGCATTGAAGCGTTTTCCGCGGCAGGTATCACAAGGAATTTGTACATCACTCAAAAACTGCATTTCTATCGTTTTCAAACCGGCACCCTGACAGTCTTCGCAGCGTCCGCCCTTGACGTTGAATGAGAAGCGTCCTTTTTTATAACCCCGGGCTTTTGCTTCAGGCATCAGGGCAAATAAATCACGGATTGGGTCAAGGACCTTGGTGTAAGTTGCTGGGTTGCTGCGGGGGGTGCGGCCAATTGGAGCCTGGTCAATTTTAATCACACGATCTATATTTTCGAGTCCGGAAATTTTTTTGTGTGGGCCGGGTTCGTCTTTGCTTCCGGGGTTCAGATGGCAGTTCAAGGCCTTTTTGAGAATGCCGTCAATCAACGAGGATTTACCTGAACCGGAAACACCTGCTACAGCAACAAAAATTCCAAGTGGAATTTCACAGTCAATATTGTTTAGATTATTGAAACTAGCACCGTTAATGGTAATTGTTTTCCCGGAAGGCCGACGGCGTTTTTCCGGAATGGCGATTTGTTCTTTACCGGAAAGAAATTGTCCGGTAATTGATTCCTGTGCTTGTATTATATTTTGAATGGAACCCTGGGCTGTGATGTGTCCGCCGTCTTGTCCTGCAGTCGGACCGATGTCCACTAAATGATCGGCAGATTCGATGGTTTCCTCATCATGCTCAACCACCAGCACAGTGTTTCCCCGGTCACGTAATTTTTTTAAAGTGCGAATCAGCTTTTTGTTGTCACTCTGGTGCAGTCCAATTGAAGGTTCATCGAGTACATAAAGCACACCCTGCAGTCCTGCACCAAGCTGTGAAGCAAGCCGGATACGTTGTCCTTCTCCGCCGGACAAGGTTGCTGCAGAACGCTNAAGTGTNAGATAACCTACNCCGACATCGTTCAGGAAATGCAGACGGTCCCGGATTTCTCTGAAAATGTCCCGCCCTATTTTTTNCTCAGTTTCAGTCAGTNTTAAATTATCAAAAAAGTTGACCGAATCNTCAATTGATTCACCGGAGAGACTATTGATATTGTGGCCGTGCAGTCGTACTGCAAGTGCCATCTTGTTGAGGCGCTTTCCTTCACAGTCCGGACAAATAGAAGTGTGCTGAAATTTTTCAAGTGGACCCTTGACAAAACGAAAAACAAATTGCAGGATTGGAATGAAACCGGCCCATTGTTGTTTCTCCAGTTTATTGAGAAACTGACCGGGAAAACGAAAAATATTGGAAACGCCAAGCTTCATTTTAGTGTTTCCATATAAAATCAACTGCCGCTGTTCAACGGATAAATTTTTCCACAAAGTTTTGTCGTTGATTTCAAAATTATTCATTAAACTGTTGACGTGGCGCTGATCGACTTTTGTGTATAGTAAATTCCCCTTTTCAGTAAAACATTTAATTGCACCTTCAGAAATTGAGAGTTCGGGATCACAGAGTTTCTCTTCAGAAAATGTACTTAACTGGCCGATTCCGTTGCACGAGGGACAGGCTCCTTGAGGTGCGTTAAAAGAAAATAAGCGTGGTTCCATTTCCGGCAGCGCAATTTGACAGCTGGGACAGGCCATCAACTGACTGAACAAGTGATCTTTTTCCGGGCTTTGCTCCAGCTGATTTTTTGTTTCATTTTCTGCAGTTTTTTTACCATAGTGCAAAATAGCCAACCCGTTACCCAGCAACAGGGCTTTTTCTACACTTTCTGTGAACCGACTTTTTTCTTCTGCAGTAATTGTAAGTCGATCGACAACCAGTTCAATGGAGTGTTTTTCGTAGCGGGCAAGCCGGATATCCTCATCCAGCCTGCGGACTTCTCCGTCAATTCTGGCTCGAACGTAGCCCTCGGCGGCCCAGTCTTCTAGTTCTTTGCGGTATTCTCCTTTGCGTTCCTGCACCATCGGAGCCAGGATCATGCAGGCTTCATTTAGGGCGTCCACATAAGCATAATCGGTGATTTGTTCCGGAGTTTGCGAGGTGATGCGGGTTCCGCATTCAGGACAATGCGGCTTGCCCAAACGTGCAAAAAGGAGGCGATAATGATCGTAAATTTCTGTGATTGTTCCAACGGTTGAACGNGGATTACGGTTGACTGTTTTCTGGTCTACGGATATCGTCGGACTCAGTCCTTCGACGTGTTCGACTTTAGGCTTNTCAGTTTGCCCCAGAAATTGACGGGCATACGCCGAAAGTGATTCAACAAAACGGCGCTGGCCTTCTTTGAAAATCGTATCAAATGCCAGTGAAGATTTTCCGGAACCACTGACTCCAGTAAAAACTGTCAGTGAGTCTCGTGGAATATTAAGGCTTACATTTTTCAGATTGTGTTCTGATGCGCCAATTACGACTAATTGATCTGCTTTTTCTTGGGACATGAAAAAGGACTGAGGATATTCTGGACAGGAAATTAAGCTGATTTTTGATGTTTATTTTGTGATCATTATGGCAGGAATTATTTGGAGCAACAAGACGGAATTTATTTTGAAATCAAACTGAATTAGTATGGTGAAAAAACTTATTTGGTTACACCAAATTTGTGGTTGACCATGCATGCAGGAAGCTGTAAAACTTATTCATCTTTATTTGTATTTGTTACATTGTTTAAAAATATTATTAGGAATCTCTAAATGAAATCTATACCAAAGCAGGCACAAGTTGTCATCATCGGCGGCGGAGTAATTGGCTGTAGTGTGGCTTATCATTTAACAAGACTGGGCTGGAAGGATGTGGTTTTGCTGGAACGCAAAGAGTTGACCTGCGGAACAACCTGGCATGCAGCCGGACTCGTNGGTCAATTGCGGGCCACAAAAAACATGACCAAACTTGCGCAGTATACCAGCGAACTTTATGCCACTCTGGAAGAAGAAACAGGACAGGCCACCGGTTTTAAACAAAACGGTTCAATCAGCGTGGCTCCGGATGCCGGACGTTTTGAAGAACTAAAAAGGGGAGCCTCGATGGCCAAATGTTTTGGTCTGGAAGTCGAGGTGATTTCTCCTAGAGAAGCACGTGAATTGTATCCGCTTTTAAATATTGATGACCTGGTCGGCGCTGTTTTTTTGCCCAAAGACGGACAGACAAATCCAATTGATGTGACTCAGGCGCTGGCAAAAGGCGCAAAAATGGGTGGAGCAAAAATATTTGAAAACATGCGCGTTTGCGGAATCGAAACCAAAAACGCCGGAACGTCCGGTGCGAGACAGGTTTCCGGAGTCAAAGTGGAGGTTCCGTCTCTCGGTAGTGGAGAAGCAAGTGAACTCAAAACTATCTCTGCCGAAATTGTTGTTAACTGTGCCGGACTATGGGGGCATCAGGTTGGGAAAATGGCAGGCGTAAATGTACCGCTGCATGCTGCAGAACATTTTTATATTGTCACAGAAAACATTGGTTGCCGTCAACTCTTCCGGTTTTGCGTGATCCAAGCAGCTGGATTTATGCAAAAGAAGATGCTGGAAAAATGCTGGTTGGCTGCTTTGAACCTAAATCAAAACCGCGCCCACTAAACACGATTCCGGAGGATTTTTCATTTGGTCAGTTTGAGGAAGATTGGGAGCATTTTGAACCGGCGATGCTGAATGCAATGCATCGCATTCCAAAACTGGAAGATGCAGGAATTCACACTTTTTTCAACGGTCCAGAAAGTTTCACTCCAGACGACCGCTATATCTTAGGTGAGGCTCCGGAACTTAAAAACTTCTATGTTGCCGCCGGACTCAACTCAATCGGAATTCAATCTGCGGGTGGTGCAGGCAAAGTGCTTTCCGAATGGATTGTAAACGGATATCCGCCAATAGATTTATGGGATGTAGACATCCGCCGTTTTCATTCGTTTCAGGGCAATTCACGATATTTGAAGGAGCGCACCGAAGAGTCATTAGGCCTGCTTTACGCCATGCACTGGCCTTTCAGGCAGCCGGAAACCAGCCGGGGAGTGCGTAAATCCGTTTTGCATGATCGTTTGGAAAAAGCAGGCGCGTGTTTTGGCGAAATGTGNGGATGGGAACGCGCCAACTGGTTTGCNCCNCAAAGAACTGAAGCGCGATACGAATACAGTTTTGCACGTCAAAACTGGTTTGAAGCCTCTGCCGCTGAGCATCAGGCGGCACGGGAAAAAGTGGCGCTGTTCGACATGTCGTCCTTCGCGAAATTCGTGGTGCAAGGGCGTGATGCTGAAAAAGTGCTCAACCGGATTTGTGCCAATGATGTCGCTGTTCCAGCCGGAAAAGCGGTTTATACATCGTGGCTCAATGAACGAGGCGGTATCGAGTCCGACTTGACGGTAACCCGTTTGCAGGAAAATGTTTTTTTGGTTGTTACGGCTGGGGCTAGTCAAATCCGTGATCTGGCCTGGCTGCACAAAAATATTCCGGATGACGCACATGTGACAGTCACGGATGTAACTTCCGGATATGCTGTGTTGAGCGTGATGGGACCGGAATCCCGAAATTTACTTTCAAAACTCACTCCGGACGATTTATCAAATGAGGCCTTTCCTTTCGGCAATGCACAGGAAATTGAAATCGGCTACGCCAGAGCACTGGCCTTACGTATGACTTACGTTGGTGAATTGGGCTGGGAAATTTATGCACCAACCGAATTTGCTCAGGACATCTACGATAAAATCCTTGCAGCTGGAACCGAACATGGTTTGAAACTGGCTGGAATGCATGCCCTCAACTCCCTGCGTTTGGAAAAAGCATTTCGGCACTGGGGACACGATATTGTGGACGAAGACACCCCACTGGAAGCCGGACTTGGTTTTGCGGTCAAGTTTGACAAACCCGGAGGTTTCATAGGTCGGGAGGCCTTGCTGCGTCAAAAAGACGAATTGTCCAAAACAAAAAGCGGAGTTTTGAAAAAACGTCTGGTGCAGTTTGCTCTGGAAAATCCGGAACCAATGCTTTATCACAATGAACCGATTTGGTGTAATAACAAAATCGTTGGTGATCTGACTTCCGGAATGTACGGTCACACCATTGGAACTTGTCTTGGAATGGGTTATGTATCACACGAGGATGGAGTGAGCAAAGAATTTCTGGAATCAAGTGTTATTTGAAATTGAAGTGGCCGGAGAACGTTACAGTGCAAGACCTTCTTTGCGTGCGTTTTATGATCCGAAGAGCAAACGGGTACGGATGTAGAGAGTCAATTTTTCAAAAAATATTCAAGTTGCAGCTAAATTGCTTGAGCTGCAGAAAATTTCATACTTGGACACTTTCAACCAGTTGCGCACCTCGTGAAGCCATAAAATAGAGTCCCATGTAATGAGTTACGTCTTGAGGGTGGCTGGCACTGGGTGGTAGTCCAATTTCCTCAACAACATTTCTGGGCAGGTCATAGGTAGAGCAGCCTTTGTCATAAACCATCACTTCTTTCAAACTTGGAAGCATCCCGTGATTACGGGCTGAGAGCAGTGTAAGAACAAAATCCATTACACAAATGTCGGTACATATTCCAACTACCAGGACATTAGCCACATTATTATCCTTGACCCAGTCAATAACTGCATTGGATCCATCCTGCTGAAACGCACCAATGAAACCGTTAATGCAGTCCTTGCGTACTAAAGTTGCCTGTGGTTCTTTTTCAAGCCACTTCAGTTCCGGAACCAAATCCTCCTCACCTGTACCGCGTTCGCAATGCGGTGGATAAGGCGGTTCCTGTTTACCAGAATCGTGTGTATCTAGAAATGCCAGCACAGGCATAGCTTGTTGAGTGAAAGAATGCGCAAGACGATTAGTTTCGGAAACCATCACTGATACCTGTTCATTGGGAACTTGAGGAGCAAGATTTCCGGCGCCGACGGTGGCAAAACCGTTGACCTCGTCGACAATGATCAAACCGAATCCTTGTCCGTTTGAGCTCAAATCAAGCTGCAGTTTTACTCAGGGGCATATCTTCAGCAAAATGCTGGAGATTGTTATCTGTTGTCATGTTTTTTTGTGGGCTGTGGAACTTTCTTGAACGTCTTTGTTGTTTTGATGAGGTTGAATGCTAATTGATCTTACATAATGAAATCAAGTTAAAAGTATTTTCAAGACCAATTCAATAAAAACTAATTTTTGCTCTTTGATGAAACATTCTTTTTCTTCTCATGAGTCAACAATTTTCGTAAGATACTAATATTATTAACTACGAAATGCCATCTCAACCGAAGGGAGAGATATGATAAAGTGCTGATATCGTATAATACCCCTCACATACATTCGGGATCACACGATAAAACTCATGACCATCGCGGTATTCTTAAAGAAAAAATTTAGTGCATTTTTACGGTAGAAAAACAATTTTCAAATTGAAAATTATTAACTTGACCTCACAAAAAGGACACTATATCATTCACGTTCCGTTTACATTTTCTTTAACCTGATTAGGAGATTAACATGAGTCATAAAGAAGTAAAAAGTGAAGAACAAAGTGAATTGAATATAACCAGACGTTCAGTTTTAGGTGCAGGCGCAGTGATTGCCGGTACAGGTATCGTGGGAAGTCAAATTATAGACCCACTTGCCAAAACAGCGTATGCTGCAGGAAGCGACGCGCCGATCAAAATCGGATTCCAGGCCCATCGTACTGGAATTGGAGCTCTTTATGGCAGATGGTATGAACGTACTACAAACGCAGCGGCAAAGTACATCAACAGTATTGGAGGAATTGCCGGCAGGCCGATTGAAATTATTACTGAAGATGACGGCACTGATCCAAAACGTGGNGCGGATGTTGTAGAAAAACTGGCAACACAGCACAAAGTTGATTTTGTTTTTGGTACACTATTCTCGCACGTAGTGATGGGTTCCGCTCCTCGTGCCGGTGAACTTAAAATCCCATATTTTGTCGTCAGTGAAGGTTACCATGTGGCCAGTGGTGCGCTGAATCGCTACACTTTTCAGCCTTGCATTACGGATGTTCGTGCTCAAATCTCAGCAGTATCCGGTTGGTTGTTCAATAACCTTGGAAAAAATGTGACACTCATTTATCCGGATTACGCTTTCGGATATAATCATCGGGATTATGCCACTGCTGCGGCAGAGAAGCATGGCGGAAAAATTGTTGCGAAAATCGCTATTCCTCCTACAGAAAGCTCCTTTACCCGTTATTTTGTCAAAATTCCAAAAAATACCGATGTGATTTACCATGTCATGGTTGGACCTGGAGTTTTGACTTTTGTGCGGGAACTTGGGGAACATTTTGGTCCGAATCATCCTCAACTGTTTGGTTTCATTGATTCATTGGAAGGTGTTAATATCAGCAGTCCCGGCCTTGATTTTCTGGATGGCTCATACTTTTGGGAAGCCATGCCGCGTTATTCGGATGGTTCTGACACAGCGGGTTCTCGATTCTACCGCAATGCAGTTGGTGTCGATAATTCTGGAGCCAGTAGATCCGACTCGAAAGATGTGTCTGCCTATTCACATATGTTTGGTTGTTGGGAAACCCTCTTTGCAATCAAAGAAGCAGTGGAACAAAGTGGTTACAGGAGCAAAAAAGATTATTCGACTTTGATTGAAACAGTGGAAGGTTTCACCGGTTTCAACGAAGGAATTGCTCATCCACAAGGCGCAAAGGTCTTCAGCGGAAAAACACATCAATGTTATGGTCAGCAATTCGTTTCTAAAGTGGGCAACGGAAAATTAAACTTAATTCACAATACATCGATTGCAGACGGTATGTACGAGCCGGAAACTGATTACACCAAGCAGTCTCTCTAATCAATCAAGGCACTAAGTCACACTGTGTGCGCACAAAATCTTAGTGCCTTAGTGCCTACATTGTATTTATAATTTTCACAGTCAGGTATCAAGTCACTGAGTGAGCACAGAATCTTGGTGCCTTTATACCTTAATGCCTTTCTTATCTCCTCCTAAATTGTGATTTCCTGGTTTAACGAAAACGGACCTTTGCTTTTTTTGGCTCTTTTGGATGGAACCGTTACGGCCTTTGTTTTAGCGCTGATTGCATTAGGTTTGTCATTGGTTTTTGGCGTTATGCGTATCGTCAATGTCGCACATGGCGAATTTTTCATGTTGGGAGCCGTTTTCTCATGGTTTGCCTTCGATTTGACCAATGATCCGCTTTGGGGTTTTTTGCTTGCTCTCGTGGTTGCCCCTGCCTTAGTCGGAAGTATTGCTATTTTTTCAGATCGTTTCATCCTGCGCAAAGTTAAATATCACCCGGAAAGTACGATTGTGGCCACCATCGGCGTGCTATATGTGATTCAGTCAGTTACACTGATGGTTTTTGGTCCTGAAGCTAGAGCAGTTGAAGCACCCTTGTATTTCCGGATCCAGTTTCCATGGTTCGGCTATTCCGGTTATAAACTGATTGTGGCTGGCATGTCAGCATTTTGTTTGTTAGGAGTTTGGATCTTGATGAAACGCAGTAAACTTGGACTTTATATGCGTGCAACTCAACAGGATTTTGAAATTGCAAAAACATACGGTGTTCCCACTCAAAAAATTTATGCATCCGTATTTGCTCTGGGTGGAGGTCTGGCAGCTCTGGCTGGAGTTCTCATAGTTCCAATTCGGCAGGCAGATCACCTGATGGGATTGGANCCACTGCTTCTTTCCTTCATTGTGGTTATTATTGGAGGTTTGGGTAGCATCCGCGGAACGATTGTAGCGGCATTTNTAATCGGCATCAGTGACGGTATTATNTCGGTTTTTTATGAACCGACATTGGCCAAAATGCTGGCAACTTTGTTTGTGGCGATGGTCCTGGTATTAAAGCCAAGCGGGCTTTACGGGGAGGAAACGGCATGAGAAAAAAATCCCTGATCTACTCACTATTCTTTCAGGGCGGCATTTTGCTGCTGCTCTTTCTACTGCAGTTCATCCTGCCAACTTATCACCACAGCAGTGTTTCCAAAATCATGGTTCTGGCTTCNTATGCAATCGGCTATAACTTTTTGTTGGGCTACACAGGTTTGATGAGTCTCGGACATGCCATGTTTTTTTCATCCGGAATGTATGCAGCAGGTTTAGGCATTTATTATCTAGGACTTTCGCCCTTGGGCGGACTGCTTTTGGGGGCTGCTTTTGCACTGTTGATTTCAGTGCTGTTCGGTCTGTTTGCACTCAGAACTAGTGGAGTTTCTTTTTTGATAGTAACCCTGATGTTTGGTCAAACATTCTACTTGGCAATTTTGTATTTCAATGAATTCACTTTTGGGCAGGATGGGTTTTCACTTGCAAAATATCTAGGAAAATTAGTTATTTTTAACAGGGAATATCTATTCAGCAATCCCGACATCCGCTACAATTTTGCGCTTATTTTATTGTCCTGTTACTTATTGATTACAACCTTGATCATGCTATCTCCAGTGGGAAGGATCTTGATTGCAATTCGTGAAAATGAATCCCGGACGCAGCTTTTAGGTTACAACGTATTTTACTATAAATTATTTGCCCTCGTTCTTTCCGGGACTTTATCCGGAATTGCAGGAGCCATGCATGCATTGCTGTTTACTTACGTCGGTACGACATTTGCGGAAATACATCACTCCATTTCGCCACTTCTCTGGACGCTTCTCGGTGGAGCAGGTACGGTTATCGGTCCATTTCTTGGCACTGGAATTATATT
>JGI24819J35694_1000023_pt1 | contig 23905 bp, 23 predicted proteins | sample METZYME_3_800m_FD_35694 | JGI IMG/M metagenome (IMG submission 35694) | reverse complement strand
AGTTGATTATCGTAGAACCACCAATTCACCAGATGGGTAAGATTCGCTATTTCTGCTGGAATTACACCCGTGAGCTGATTTTCATAAAGATACAGATTGGTCAGGTTACTCAGGTTGCCGATCTCCGGAGGGATCGATCCTGAAAGTTCATTCCCATTTAAATACAAATAGGACAGACTTGTCAGTTCTCCAATTTCTGGAGGAATTGCTCCTGAAAGATCATTACCGTATAAATACAGATGCTCCAGATCAGCCAGGTTCCCTATTTCCGGAGGAATCGATCCTGAAAGTTCATTATAAAATAAGCTCAGGTAAGCCAGACTGGTCAGATTACCAATTTCTGGAGGAATTTCACCGGTAAGTTGATTGCCATATAATTTTAAACCAATCAAATTAGAAAGAGTGCCAATTTCAGGAGGGATTGTTCCGGTGAGTTCATTATTCTGCAGATATAAATAATTTAAATTAGTCAAATTCCCAATCTCTGGAGGAATCGATCCTGAAAAGCGGTTTGCTGCCAGATTCAATGAGATGAGATTTATAAGATTACCTATTTCTGAGGGTATTTCTCCATCAATGTAAAGCCCTGTAAGTTCCAATTCAGTAGTATTTTCGATGGAGTAACAATCGTCCCATAATCCGACTTCACCTTCATCACAGTCCTGTCCCCAACAAAGTCCTGTGATTAATAACAATAAGGTAATGCATTTAATGTTATTGGCTATTTTATTTATCATTATTTCTTGATTTATGCGCTATCAAATTTGCATATCCGTGAGTCAATGAATATTCATCTTTTAAATATTTCACAATCTCCCCATGTTTTGAAAATTGTTCATGCTTAACTATCCTGATCCATTCTTCAAGAACCTTTCCAGTCTTAACAGGCATATTTTTAATCATTGCCTTCTCCATCGATAATGGATCCATGCTTGTACCTCTTTACAATTAGTTATAGATAGTTTATCAACGAAAAATGGTCTATTTATACCCAAACATCATTATGTGCAGTCAGTTCACCGGCAACATCACCTGTGTTAATAACCCCTCTGGGTTCAACAAGCATAATTTTACATTCATTCTCTGCAAAAGGTTTATGCTCAACGCCTTTGGGGACCACATACAAATCTCCTTCCTTTAAGTCAACTTCACCATCCCGGAACTCAATGTTCATCCTGCCTTCAATGACTATAAATACTTCATCTGTATCCTTATGGTCATGCCAGATAAAATCCCCCTTTATTTTTGCAACCTTAAACTGGTAATCATTCATCTCCGCGATCACCCGTGGAGACCAGTGTTCTGAAAACTTTAAAAATTTCTTTTTTATATTAATTTTTTTGTATGGCATTGTATGGTTCCTGTATTATTGATTATATCAGAATTCTATGGTTGAGCCTGGTCTGTTATGACTGTAAGTAACGAGTAGTCAACTTCTATACACTAATTAGATTATTGATCGCTGAATTTGGATCCCACCGGCGGGCGGTAAGACTGAAAAGGGATCATGAGCAGGTTTTTGATACTGGAATGCTCTTCCGGTTTCAAATGGGTGTCGATCCCATATACAAGATCGTCCATTGTCTCTACATGGGTAACGGTCCTAAACACATGGTCCCAGACAGAAAAGATATTCCCATAGTTGCTGTCGGTATGGGGTTGCACATAATGATGGTGTACTTTATGGAAATGGGGTGTGACAAAAAAATAGGAGAAAAGCTTATCCACAGCCAGGGGCATTTTAATATTGGCATGGGAAAAATGGGCAAAGAATGCAGAAATGGTCTGGTACATCATAACCAGGCCAAAGGATGCACCTGTAATCAACACTGCCAAAGTGGTAAAAAGTAAGCGAAAGATATTTTCACCGGGATGATGCCGCAAACCGCTGGTTGCGTCCACATTGGGGTCTGTGTGGTGGATCAGATGAAATTTCCACAGCCATTTAATCTTATGTTCAATCCAATGGATCAACCAGGCGCCAATGAGATCCATTAAGGCCAAACCGCCGAGGACATAGAGCCAAAGCGGCAGTTGGGCCAGGTTTAACAGCCCGGTGCTGTGCGTCTCATTATACTTTACAGCAGCCAGGATTCCCATAGCGCCAATAAGATTTACAATTAGGGTGATGATGGTAAAGGTTATATTGATTCCAGCATGCTTTAACTTGCTGTAATCCATCTTAAACAGTGGAATGCCAGATTCCAACACGAGAAAGAATGTTAGACCTCCAACAAGAAAAGCGCCTCGGGCTTCATCGGATATGTTGGTAAAAAATTGGAGTAATTCCTGCATAATGATATGCTAAAGAGTAAAACTGCATTTAATAAACTGCAAATAAAAAACCCGGGGTTTTTTATTGTTAAAGAACTCTATTTAAAAAGAATATTCAAGATTAGCCCGGGCGATAATCGTATTTTTATTGATTCCACCCGTTTTCTTAGACCTGAACTCGCCTTGTGTATTTAGACTGAGATCATCCATGATCCGCCAGCGAATGCCACCTTTAAATCCCAGCCAGGACATATCCACCATTCCTGTACCCCTGGCCGTATTGATGCCGCCCTTTACCAGGAGCAGATTATTAATAAAAGGATACTCAGCATCAAAATTGGCAGTTAAGAAGTCCTGGGTTCCCCGTTGGCCGGGGCCAGTACTCAGTTCACTGGAATTGGCTGTGAAGTTGAACGATGTTTTTAACGGTATAGTATACCGTGTGGTCAGGCTAATATTAATCACCTGCGTGGACATAGCAGGATCCACAAAATCATCTGCCCGATCTGAAAACTTATCTTCCTTCGCGACATCCACAAATGTTCCGCTCAGAGAATGACTCCAGATCAGATCAAAGCGATGGTTAATATTTACCATTACATTATTGGTATGGGTGTTCTCCCGGTTATCCGTGGATGTTGTATCCGTCAGTTGGACCAGCTCTGTTGTACCATTGTCCCTGCCAATGGAACGATAGGTAAAGTTGAGTGTGGGCAGGCCCGGTCCAGGCAGTGCATTGACACCCAGCGAAAGCGTATTTTGGGATTTGATTTTTTCAACTATGGTCAGGATATCATCATCCTGGTACTTATAACCCAGCGTCAGCATAAGCCGGTTCTGGAGTAATTTAAATTTATCAGAGATGGACCATTCCCGCTTGTTTTTTACGAGATATGGATTGGCCAGGGAATTGAATTCCGGGCCTACCTGGCTGTACTCCAACGCAAGATAATTGCCATAAAAGTTTGTGATTGCCCTACCCCGGTACGCTAAGGAAGGCATAGACAGAACTGCATCCGTGAGGTCAACAGTTGCATTGTCTCCAAAGGCGTTAATATCAATGGGGACCAAAGGCGCCATGTTAGGATTAATGATCAGGATTTTCTCATAATCAGCTGGATCTGGAAAACTAGACAAGTCAAAACTGGAGAGTTTGTTATCCAAGGAATCATCCATCAATGTATCTAAGGCCGCCAGGGTGAGTGGGCCTCCCCAGATATTAGTGTTGGTTAAGCTGAATGCCAGTTCACCATCCAATCGGAGGCGTTTATTAAATAGAGAGATGCCAAGGTCGGTTCCAACCACCAGATTATCCTTTGGCCCATCGCCAGCCCAGTTTTTACCCTCAAGAAAATGGGCCTTTGTTCCTAGCTCACTTATAGTATATACCACTCCGGGATCAAGTCCGGTAACGGATCCAGTAGCATCAGGAGAGTAGACGATTTCCGCATTGTTAAGGATCTGGGTAACACTGTTTGTATCATCCCTGGCTTTCATAAAATTGAGTCCCCACTGGAATTTTTTTCCTCGACCCAGTGCCAGCCTGCCAGATAAAACGTTTTGCTTAAACGTGTAGCCAGAACGACTTAAGGAAAGGTATTTTTCTCCAAAATCATCATTATCGATCGTGTAGGAGTACGCTTTCGCAAGGTCTCCTCGCACTGCACGATTAATCTCCCCCCGTACAAAACGCAAATTAAACCAACCGTATTTTAACTGTGCATCTAAGCCTCGAATCCGTTTCCCGTTCATGGTAAAATGTGAAAGCCTTGGATTTGCATCTCCCAGATTCAGTGTNACATAATCTNTCACACCCAAGCTGAAACCGTACACATTACGAGGCTGGTATAGCTCATTCTCCTGGGTTGTCATTTTCAGGTTCGTTCTGAAACTGAACCATTCATATGCAGATCCTTTAAAATCCACCATTAATTTGCTGATATTCAGCGTCTGGTCATCGATCTGGTCCATACTGCTGCTGGAACGGATCCGGCCGGAATAGTTCACTGATGGATCTTTGAGCATAGCTGTAAAGGACCACTTTTTTGGTGCAGCCATGCCACCCAGGATCAAGTTTACCTCATGTACACCAGGTCCAATCTTATCCAACAGACAACTGACCATATCTGCATCAATATAGGCCTGATCTGTAATATCTTCACCATCAAGCAGGAGCCCTATTGTGCTTGGATTAATGTTACTCACTCCAAACAGGGACGCAGCAATTAAAACATTATCACCCGTAACCTGGGATCCAGGTTCGGGGCTCATGATCAGTACGCCTGATTGTCCCAATAATACACCACAGAATAATGCATTATAGACGAATGCCTTAGAAATATTAAGCCCCATTTTTTACTGAAATTGAATTATGATCTCTTTGATAGTGCCATTCTCATCTTCTACTTCAAACCGCAGTTCCTGGGTAGGAACTTCTAAATCTGCTTCTTCGAATCCTTCCATATCTTCGTCTGTGGTTTCGTGGACCTCCAGTGATCCTTCCGGTGTTGAAACAGCCGTTTCTCCTTCTTCTACTTCTGTGGATTCACCGGTGATGGAATTGGTGACTTCGATCAACCCTTCCAGCAATGTAAAGGAGTCGCCCGTAGCAGGATCAGAATCAATGGCTAATTCCGTACCTTTCACCGATGCTACGGATGTGGGCGTGGCAATTCTGAATTCATTTCCTTTTTGCGGGGCGATGGCAGCAGCGATCTTGCCGTACTTTATATCCAGGGATTTGTTGATCTGGTTACCCGACCGGTTACCAAGAACGGTAAGGTCGGAATTCCCGAGCATTTTCACCACGGTCTTATCATCCAGATACATAATTGCAGCAAAGCCATTTTTTCCGGTCTGGATCTTGTCCTGNTTATTCAGAGGCGACCCTGGTTTTAACAATTGCCCCGTACTNAACCCTTTATATACNACGGAAACATCACCTTTGACCTTGATTGCAATTGCAATCTTGGATGATGCTGAAATCCAGGTAACAGCAAAAAACCACAGAATTAAAAACCGCTTCATTCTGAAACCTCCACAGAAATGATTTCCATAGGACGATAGGTTTCATTTCCATCTTCGTCTTCTGTTGGAATACCCATAGACAGCAAAGCCTGGGCCACAGAAACATCAATAGTCTCACCGTTCAAGGTAATGTTTCCGTTGGCACTCATACCCGCTGCCTGTCCACCAGCCCCAAAGATTCGGTCTGCTAAATCATCTCCAATTAAAGACCGCAGAACTATACCTGCTGGAGTGGTATCATCCGCTCCTGTATCATCGCTTTCTGAAGATGTAAAATCTTTTACCTTAAAAGACATTATATCGCTTAAAAGCTGCTCCGTACCGGAAGTGGTTGTTAAATCCTTACGAACCTGCCAGACATAGACCTTTCCAGGCTCCAGGTCTCCTCCATCTGTTGGATACTGAAATGTGGTCACGCCAAACCCCACCGGTTCAAAACCCAGGGATTGATCCAGGGGCAGCCTGGTTACTGACTCTATGGCCTGGTCCATGGATGAATGCTCTTCTGATTTAAATTCAGCGACACGAATGAAATATTCGCAGCCGCTTTCACCTGTAACAGGGTTAACATAATTACAGGGATCCGATTCCCACTGAAGAACAGGATAGGATGTATAAATTTCATTGATCGTTGTATCTGCCAGTATACCTCCAGGTGAAACGAGTTGAAGTGTGGCCGGGTTAGAAATATTAAGTATATCTTCTTTAATGATCTGTTCACCATTTTCTGCTGTTGCAGTAACACGGAAGGTATAAATACCGTCTGGAAGTTGCCCAGTCTGAACGATCACACTCATCATATNTTCAGCATCACTCAGGTCCATTTGTTCTGAAATCTCCAGGCTCAGATCAACGGGATTTCCAAAATCATCAAAGATCTCATCTGTAGCCAGATTGAGATCCATATTTGAAAGATGAATCGGTGCTGTCAGGACAATAGGTTCGGTTGTTTCAATCTTGACCAGGGTTTCATTATTTACACCAAGGGCATCAGAATCAATAATAATTTCAAATTCAATATCAACCCCAACCGAATCGGGTGCATCAGGCTCACGACTGAGTTCAGCCAGGAAAATAGGCATATTTGATTCACCCGTATTGATATCCACCATACTCAGGTAATAGGTCACATACGGTGTCCAGTTCACATCAAATTCTATCTGAGCAAATGTCAATGATACTCCGAACAGGATTACGCATATTCGGTTCATTAGGTTTGGTTTCTGCATTTTATTAATACCGTATTTTATTTAATGATGTCATAAATCACGCCTGTAAAATTATCTCTGATAAGTATTTAACATCATAAAAAAAAGCCACCTCAAATAAGGTGGCTTTTTTAGCTAATTCCAGGGAAGAATTACAAAGGTCTCACTTGTTTAGCTACAGGACCTTTAGGACCTTCACCAACTTCAAATTCAACTTTTTGGTTTTCTGAAAGTGTTTTAAAGCCGTCCATTAGAATTTCGTTCATATGAACAAAATAATCCTTTTCGCCTTCACATTCAATAAAGCCATAACCCTTAGAATTATTGAACCACTTAACGGTCCCTTCTTTTTTTTCTGGCATTTGTTTGTTTTTCCTTAAGTAAGTTTAATGAGCCAAGGACAATATCCTCAGTGGGCGATGAGAGATTCGAACTCCCGACACCTGCGGTGTAAACGCAGTGCTCTAACCAACTGAGCTAATCGCCCTTATTTATAGTCGGGAATATTAATTATTTCTTTGACGAATTATTAGATTTTTTTCTAGTTTTAATAACACCCGGTATCGCAATACTCAGGACGTCTTTTATCTCCTTGGCAAAATGAAATGTAAGATCCTTTGCTACATGTTCCGGCACATCTTCAAGGTCTTTACGATTATGGTCAGGTAGGATCACTTCCTTAATTCCTGAACGGTGTGCTGCTGTAACTTTCTCTTTTACGCCTCCTATGGGCAATACATTACCGCGAAGTGTGATCTCGCCTGTCATGGCTACTTTTGCTTTTACCGGTATGCCGGATAAGATGGATACCAATGAAGTGACCATACTTACTCCTGCGGAAGGTCCATCTTTTGGTATGGCCCCCGCAGGAACATGAACATGAATATCTGATGTATCATTGAATTCAGGATCAATTCCATATTCAGTGGCGTGTGCCCTGACAAAGGTCAAAGCAGCTGTGGCCGATTCTTTCATAACATCACCCAGTTGCCCTGTCAGGGTTAATTTCCCTTTACCATTCATTCGGGTGGATTCAACAAAAAGGATATCTCCACCAGCCGCCGTCCAAGCCAGGCCCGTTACCACACCGGGCTTGGTGGTACGTTCTGCAAGTTCAGAATGAAAACGGGGTGCGCCCAAATATTCACCAACCTGTTTCTTGGTGATCTTGAACTTTTCCGTTTTGGATTCAACCAATTTCCGAGCAACTTTTCTTAGAACGTTTGCCACTTCCCGCTCAAGGTTCCTGACTCCCGCTTCTCTTGTATAGGATCGGATCAATTCTTTTATGGAAGGAGCATCGAAAGATACCTGGTCTTTTGTAAGACCGTTTTCTTCAATTTGCTTTGGCAGAATATGACGCTTGGCGATCTGTAATTTTTCATCTTCAATGTAACCGGAAAAATCAAGGATTTCCATTCTGTCCCTCAACGCGGGAGGAATTGCATCCTGGTAGTTTGCCGTAGAAATGAACATAACATTACTCAGATCAAAGACCACTTCCAGGTAATGGTCGCTGAAGGAATGGTTCTGCTCGGGGTCCAATACTTCAAGCAGGGCAGATGAGGGATCGCCGCGAAAGTCCGAGCCCAGTTTATCAATTTCATCCAGCATGAAGACCGGGTTATTCTTACCTGCTTTTTTTATACTTTGGATAATTCGCCCAGGCAAGGCTCCAATGTAAGTACGACGGTGTCCCCTAATTTCTGCTTCATCCCGCACTCCTCCTAAGGATAACCTTACGAATTTGCGTCCCATGGCTCGGGCAATGGATCTGCCAAGAGACGTTTTACCCACGCCAGGAGGACCTCCAAAACATAAAATAGGTCCTCGAACAGTGCTATCAGGGTCCTTTTTCTGTTTCAAGTTTCTCACAGCTAAATACTCAATAATACGTTCCTTGACTTTTTCCAGACCGTAATGGTCCTCATCCAAAATTTTCATCGCTTGTTTTAGGTCAATACGGTCTTCCGTTGAATCGCTCCAGGGTAAGTCAGCCAGCCATTCTATATAGGTCCTGGAGACATTGTATTCAGGAGACTGCGTTGGAATTCTGGATAATCGGTCCAATTCTTTCAGGGCAACACTTTCTGATTCTTCCGGCATTTTAGCAGCTTTTAATTTATCTTCCAGTTCTTTCAGCTCAACTGATCCTTCATCTTCTCCCAGTTCTTTCTTGATGGCCTTCATTTGCTCACGCAAATAATATTCCCGCTGGGTTTTTGTGATCTCATCATGAACTTCAGATTGAATTTCTTCGCCTAACTTTATTCGTTGAATCTCACGGGAAATAAGATTTAGTGCCTTTTCAATCCGCTTTTTAATATCCAGTTCTTCAAGNATCTCCTGTTTTTCCTGGTTTGAAATGGTAATNACTGAAATAGCACGGTCAGTGAGACGATTGGGTTTTTGGATATTTTTCAACATTCCAGAATGCTCTTCCGTGAGATTTGGAGCCACCTTCATTAAATCATCAAAGGCTTGTCTCAGATTGGTGGTTAATGCATCCACTTCCAATTGATCTGTGATTGGTTTGTCTTCCATGGATTCAACTGCAGCAGAAAAATATGGCTCCAGTTTGATATAGTCCAGAATCTTGACCCGGGAAATACCCTGAACAATTGCTGACTTACTGTTATCGGGCATATCAAAAACCTTCAAGACCTGCGCCAGTGTCCCATATGCATAAAGGTCTTCCGGTTTTGGGTCTTCAACGGAACCATCTTCCTGGGCCACAACAACAATATAGCGTTTTTTAGGATCCAATTCATCGATCAATTTCAAACTTCTATCCCGTCCAATATAGATGGGTATTACCTGTTGAGGGAATAAAACCGTATTTCGTAAGGGCATGACCGGATATTGGTCCGTGTCTTTTACATTAAAATCTTCAATTTCTTTTTCTGATAATTTTTCTGACATTGGTGTCCTTTAGACAAAAGTTCTAATTGGTGAAGTTACAAGGATTATACCAAATAGTTTCACATGTTGAATCGTCGGGAAGTGGGATTATTTTTCTGCAATAATGGCATACAATTATAATTTTCCGCAGGGTGACAGGATCAGATGTGCCTAAATGGTATTGCTTCCCTGTAATATTTGGATCTATTAAATGCAATCATCTGCATGATAAGAACTCCGCACCAGCGAACCCGATTTTACTATATCAAACCCCAGTTCAAGACCAATACTTTCGTAGTCCATAAATTCCTGATCCTCTACATAGCGATCTACGGGCAGGTGGTTTTTCGTGGGTTGTAAATATTGCCCTATCGTAAAGATCTTCACACCAAGACCAATGACCTGGTTCATTGTTTCTACCACTTCATTAAAATTTTCCCCGAGACCAACCATCATCCCGGTTTTGGTCCGCAATCCGTTCTCTACAGAATATTTCAAAATATTCATGCTGCGCTGCCAATTTGCTTGACTTCGCACCTGTTTACTGATTCTCTCAACACACTCTACGTTATGGCTGAATATTTCCGGCTTCGCACCGAATACTTTTTTTAGTGATGGTTTATGACCTTTAAAATCAGGTGTTAGAACTTCCACATTACAACTGGGGACATGACAATGAATCTGATCAATTGTCTCAGCCCAGATGGATGCACCATAATCTCCTCTAATATCATCCCGGTCCACCGATGTAATAACCACGTGTTTGAGATTCATTTTCTTCACCGCCATGGCAGTACGATAGGGTTCCAGTGGGTCGTTCCAGCTGGGTTTTCCTGTCTTCACTGAACAGAACCTGCAGGCCCGGGTGCAAATATCTCCTAGAATCATAATCGTCGCTGTACGCCGGTCCCAGCATTCATATATATTAGGGCACCGTGCTTCTTCACATACAGTATGGAGTCTGTTGGTTTGCACCACGGTGTTCACAAACAGGTATCCCTCTGTCATTTGAAGACGTATTTTAGGTTTATAAGGCTTTGTAATTATTTCAGACATCATTTTTTATGAAATAAATAGACCATGTATTTCCGGTATTTTCTGAATTGCTGGCTATCAAGCAAATCCAATTGATCTTTCTTCTCATCCCATTTTGGACCAATCATTTTACCTACCATGACAGACATTTTGGGGAAATTTTTTCTCGCAGAATAAACACCATACTCTATCGCTGGGTTCACAAACCGTTCTAAAAAATATTTCGCATAATCCAATGTAGGCATGGTATTGTCAGTCTGATCGTATTCTTTAATCAAATTAAATCCATTTACCTTTGCCGCGGAGAGATACCTTTCCATAAGATGGGATGATCTTAAATGTGGATTTTTTGATTCATCCTTGTGATGTACAAAATAATCAGAAGCCAGTAAGTAGCCTCCATTCAATAATGTTTCCCGCGCCTTTTTAAAACCTGCATCCATGTTTATGTAGCAGGCGCTTTCACTTTCAAGAACCAGATCGTATGATTTTCGAGGGGTGAAATTTTCAAATTTTACATGGTGGAAAACCATTTCACCATTAAACTTTTCATGTATTACATCTCTCTGGTAATCGTCTGGGGATAATGTTTCAACATTGTATCCTTTTTTTAAAAGATACTCCGCATTACCCCCAATGCCACACCCCACATCCAGAATAGAATGTACTGTTTCAGGAATGAAAGAAGTTAGATGTTCAATATATCGTATTTGTGCGTCTTTAATATGCTGTAAGGTTATCTTATCCAAATCTACGGTGGTCGGGTCATCCCAAAATCCGTAATGGAGATAGGGCGAACGGATCGTTTCCGAATACAGTTTTAAAACGTGGTCAATAGACATTAAAAAACCGTATTCAGATTCATGGTTTCAAGATTATGTTTAACCTGACTAAGAAATTTTGCACCGCCGGCACCATCAATCAGCCTATGATCGAATCCCAATGAAAGCATCATCATGCTTCGAATCGCAATTGCATCACCTTCAGCGGATTCCACAACAATGGGCTGTTTCTTGATCGCACCAACGCCCAGAATCCCAACATTGGGTTGATTAATGATTGGAGTGCCAATCGAAACACCAAATACCCCGAAATTTGTAATGCTGAAAGTAGACCCGGACAATTCATCTGCAGAAATAGTGCTGCTTCGGGTTCTCTTGGCAACATCATTTACAGACCGGCAAAGTCCAAGAAAATTTTTCTCTTCACAATTGGCCATGGATGGAACCATGAGACCATTTTCAACTGCAACCGCTAATCCGATATTGATATTCCTATGGTATGCGACAGATGTTCCCGAAATAGACGCATTCATTTCAGGATAATCCTGCAGGGATTTAACCACTGCATCCACTATGAAAGGTGTATAAGTCAGGTTAAACCCTTCCTTCTGGTGGAAAGAGTCATCCTTTGATTCTACAAAATCCACGATAGTAGTCATATCCACTTCTGTCATCACATAAACATGGGCCGATGTTTCAATGCTTTCTTTCATATGTTTTGCAATGAGTTTCCGCATGTGATGCATTTCTTCCGTATTTCCTGCCGTAACGGATGAAACAGGAGTAGGTCGTTCCTGCATTGATCCAAGACCTTCGATGTAAGCAAGAATATCTTTTTTCGTTACCCGTCCACCACGACCAGTCCCAAAAATCGTTTCTAACTCACTTAATGGTAGACCTTGTTCTGCAGCGATCTTCATCACCACGGGAGTATAAAACTTCTTTACCCCAGGTGTAGTTGAAGTTGGAGAAGGTGAACCAGGTTTTGTTTCTGCTTTCTTTTTCGGTTCAGGTAAGGGCTCTGGAGTTGGTGCTGAATCTCGTTTTTTATCAGACTGTTGTTTAGTGCCACTTCCATTTGTATCAATTCGGGCAATCACCTCACCTACCTCTTTTATATCATTTGGTTCTGCTAGTATTTCCACTACAGTTCCTGCGGCAGAAGAGGGAATTTCTGAGTCAACCTTATCTGTGCCAATCTCAAGTAGAATTTCATCCAGGGCAACCGGATCACCTACTTTTTTGCGCCATTCAAGTATTGTTCCTTCGGTTAGGGATTCACCCATTTTTGGCATAACAACATCAACGATCATTTAATACTCCAGCAATTCTTGAATGGCTATAGACACATCTTCAGTTTGCGGAAGGATTTTTTCTTCCAAGAACCAGTTAAATGGAACCGGTGAATCCTTTGCAGCCACGCGGCGTACAGGCCCATCGAGAAATTCAAAAAATCGATCAGCGATCAGAGCAGAAATTTCAGCGCCAGGCCCGTTTGTCAAATTATCCTCATAAATAACTAAGACCTTACCCGTTTTTTCAAGAGAAGCCTCAATCATATCCAGGTCTAGGGGATTTAAAGTACGAAGATCAATAATCTCCACCACTCCGTCTGCCAGAGCCAATGATTTTATTCCTTCAATAGATTTTTGAACCATGGCACCCCAAGTAACGATGGTAAGCTCATTCCCTTGGCAAACAATTCGTCCCTTACCAAAAGGTAGTGCATAATCTTCCCCAGGTTCTTCTGTTGCAGCATAGCCTTGTCGGTAAAGTCCTTTATGTTCCATATAGATGACAGGATCATCCATTCTGCAGGCCATTTTTAGCAACCCTTTTGCATCCGCTGCATTGGATGGGTACGCCAGGTAAATCCCTGGCATATGAATGAAATATCCATCAATGGACTGACTGTGATACAAGGCACCGTGTATATATCCTCCAACGGGTACCCGGACGACTAATGGACATTTCCAAGCATTATTTGATCGGTAACGTAACGTGGAAACTTCGTTCCGCAACTGCATCATGGCTGTCCAGATATAATCACCAAACTGAATTTCTACGACTGGTTTGTAACCGGCAACGGCCATCCCAACAGCTGTGCCTACGATGGATGATTCTGCCAGGGGTGAATTGAACACCCTGTCTATACCAAACTCATCCGAAAGACCTTTTGTTGCCGTAAAAACACCGCCTTTGGGATCAGCAATATCTTGTCCATAAATGACCATTTTATCGTTTCGAGCCATTTCTTCTTTCAATGCATGATTGATGGCATCCACAATTACAACTTTATCCGCCACAGCGTCAAAACTCGGTTCATTCATAGGCATGTCACCGCTATAGATGTGATCCAATGCTGTATCTCCATCGGGATGCTCCTGACCTTCTGCCCATTCAGTGTCTGCATCTACCTGTGCTTTGACTTCGGTACGAATTTTTTCAATTTCTTTGGCTGAAATCAATTTTTCCCGAATACATTGATCTTCCAGAATGGTCAATGGGTCTCTTTTTCTATCTTCCTCTAATGCTTTTGGGGTGCGATATTTTCGCTGATCATCAGAGCTGGAATGGGGCAGCAAACGCACCACATTCGACACAATCAAAGATGGGCCTTTCCCTCTCCTCGCCCGCTCAACTGCCTGTTTAAATGCAAGATTTGTTTCAAAAAAGTTGGTGCCGTCCACGTCATATCTTGAGAGATTTTTAAAACCGGCCGTCATGGTATAAACCGAATCAGCCGTCTGCTCGGATTTATGGGTAGAAATGGCATACTCATTATCCTGGATATGAAAAATAACCGGTGCTTTTGCATTACTCGCCCAGTTTAATGCTTCGTGGAAATCGCCCTGGCTTGTGGTCCCTTCGCCGGAAGACACATAAACCACATCTTTTGTTTTTTCCATTTTTCTGGCAATGGCAGTTCCGACAGCCTGTAAAAATTGGGTTCCTGTTGGGCTGGATTGACTTACAATACGGAGATCCTTATGTCCATAATGTTGCGGCATCTGGCGACCGCCGGAATTAGGGTCATCGGCCCTGGACAGGAAACAGAGTAGTTGTTCCCGAGCGGTCATTCCTAGTCCAATACAGTAAGCACCATCCCTGTAATAAGGATAGGACCAGTCTTCACCCGGACGGATTAAAACAGCTGCGGCCAGTTGGGCTGCTTCATGTCCTGAAGCTCCAATATGAAAAAAACTTTTTCCCTGTCTTAATAATATGAGCATTTTCTCATCTAATCTTCTGGATAAGGCCATCTTGCGGAATACATCCAGAATCTGTGTTTTTGTAAATCCGTGCAANCGGGCCATAGAACTATAACCTTAAAAAATGATGGTTGAATTTTTGGATCACAGTTTGCTTTACTTCTTCCATATCTTGTTTTTTGCCCAATAATTGTTCCATGGAAGTCACACCGCAATGAAAAATCCCGCAGGGAATAATACCATCATAAAATGAAAGATCGGGATTTACATTTAATGCAAATCCGTGCATGGTGACCCATCGGCTGATTCGTACACCCAGAGCAGCAATTTTTTCATCGCCAACCCAGACACCCGTTAATCCTGCGGTCCGTTTTGCCTTGATTCCATATTCTTTCAGGACATCAATAGTAATGTGTTCCAGGGTACGCATGTACCAACTCACACTTTTTTTATAATTGGATAAATCTAAAATTGGGTAGCCTACCAGTTGCCCTGGGCCATGAAAGGTAATGTCTCCTCCCCGTTCAATATTAAAAACATCCACAGATTTATTCCTGCTCTGGAGTAAATGATTTTCATCCGCATTTTTCCCCAAAGTGTATACAGGATCATGTTCTACCAGGATTAATGTATCATCTATTTCGTCATGTATTCGTTTTAACTGCATTTCTTTCTGGAATTGCCATACATCCCAGTAGGGTTGAAGTCCTAAATCCCTAATCTGTATTTGATCTAATTTTGTTTCAATCATGATTGCTATTGATGGATTGCCGATCCAAATGCATCCATGGCCGCTTCCATTACAGCTTCGGATAAAGTAGGATGGGCATGAACTGTCATTGCAATATCTTCCCATCTAGTTTCCAATGCTTTTGCTACTCCAAGTTCTGCAATAAGCTCAGTTGCTTCTGATCCCACAATATGAGCTCCCAGCAAATCACCATATTTCACATCAAAGACCAGTTTTACAAATCCGGTTGTGTCACCAACAGCCAGGGCTTTTCCGCTGGCTTGGAATAAAAATTTCCCTACCTTCACATCATGGCCTATTTCTTTTGCCTGAGCTTCTGTCATGCCTAATGATCCCACTTGCGGCTGGCAATACGTACACCCGGGAATATTCGAATAATCTACCGGCTTTGGTGAACGCCCCGTGGCATGATCTGCCGCCACATGTCCCTGGGCAGATGCCAAGTGTGCCAGCCAGGGTGGTCCTGACACATCGCCAATGGCGTAAATATTTGAAATATTGGTTTGATTGAATTCATTAATTTTGATGGCGCCATGATCAGTTGTTATTCCAAGATTTTCAAGACCAATATTTTCAATATTCCCTGTTACACCCACCGCCAGAAGTGCCACATCACCTTCCAGAATTTCTTTTTTATCATCTTTTTCTGTGTGGACTTTCACTTTTGTTTTTAGGGTGTCAATCTGGGATACTTTGGTTCCAAGTAACATCTTAATCCCGGATTTTTTGAAACTTTTTTCAACTTCTCTTGATACATCCAGATCCTCAACAGGTAGGATTCTATCCATCATCTCCACCAAGTGAACTTCAGTCCCGAATTCATTGTAATAATAGGCAAATTCGCTCCCGATTGCACCTGAACCAATGATAATCATTTTTTTAGGTGGTGCATCTAACACCATGGCTTCTTTCGAACTGATTACCCGTTTTCCATCAATTTCCATCCCGGGGAAAGATCTCGGTCGAGCCCCGGTAGCAATGATTATTTTATGTGCTTCAATTATTTCAGTCATTTTGCCATTCTTCACTTCAAGTGTCGTATTTGAAGTAAGTTTTCCAGTACCTGAAATATGGGAGATACGATTTTTTTTCATTAAAAATTCGATTCCTTTACTCAATCGATTGGATACATTTCTGCTGCGCTTAATGTTTGCAGGAAAATCCACGGAAATTTTGTCCACCTTGATCCCATATTTATCCGCATTCTTTATCGTGTTGTAAACTTCCGCGTTCTTCAAAAGTGCTTTGGTTGGAATACAGCCCCAATTGAGGCAAATACCACCTAATTTATCTTTTTCAATAATACATGTTTTTAGACCCAGTTGTGCTCCGCGGATCGCTGCAACATATCCACCAGGACCGCCACCTAAGATTGCCAGGTCATAATCGGCCATTTATACCACTGTCCTGTTTATGATTGATAAGAATTCAGATCTTGTTTCTGAAGACTTTCGGAATTGCCCGAGCATAGCACTGGTTGATGCAAAACTGTTTTGTTTCTCCACTCCCCGCATCTGCATGCACATGTGCCGGCCTTCCATGACGACTGCAACACCTATTGGATTCAACACATCCTGCAACACTTCGGCCACTTGGTGGGTCAATCTTTCTTGGACCTGCAAACGCCTGGAAAACATATCGATAATGCGCGGGATTTTGGATAGACCAATCACTTTTCCATTTGGGATATATCCCACGTGAGCCTTGCCGAAAAAAGGCAGTAGATGGTGTTCACACAAAGAAAAGAATTCTACATCGCGAACAATGACCATGTCTTTGGCATCTTCTTCAAAAATGGCATTATTTATAATATCTTCCAAATTTTGGTTATACCCCTTGGAAAAAAACTCCCAGGATTTTGCCACACGGGATGGGGTTCTTACCAGACCTTCTCGATCTGGGTTTTCACCAATTTCTTTTAACAATTTTCTAGTTATTTGTTCTAGTATATCATGATTTGTCATTTAATCATCCTTCCTCATAGTGTGCAATGTCAATTTTGCCTTTTAATGCATAGATTACNCCGTAGATGANGGGAGTATCCATTAAGGCCACCAGGACCTTAAACAAAAATCCGTTTTCCAGCAGCAGCCAGAATCTATTCCACTCAATTACACCAGCTGAGCATAATAATATCAAGACGGCTGCAGTATCGACCAACTGGCTTATAATTGTTGAGCCATTGTTCCTGAGCCACAAATGTTTTCCTTTGGTCAGTTTTTTCCAAAAATGAAAAATCCTTACATCAATAAATTGAGCCGAAAGATAAGCAACCATGGACGCAAAAACAGCTAAACCCTGAAGTCCAAAAACTTTTTGAAAAAGATCATCATCAACTGGGGACCAACTTGTACTTGGGGCAGCATTTGCAATAAGAACAATAATCATAACAAAGATACTGGCNATNAATCCNGAGATCACAACCTGNTCTGCTTTTTTCTTGCCATAAAGTTCAGAAATTAGATCGGTCGCTAAAAANGTTATGGGATATGGTAGGATTCCAACGGATATTTCGAAGGTATAAATACCAAATGGTGTCCAGGTAAAAAACTTCTGNAAAATCAGATTGCAACTGACCAGGGAAGCAATAAAGATCCCCGCCAAGATTAAATAAAATCGATCCTTGAAATTCATTATTGTTCAGGGCCGTAATAATCCGTGTAGATCGAATGGGTTTCTACAAGTCGAAGCCGATGGAGTGTCCCCCGCTCCATCCTTGGAGCGATCTCACCCCAGGCCCAAACCAAAATATTTTCCGATGAAGGCTGTTTCCCTTTGAACCATTCAATATCTACTTCAATCTGGGAATGGTCTAAAACATTCACCACATATTTTTTCACGATTTGACCCAATTTTTTCAAGTCAACCAGCCATCCTGATCCCTGGTCAATGGGTCCGGTAACAGACACTTCTAATATATAATTGTGTCCATGAGTGTTATAATCTTTGCCAAACACTTCCAAGTTTTTTTCTTCTGACCAGTCTGCATTTCCATATTTATGGGACGCGCAAAAATGATATTTTTTTGTAATAATCGGATTCGACATAGTTGTATGTTGCAAATAATATTTGAATTGAAAATTACTGTTCTAAAAATCTACAAACAAAGATTTAGACTAAAGATGATGGGCAGAGTTCTCCTAGGACACATTCATTACACTTTGGCCGCCTGGCGATACAGATTGCTCTCCCGTGATCGATGATCATATGGGTTAATTTAACCCAATGCTTTTTTTGAAAAATATCTATCATCTCAAACTCGATTTTTTTCGCATCCCTTGTCTTTGTAAAACCTAGCAGTCCCATAATCCGGACCATATGTGTATCAATGACCATGGAAGGCACATTATAAATTTCACCTAAAACACAATTGGCAGTTTTGCGACCCACTCCAGGAAATTTAACTAATTCTTCTAGGGTCTGCGGCACCTTTCCGTCATACTCTTCCACTAGTTTCAGACTGGCCCCTTGAAGGCTTCGTGCTTTTTGATTATGATAACCACAGGAATGAATGTCTTTTGCCAGTTTCCCCAATTCGCAATAAGCAAAGTCTGCTGGCTTTTGATATTTTAAAAAGAGATCTTTTGTAACCATATTTACACGGTGATCGGTGCATTGTGCCGACAGGATGGTTGCCATCAATAATTCATGAGCAGATGAGTAATTCAGTGAACATTTTGAGTTTGGATATTCTAAAAAGAGACGGCTTACAATCTCNGCTGCCCGTACTATTNTTTTTGCTTTGGATTCTCTCAATCGAGTAATTCGGACATTAAGCTTGGCATATTTTTAACCAAACTTGACCTTGGTACAATAATATCACATCCTGCAGATCGGAGTTTAGACCGATCACGATTGTTGATTTGTTTCATGGTCCCTACTACTTTTAATCCACGCCTTTTTAATTCAGAAACAAGCCCAACGGATGAAAAAACGTTTTCATCCATATCCACCACAGCCATTTTTACATCTTCCGGAAATGTAGTTGGATCTGTATTTTCATCAGAAAATTCAACCTGCCGATCTTGGTCAATACACGTTGATGAAAGTTTGGACCCCAATTCAAAGTCTTTAACAAATAACAGTATTTCAGGCATGTCTACTCCAGGGTGGGAACCATATCCCAGTTAAAATCTTTAGGTTGTTCCAACCCATTGTAACTGAGTCCCACCTTTTCAATTTGACTTAATAATAGATTAACATGTATACCCCGGTGTACTCCAGAAAATCCCTGAAATTTTTCTTTACATTTCCTTAGCAGATTTTTTGCACCGATCATATTCCCATTTCCTAGGTGAACAAAACTTACTGCCAATTGGATCAAGCCCTGGAGAAATTTTCGATCTTCCAGATAATAACCAGACCAGAGGTCTTCCCATGCTTCATGGGCTTCAAAATAGTCCGTTGTTTTATAATATTTCATCCCTTCCTGGAATAATGCTTCTTTTTTTTCTTCTTCATTCACTGATAATTACCGTTTCTTTCATTCTATAGTGCTTATCAAGTCGGTCCACAGTGCAGGCCTGAATATTGGGATCGTGTTCAAAAAAAAGAAACCAGCCCTCTTCCCGCATTTTAATAAGGAGTTCTTCTTTTTCCTGCATGGTGACCACGGGCTGCACATCGTAAGACATGACCCATGGCACAGGAATATGAGCTGACAATGGGAATATGTCTGCTCCATAAAAAAGAGTCTGGACCCCATCTGATATAACCGGATGCATCAGCCCTTTGGTGTGTCCATACGTAAGATAGGTATCAATTCCCTCAATAAAGGATTCATGTCCATCTACAATTTCCACCATTCCATTCTCTGCCAATACTTTCCAATCATGTTCCATAAAGCTGCCAGCATCTTTCTGGCTGGGATGATTAGCAAGATCCCAGTTTTCTTTTGAAACCCAGTATTTTGCATTGGGGAAGGTAGGAACAATTTTTCCATTTTCTATTTTTGTATTCCCCCCTACATGGTCAAAATGAAGGTGGGTACAGATCACATCCGTGATATCTTCCGTAGAAAAACCATATTTGCCCAGTGATAACTCAATGTTGTAACGGTCCGTATCAATATTGTATATCTTTTTGTATTTCTCTTCCCATTTAGTTCCGTTTCCCGTATCAATCAGAATCTTAAGGTCATCACAGGTAAGCAATAAAGAACGTGTTACCATTTCAATACGGTTCAAATCATCACTGGGGACCTGTTTTTCCCAAACGGGTTTTGGAATAATTCCAAACATGGCACCGCCATCCAAACCAAATTCAGATGTTTCTATACTGTAGAGATTATAGTTTCCAATTCTCATGATAAAAGTTGGTTTAATCTAGTACCTAAAATTCCAATCTGTTGTTCATTGGCATTTTTTGAAAGAGACCGGACAGCCTCCAAAGTTACCAATTCAGTTGCTTTTTCTTTTTGTGTTTTTTCATTCATTACAATTCTTTCTGCGCAAGAAATAAACTTTTTTGAATCATGATCAGTCAACCAATGATTTGGATTGGGCTTAATTTTTTCTTTTTCTACCAAAGTGACCTGGGAAACCCAATAACTCAATTCTCGCTGGTATCCACGAATCCGCACATAATCACCTTTCCATAACCTTTCGACCGCAGCAAACAATGTGAGATCACCTCTTTTAATCATTACTTCCCAAATTTCTTCCGGNTTTTGGTCTTCAGGGTCATGAGCATCTTGNAAGTCATCTCCGGCTATCTGGTCTAAAAGGCATTTTGTAAACGCCCAGGTATCTTTTTTCGATTCCTGGAAATGATAGGCCCGCAATATGTGAAAAACAAATAGACCATTTCGGTACACATCCTGCAAAGCAAGTTCTGCCAATGCATCCATGGTTCCTCTTGATTGGTCCGATGCTAAAAATGTTTTCGCAGCCAGGGATTCCGCTTCAATCCAAGTACCGGATTGACAGGCATTTTCCAGGTCTCCTAAAAATGCAGTCTGGCCAATCCCATCTTTCACCGTTTCATCTAGGATGGACTGATCATTCTCCCTGAAATCACATTCAAATAAATAATTAACCGCAAACTCAAGGAGTACTTTGGACGGGTGATTCCGGTCATCACCAATAAAGTTCTTGATCGAATTTATAATACAGACCGGGTGAATCCCCGCAGCCCGGTTCTTAATAGTTGAAACGCTGACAAAGATTAGATCATTCAAGAACTGGATTAATTGGGCACCTGTTAACTTATAAGAAATAATATTTTGACAAGTATGCCTGTCTTTTTGCAAAAGGGCAGACCGGAAGGATAGATCAGCCATGTATAATAGATTATTTTTTCTTCTTTTTAGTTGGCCCCAAATACAAAAAAAGCTGCATGGAGAATCCAGTCCCCCTGGAAAATTGAGTTGGCCATTTTTTATGTTGATGAGGGTAATCGGAATTATTAGGATCAAAACCAGCTTTCATATCATGAAAATAACCGGTTTCAAATCCCCATCTATAACTCAGTCTTCTACCAAATAAGAATCCAAATCGAATACTCTCAGGATCTTCTATTTCATCGTAGGTTCCATTAGGTATAATCATACACCTGAAACCAGTCCATCCAATATTAAATGGGTTTTGTTTATCTGTTCTTTCACTCCCCTTGAACCTGTAATATGTAATATCGAAACTGGAATTTGGAGCAATGTTGTAGGCAATATTTAACACATCCCATCGTCGATCTTTTTTCATGAGAATACGGTTTAAATCTATCCCTGTTCCGGAAAGCGGGATCCCTAATCGATATCCTACATCCGTGTATCTATTTATACCATATCGCCACCATATTACAGGAATAATATTTTCAGTCGCAAAAGAAAACCCCATATTGGTTTCACCTTCTTTAGGTGTTTGGGGGAACACTGGCGGGTGGGATGCACAGCCGGACCCCCAGAGAATGATTGCCATTAATAGAAGGATGAGATTCCGCATCGTCATATCGACGAGGAAAATACAGAAATCTCTTGAGAGATTAAAACGGAAAAGAATGATACTATTTTAGATAGATCATTTTACGGCTCAATACCGCCGGAGGGATTTGATCAACCTGTGCTTGAAGGGTAATAAAGTAAATTCCTGTTGATCGGCCTTCCCCATCCCACATGTAATTGTAGGTTCCTGATATAATGAATTCTTCTTCTATTAATTTATCGTGTATACGGCCTGTTGCATCTGTGATATATAGTGTCACGGCAGCATCCTCAAGCAGGTCAAACGTTATCCGTGTCTGACCATTAAAAGGATTGGGATAATTTTGGTACAGTACAAAAAATTCTGGAACCAAATCCGCAACATAATAGTCTTCTATGGGTTCATTGGTTGAACCAAGAGTGATTGATTCCGTATAATGCCATGAATCTCCATCCGGTATCCTGCTGATTGCGAAGGGTAAGGTATCTAAAACAATATGTTCCAATGTGGTTAATTCATCCCCGCCTGACAATTTAAGTGAAATAACCGTTGGTAGGTCAAGATCATCTCTTAAAACGAAAGAAGAGTCAATAAATTGTATCTCAAAACCAACTTCTGATTCTATGTCCCAGAGAGGTTCATTTTGGTTTACTATGAAGTACTGATCTTCATAGTCTGGTTTTCCCGCCACTTCGAGACGCAGGGTTTTAGACAAGGGATTCCAGGTCAATTCATTGAGCCAGATGGATGATTCATTCCTTGCGACCTTAATAAGGTTAGCAGTATCCGTATCCATGGGAATGATATCACCGTGAATAGAATAAATCACTGATTCATTTATGATTAAGGGACAGGTTTGGATAAAAATATCATCCATCATCAAATCCACATAGGCCCAATGGCTCGGTACCGGTACAGTAATTAAATAATCATTTGATTCCCTAAACTCTCCCAAGTCTATGTATTCTTCACCGGAAAGAAGGTATAATTCATTAGCGGAAAGCTGCTCGGGATGAAAAAAATATAGTTTCAGTACTGTTTCACTCTGCCCATTTTGCTCACAGCCAACGATTCGAATGGGCGCTATGCTATCAAACATTTCAACAGCTGTGGGATATTCAGCATACAAGAGATTCCAATCCTTACGAATCTTGAGAATTGCTTCTTCAACACTCTTTAACCAGGCATCCGGAGATAAGAATAAATGATTTCTGTATATGGATTCATATTCCATGATACTATTGAAGAGTTTTTCATTTTGGATGATATCATCTATGGCCTCTACACTGGAAGCGGAAGGTTTGAGTAATTCCAAGGGGAACTGTTCGAACCAATTATGATTCATCCCAATGTTCGATTTTAATAATTGTTTGATCGGTTGAAAATTGGTATATGAATCAACTGCTTTAAACTCATCCTGAATATGCAACTGTACTAGATCGAAAACGGATTGGATTTTTTCATCGAAGGTAAGGGAATCTTCCATTGCTGCACATGTGCCAAAAGACGGCCTTTGAGTATCGCTGTTAAAGATTTTCCCAAAAATATCTTCTACTTCTATTTTATAAAAATACCGTTCATTTGGTTCGCAGTTGGTATCAAGATAATTTGAATGATTTGATGTTAACACAGATAATAATTCAAACTCTGGCTGCCCAAATTTTTGGACAAAGACCTTTATGTCTTGTGCCACGATTGAATCAGGATAGGACCAAGAAATCAATAAAGATCCCTGTCCATCATAGACGGAAACATCGATCGGAAAAGACAATATAATATCTTCTTGCGGCTCTGCTGC
>JGI24819J35694_1000013_pt1 | contig 28754 bp, 22 predicted proteins | sample METZYME_3_800m_FD_35694 | JGI IMG/M metagenome (IMG submission 35694) | reverse complement strand
TCCACCGGGTGGCGGTATAACTCGTCGGGGGTTCCCACCTGGGCCAGGCGGCCGTCGTTGAGCACGGCCACCCGGTCGCCGAGGACGAACGCCTCTTCCTGATCGTGGGTGACAAAGACCGTAGTGATGCCTAACTCCACCAGGAGGCGGTAGATCTCGCCCCGGACCTGGACCCGGAGGGAAGAGTCCAGGCCAGANAACGGTTCATCCAGCAGCAGTACGCCGGGGCGTGGAGCCAGGGCACGGGCCAGGGCAACCCTCTGCTGTTGACCCCCGGACAGCGATCCGGGCATCCGCCGGTCCAGGCCGGTCAATCCAACCATCTCCAGGGCCTCAACCACCCGGTCAGAGCGACGCTCTGACCGCGGGAGGCCGTAGGCCACGTTCTGACCCACGTTGAGGTGGGGGAACAGGGCGCCGTCCTGAAACACCATCCCGATTCGCCGCCGTTCTGGCGGGACGAATGTCCGGTCGTCGCTCAGGACCCGGCCACCGAGGAGGACCGTTCCGGCCTGCTGGCGTTCCAACCCGACGATGGTCCGTAGGAGGGTGGTCTTGCCGCAGCCGCTGGGCCCGAGGAGCGCTACCACCTCACCGGCCGCCACCTCGAGCGAGACGTCGTCGAGGACCGTCGGCCCGTCGTACGCCACCGAGAGGTCGGCCACCGTGAGGCCCTCGGCAGTGGCCCGGGGGACGGCCGTCCGCTTGTTCAGCATGCCTAACAGGCTAGGTCGGGTCGAACCACAGCCCACAGGTGAGGTCGTCCGGCACGGTGTCTTCGGCTGGCTACCGTGCGAACGTGACTGGGGTTGATATCGGCTGGTGGGGGCTGGCGGCGTCAATTGTTCCGGTGGTTGTCGTGGCCGGTATCTCGTTGCGGCGTCGCCTCGGCCTGGAACGCTCGCTGGTCGAGGCCACGGTGCGGGCCATTGCCCAACTGGTGCTCGCCGGATGGGCTCTCACTCTCCTGCTGGACGGCGACACGCCGATGGCCTGGGCGTGGGCCTGGGTGGTGGCAATGGTCCCGGTGGCAGGCGACGCCGCCCGGAGGCGGGAACCCCGCCTGGCCGGCCTGGGGTGGATGACCGCCGTGGGCGCCTCCCTGGGCCTCGGCGTTTCGCTGGCCACCGTGTTCGCCCTAGGGATCCTGCCCCTGGAGGCCCGGGTGCTGGTCCCGGTGTCGGGGATGGTGGTCGGCAACTCGCTGAAGGTTGTGGTCGTAGCGGCCGTCCGGCTGGTTGACGGCCTCCGGGACCGGGCCGGAGAGGTAGAGGCACTGCTGGCCTTAGGGTTCCGGCCAGCGTGGGCCGTGCGCGACGTGGCCTCTGACGCCCTCCGCTTGGCTCTCCTGCCCCAGATCGAGACCACCCGGTCGGTGGGTGTGGTGTTCCTACCCGGCGCCCTGACCGGCCTGATCCTGGCCGGCGTCGATCCGATCCAGGCGGCCCTCGTTCAAGCGGCGCTCCTGTTCCTGATCCTGGGCACGGCCGCTGTGACCGGCCTGGTTGTGGTGTTCTTCGGGGTGCGGGTCTTCCTCACCGACGATCAGCGACTGGTTCCGCCGGCCGTCTGAGCCCAACGGTTCCGAGCCCGCCGGTCAGGAACCGGGCCTTCGCACCCACGGGTCGCCGTCGGCCTCCACTGAGGCCAGCAGTTCGAGTGCCGTGGTGACCGGTAGCCCGATGACGTTTTCTCGGCTCCCCACTAACTCGACCACGAAGTCGGCCCCTCCGCCCTGGAGCCCGTAGCCCCCGGCCTTGTCGAGCGGTTCGCCGGAGGCCACGTAGGANTCCACCTCAGCCTCGGACAGTGTCCGCCACGTCACCTTGGTGGACACGGTGGTGGACGCCCGCCCNGANGGACCGGCCACCGCCACCCCNGTCACCACGTTGTGGGTCCGCCCCGAGAGGCGCCGGAGCATGGTGGACGCCCGCTCCGGGGTCCCGGGCTTNCCCAGCGCCTCGCCGTNCAGCACGACCACCGTGTCGGCGGCCACCACTCGCTCCCCGGGNCCGGCTACCGCATCCCGCTTGGCACACGCCAGGCGCTCTACGAGGGCCGCTGGGTCCTCGCTGGGTCGCGGCGCCTCGTCCACCTCGGCCACCCGGACCTCGGGTTCGATTCCGAGGTCACGGAGCAGGGCTAGGCGACGCGGCGAGGCTGACGCCAGAACGAGCCGGTCGGGGACCATGGACGGACGGTCGGAGGTGGTCAGCCGCCGGAGACCAGAACCTCAGCTTCGGCTGGTGGGGGCGTGGCGTCCTCCGGGTCGTCCAGCCAGCCCTCAGGGAGAGCCACGGGCCGGGGTCCGTTNCGGTGGCTCCGGGGCGTGCGCAGCGAGTTTGGGTCCAGAGCCATATCCGGATCCAGGTCGGTCAGCAGGTCGGCTAGCAACCCGTCTAGGTGGTCGAGGTCGGTGATGGACTGGAGTTTGCTTCGAGCCGCCGGCCCGGTCGCGTAGCCCTTCAGGTACCAGGCGGTGTGCTTGCGGAAGTCCCGGATGCCGTGTGGTCCGGCCCAAGCCACCAGCAGNCGGGCGTGTCGGGCCATGGTTGTCGTGACTTGGCGCAGCGATGGGGGAGGACCCGGCTCGCGGCCGCCGGACGACGAGTCAGCTCCGAACACGGAGGCCAGGTCGCCGAACAGCCATGGTCGGCCCAGGCAGCCCCGACCCACCACTACGCCGTCGCAGCCCGTGACGCGCATCAGGCGTAGGGCGTCCCACGGCTCCCACACGTCGCCATTCCCGAAGACCGGGATGGTGGCCACCGCGGCCTTCAGGTCGGCCACCGCTGTCCAGTCGGCCTCCCCGGAGTACAGCTGCTCGGCTGTCCGGGCGTGGAGCGACACGGCCGACGCCCCCACGGCCTCAGCGATCCGGCCTGCCTCCAGAAACGTCAGGTGGTCGTCGTCGGTTCCCTTCCGGAACTTCACGGTAACTGGGACGTCCCCCGAACGTTCGACGGCAGCCCGGACGATGGCTTCGAACAGGCGCGGCTTCAACGGGATGGCCGCTCCACCGCCTCGCCGGGTCACCTTGGGCATGGGACAGCCGAAGTTCATGTCGACGTGGTCGACTCGTCCCTCGCCGACCAGCATGTCCACAGCCCGGCCGATGCTGTCCGGCTCGGTTCCGTAAAGCTGGATGCTCCGAGGCGATTCCTCGGGGGCGAAGTGGGCCAGGCGGGTCGTCTTGAGGTGGCCGTCGACCAGGCCCCGGGCGGTGACCATCTCGCTGACGTACAGGCCGGCACCGAACTCTCGGCACATGGTGCGAAACGGGGCATTGGTGACCCCGGCCATCGGCGCCAGAACCACGGGCGGCCACACCTCCAGCGGACCGATGCGGGGCACAGCGAACTCGCCGGGAGTGGCCAGCCGGACGTCCCTGTTCACCTCGCTGCGCAGGCCCATGGGTTCAAGGCTACGGGCCGACCGGCAGTAGCCCGGTCGCGGGTTCACTGAGCTAGCCGGAAGCCCTGGTGGTCAGTGGTGCTGTCCGGGGTGGTGCCCGATCGGGCGGCCGGCCGGTAGCGGTGGCAGTAACTGTCGTGACAGAGGTACGAGCCGCCCTTGACCACTCGGTCGACTCCCAATGGCGGCCCGACTGGGTCCTGGACCGGCGTCCCCGCCCCATGGTCGGTACCGAACCAGTCGGCCGTCCACTCCCACACGTTCCCCGAGCAGTTGTAAAGGCCGAAGCCGTTGGGTTCAAAGGCGTCCACCGGGCAGGTTCCGGCCCAGCCGTCCTCCGCGCTGTCCTCTGCCGGAAACGTTCCGGTGAAGATGTTGAGCCGGTGTCGGTCGGGGCCGTCGGGCTGGGTCTCGTCACCCCACGGCAGACGTTTCTGGTCCAGCCCGCCCCGGGCCGCGTGCTCCCATTCGGCTTCCGTGGGAAGTCGGCCTCCGGCCCAGCCAGCGAACGCCTCGGCATCGAACCACGACACGTGGACCACCGGATGGTTCGACCAGTTGACGGGGTCGCCCTGCGGTCCGTTGGGATGCCGCCAGTCGGCGCCGAACACCTGACGCCACCACTCGGCTCCCACCACGCCCCGTGTGGGCTCGAAGTCGTCGGGTAGGTGCCCGGCGAACACGAACGACCATCCCGCTCGTTCGCTTGTCGTGACGTGGCCGGTGGCTTCCACGAAGGCGGCGAACTCGGCCGTGGTCACCGTGGTGGCCGAGATAGCGAACGGTGACACTCGCACCTCGCGCACCGGGTCCTCGCCATCGGACGGGTACCCGCCGTTCTCGTTCCCCATGCGGAACGCACCACCCGGCAGGTCAACCATGCGGGCCAGGGGATCAGCGTTCATTGGTGTTCCGGTCAGAGGCCGGCCAGGAACCGGCGCACGGCCGCCGCGCATTCGGTCGGCGCCTTTACGTGGACCATGTGGCCCGTGTCGGGAACGACCACCGTTTCCCGCACGTTTAGGTCCCGTTCGAACAGGCTGGCCGAGGCGGCGAAGCGCGCGTCGTGTTCCCCGAGCAGCACCAGGACCGGAACCTCGATGTCGGCCAGGTGGTCGATGACGTGGGCATCGGTGTGCATCGAGAGCTCATCGGCTCCGGCCGGGAGATCCAGCTTCTCCATGGAGGCCCGAACCGAGGCGTTCCACTGCTCTCGGGCCTCCGCCTTCCGAAACCCCGGTCCGGTGGCCACCAGCACCAAGCCAGCCACTTCGTCGGGGTGGTTCACAGCGTGGGCTAGCGACAGGTACCCCCCGAGGCTGTGGCCCATGAGCACGGCCGGTCGGCCGGCATGGTCCAGTACGGCAGTCAGGTCCCCCAGGGCGTGGGCCCGGGTGTACTCCCCGGGAGCCGGGGTCTCACTGTCGCCGTGTCCCCGGAGGTCCCACGTGGTCACCGCGTGGTTGGCGGCTAGGTCGTCAACCATCGATGACCAGACGTGGCGGTCATTGGCCCATCCCGTGGTGGCTACCACCGGGTGTCCGGTCGGCCCGTCAGGACCACGGGTTTCACTTGCTAGGGCGGTACCACCCGCCCCGACCAGCATCACCGGGCTACTCACCGGAGGGCCCGGAAGAACTCGCGGACGTCGGCCACGAACTCTTTGGGCCGTTCCATGGCAGCGAAGTGCCCTCCCCGGTCGTGTTCCCGCCAGAAGGTGATGTTGCGGTCGGCCTCTACCCACCGACGTCGCCCTACCATCAGTTCCTCCGGGAAGGCGGAGACTCCGAAGGGAACCTCGGTATTCGGCGGTGGGAGACGCCCCTCGGTCAGGTCCCGGCGGAACTCCAGATAGAAGCGGGCCGACGAGGTGATGGTCCCGGTGTACCAATAGGTACTTACGTTGGCCAGCAGGTCGTCGCGGTCCACGACGTCGAGGGGATCACCGTCGTGGTCGGTCCAACCGTGAAACTTCTCGCCGATCCACGACAGCAACCCAGCCGGCGAGTCGTGGAGGCCAACCCCCAGGGTGTGGGGGCGGGTCTCTTGGATACGGAAGTAGCCGTTGTCCTCGGCCTGGTACCAGGCCAATCGGTCGAGGTGTCGCTGCTCGACCGGGGTGACGTCGTCGAGGTCACCGTCGCGGCCCCTCGGGAAGGCGGCGACCATATTGAGGTGGCAGCCGACCACGTGGTCGGGATCGTGGCCGGCGATGTGTTGTGACACCAACGATCCCCAGTCACCGCCCTGCACGCCGTAACGGTCGTAGCCGAGGCGGTCAGCCAGCAGGGCGAAGGCCCGTCCCGTCCGGTCAGGCCCCCAGCCCTGGTCGGCCGTCGGGCCGGACCAGGCGTAACCGGGAAGCGACGGGGCGATCACGTGGAAGGCGTCTCCCGGTTCGCCTCCGTGGGCGGCCGGGTCGGTCAGCGGGCCCAGCACCTGCAGGAACTCCACGATCGACCCCGGCCACCCGTGGGAGATGAGTAGGGGGAGGGCGTCGGGTTCTGGGGACCGCTGGTGGATGGCGTGGATCCGCTGGCCGTCGATAGTCGTGGTGACCTGGTTGAAGGAGTTGATGCGGGCCTCGGCGGATCGCCAGTCGAAGCCGTCGGCCCAGTAGTCGGCCAGGCTCCGAAGCCACGCCAGGTTGCAGCCGTCATCCCACCCCGTGTCAACGACCTGATCGGGCCACCGGGTGTCGGCCAGGCGTCGTCGCAGGTCGAAAACAGCCTCGTCGGAGACCCCCACGGTGAACTGTTCGAAGAGGTCTGCGTCGGCCATCGTGCTCCCGGAGTCAGGCCCCGCTCCCGGGGCGCAGTTCGACCGTACCCGTGGTGGCCGGCGGGCTGGGAAGCCGGCTTGGTGGTGGGACTACGGTCGCCAGCGTGGAATTGGTCGGCGCACGGGTATTGGTGACCGGTGGATCGAAGGGGATCGGGGCCGCGCTGGCCCGGGCCTACGCAACGGCGGGTGCTCACGTGGTGGTGGCCGCCCGGGCCTCCAACGAGCTTCACGCCGTGGCGGCCGAGGTGGGTGGGGACGCTGTGGTCGTCGACCTGACCGACGCCGGCGCTGTTGAGGCCCTGGTGCCGGTCGTGGAGACCGACCACGGGCCGATCGACGTGCTGGTGAACAACGCCGGGATGGAGACCACCGACATGGCCGCCGTAATCGACCCCGCTGTTGTTCGGGCCGCCACGCGGCTGAATCTGGAGGCACCTATGGTGCTGACCCGACACGTCCTGCCCGGGATGCTGGCCCGGGGACGCGGGCACTTGGTGTTCCTGTCCTCGATTGCCGGCACGGCGGGGTTCCCGACCATGGCCACCTACTCCGCCACCAAAGCTGGGGTGTCCAACTTCGTGCGGTCACTGCGGTTGGAGCTGAAAGCCACGNCAATCGGGACGACCACAGTGGCGCCGGGGCCGGTGGCCACCCGCATGTGGGACGCCGTGGAGGCCACCTCGCCCAGCGGACGGAAGGTGCTGGCCCGGATGAACCTGGTTCGCATGCTGCCTGTCGCCGATCCGGACCGCCTGGCCCGGCGGGTCGTGCGGGCCACCGGTCGCGGGTCACGCCATGTCCGGACGCCGCGGCGCCTGATGGGAAATTTCTTGTTCGCCGAGGCGGCGCAGCGCCTGACCGAGGGTTTGCTGATTGGGGTGCGCCTGGACCCCTCCGACACCCGTCCCGGTACCCGGTAACTCCGCTGCCGGGCGGCTACGCGTGCTCGGCCAGTTCTCGGAGCCGTCCCAACACGGCGGCCGGCTGGCCGCCGATGGGCGTCACGTTCAGCGACGTCACGCCGGCCTCCCGGTAGGCGGCCAGCCTGTCGATCACGTAGGCCTCGTCACCGCACAGCGATGTGTTCTCGACCANCTCGGCGGGCAGCAGATCAGCCGCCTCCTCCTTTCGACCGTCCAGGTAGGCATCCTGGACGGCCACCGCTTCGTCGACGAATCCGTAGGCCTTGCAGACGTCGTTGTAGAAGTTCTTTCCCCGGGCACCCATGCCGCCGATGTAGAGGGCAGCCCCTGGGCGGACCAGGTCGCGGTATTGCGTCGCGTCGTCGCCGATGGCCACGAGNCCGCCCGCCACCACGTCCAGCTCTCCGAGAGAGGGGTCCCGGCGGGCCAGGCCGGCGGCCACGGCATCACCCCAGACCAGGTCCATGCGCTCCGGGTAGACAAGGAAGGGCAGCCAGCCGTCACAGGTGGCCGCCGTCTCCTCGACGCTCTTCGGGCCGAGGGCGGCGATGTAGATCGGGATATCGGCTCGCTTCAGGTGGTTGATGATCTTCAGCGGCTTCCCTAAGCCGGTGCCCTGGTCAGCTGGGAGGGGCAGGGTGAAGACGTCTCCATCGTGGACTAGGCGTTCCCGGCGCCAGGCGGCCCGGCAGATCTGGACAATCTCCCGGGTGCGGGTCAGCGGCTTGGCGTACGGGACCCCGTGGAACCCCTCGATGACCTGTGGGCCAGAGGCGCCTAGGCCTAGGACAAACCGGCCGTCCGACAGGGCATCCAGGCCGGCCGCCGTCTGGGCCAGGAGGGCCGGGGTACGGCTGTACGTGTTAAGGATGCCGCTGCCCAATTCGACGGTGGATGTGCTGGCGGCCAGGTAACCCAGCAGGCTTACCGCGTCGAAGCCGTAGGCCTCGGGGATCCAGATCCGGTCGACTCCGGCCGCCTCCAGCTCCCGGGCCTGGGTGGCGGCTGTCTGGGGGTCGGTGGCGTAGTTCAGGGTGGTCGAGATGCGCATGGCCCGATCCTCGCATCCCCATCGGACCCGGGCCCCAGCCGGCAGGGAGGGGTCAGCGGCGGAGGACACGCGGCGCACCGCGGCGGCTGTCAGAAACAACGGCGCGGTCCCGGCCACCATGGTCAGGCGGTAGCCGTCGGCGAAGCCGAGCCGGCCGTCTCGACCAGGCCGGACCGGACAGCCTCCGGAGCTTGCTGGGCCACGTGGATGGCGGATTTTCCCCGCAAGCGGTTCCCCACAGGCTCGCCGAGGGACGCCACGCTTGAGGGGACGAGTCTCTGGTCACCCGTCACACGGCATCCGGGCCCTGACGGACCGTCACCTACCATCGGTCCATGAACCCGGCGCGCCCCGGACCGACCCCCCTGGTTGATGGCTTCGAGCCGGCCTCCCGGGCGGACTGGACCGCCCTAGCCGAGGCCGGTCTGCGGGGCCGTACCGTCGACGACCTAGCCATGGTTACAGCAGACGGGATCCGCATCGCCCCGGTGTACGGACCCGAAGACGGACAGCCGGCCGGTCTGCCCGGGGCGGCGCCGTTCACCCGGGGAGCCACCGCCGCCGGGGCTACGCCCGACGGATGGGACGTACGGGCCCTGGTCGTGGACGAGGGTCCGGAAGACGCCAACCGACGGTGCTGGACGAGCTGCAACGGGGCTCCACCTCAGTGCTGCTGGATCCCCAGGCCATCGGCATCGCGGGTCCAGCCGACCTGGCCGCCGTGCTGAACGGCGTGCACCTGGACATGACGACCGTGGCCCTGGCGCCTGGGCCGGCGACAAACGAGGTGGCCGGCTGGCTTCTTGATCTCTGGGAGGCGAGCGGCGTTACCGAGGCCGAACGGCGGGGCCACCTGGGCCTGGACCCCCTCGGGGTGGCCGCACGCTACGGCGGACCGCCGACGGTTGACGCCGCTGCCCTGGACCTCGTGGCCCGGGCCCGACCACTACCTGGGGTCCGGGCGCTGGAAGTCGACGCCACCCCTTACGCCGACGCTGGGACCAGCGACGCCGGCCAGCTGGCCTCCGCCCTGTCCACCGGAGTGACCTACCTGCGGGCCCTCGTCGACCACGGGATCGGCCTGTCCGACGCCCTAGCAACCCTTTCGGTCACCCTCCCGGCCGACGCCGACCAGTTCCTTACCGTGGCCCGGTTCCGGGCCTTCCGCCGCGTGTGGACTCGTATGGCCGAGGCCTGTGGAGCTGACCCGGCGGAGGGCGCCGTTTACCAGCACGCCCTCACCTCGGCTGCCATGCTCAGCCGTCGCGACCCGTGGGTGAACATGCTGCGGTCCACGGTGGCTGCCTTCGCCGCCGGAATTGGCGGTGCCCGGTCGGTGACCGTGCGCCCCTTCGACAGTGCGTTGGGGCGGCCGGACGAGTTCGGCCGACGCACGGCTCGCAACCTGCAGCTCCTGCTCCTGGAGGAGAGCAGACTTTCCGCCGTTATCGACCCGGCCGGCGGTTCGTGGTACGTGGAGGACCTGACCGGCCGGTTGGCCGCCGCGACCTGGGAACGGTTTCGGAACCTCGAGGCCGAGGGGGGTATGGCCACCGCGCTGGCCTCGGGTCGGGCGACCGCCGAGGCTGAGGCCGGCTGGGCCCGACGGTACGAACGCCTAGCGACCCGGGCCGATCCCCTTACCGGGGTGTCCGAGTTCCCCGACCTCGACGAGGTGGCCGTGCGGCGACCGCCGGGCCCTCCACCGGCGGAGGGCCCGTTGCCCCTTCGTCGGTCGGCCTCGGTGTTCGAGGCGTTGCGGGACGCCGCCGACGGGGCCGCTGATCAGCCGACCGTGCGGATCATCGCCCTAGGCCCCCTGGACGGGCATGCTGAGCGGGTCACCTTCGCCCGCAACCTGTTCGCGGTGGCTGGGATTCGTGCCGTCGATGGTGACCTCGACAGTCTCGACTCAGACGGTCCCGCCGTGCTGTGCGGGTCCGACGACCGGTACGCCGCAGAGGCTGCCCGGGCGGCATCCTCCCTGAAGGCCTCCGGTGCCGGATGGGTGGCGCTGGTCGGCGAGCCGGGCGACGACGAGGCGGCCTGGCAGGCTGCTGGTATCGACGAGTTCCTCCACCCGGGAATTGACGTGGTCGAGGTACTGGGTAGGGCTCTGGACTGGTGCGGGGTGGAGCGATGAACGCCATCCCCGACTTCAGCACTGTGGAACTGGGGGACAGCCCAGCTCCGAACGACCTGGACGCCTGGGCCGACCGGGTGGCGGCTGAGACTGGGCGGGGTCCCGAACTCCTGGTCCGTCGGACACCCGAGCAGATCAACGTTCCTGCCCTGTCCACGGAGGCTGACGTGGCGGGCCTGGACACCCTTGACGGATGGCCGGGGATCGCGCCGTATCTCCGCGGGCCGTACCCAACTATGTACGCCAGCCAGCCGTGGACCATCCGCCAGTACGCCGGGTACTCCACGGCCGAGGAGAGCAATGCCTTCTACCGGCGCAACCTGGCCGCCGGTCAGCGGGGCCTCAGCGTGGCCTTCGACCTGGCCACCCACCGGGGCTACGACAGCGACCACCCGCGGGTGGCCGGCGACGTCGGGATGGCAGGGGTGTCCATCGACTCCATCCTCGACATGCGCACGCTCTTTGAGGGGATCCCGCTGGACCGGATGAGTGTCTCCATGACCATGAACGGGGCCGTGCTGCCCGTCCTGGCCCTCTACATCGTGGCCGCCGAGGAGCAGGGGGTTGCGCCGTCGCAACTGTCGGGGACCATCCAGAACGACATTCTCAAGGAGTTCATGGTCCGGAACACGTACATCTACCCGCCTGCCCCGTCCATGCGGATCATCTCGGACATCTTCGCCTACACCAGTGCCGAGATGCCGCGTTTCAACTCAATCTCCGTCTCCGGCTACCACATGCAAGAGGCAGGGGCCACGGCCGACCTGGAACTGGCCTACACGTTGGCCGACGGGGTGGAGTACGTGCGAGCCGGTGTGGCTGCAGGGCTGGACGTCGACGCCTTCGCCCCGCGCCTTAGTTTCTTCTGGGCTATCGGCATGGACTTCTTTATGGAGGTAGCCAAACTGCGGGCTGCCCGGCTGCTGTGGGCAGACCTCATGAAGCAGTTCGAGCCGCGGGACCCCCGGTCGTCGTCGCTGCGCACCCATTCTCAGACGTCGGGCTGGAGCCTCACCGCCCAGGACGTCTACAACAACGTGGTCCGCACCTGCGTGGAGGCCATGGCGGCCACCCAGGGCCACACCCAGTCGCTGCACACCAACGCCTTGGACGAGGCGTTGGCCCTTCCGACCGACTTTTCGGCCCGCATCGCTCGGAACACCCAGCTGTTCCTCCAGCAGGAGAGCGGTACGTGTCGGGTGGCCGATCCGTGGGCCGGCAGTTACCACGTGGAGCGGCTTACCCACGACCTGGCGGTCAGGGTCCGGGAGCACCTGGTCGAGGTGGAGGAGATCGGCGGGATGGCCCAGGCCATCGAGGCCGGCATCCCCAAGTTGCGGATCGAGGAGGCGGCGGCTCGCACCCAGGCCCGGATCGACTCCGGACGTCAATCGGTCATCGGGGTGAACTGCTACCGACCAGAGGGCCACGACGAGGTCGAGGTGCGTCGAGTGGACAACGCCCGGGTCCTGGCCGACCAGGTGGCCAAGCTGGAACGGCTCCGCGCCGAGCGTGATCCCGCAGCTTGTTCCGCGGCGCTGGACGCCCTGACCCGGGGTGCTGCCGACGTCCGGGCCAACCTGTTAGCTCTGGCCGTCGACGCGGCTCGGGCGAGGGCTACGGTCGGGGAGATCAGCGACGCCCTGGAGACGGTCTACGGGCGTCACGTGGCGGAGGTCCGCACTATCTCCGGAGTGTTCAACAGAGAGGTCGGCGACGGCGAAGCCGTCGGATTGGCGCGCCGCCGGGTGGTCGACTTCGAAGCGAGCCATGGCCGGCGGCCCCGCATCCTGGTGGCCAAGGTCGGCCAGGACGGCCACGATCGGGGCCAGAAGGTCATCGCTACGGCCTTCGCCGACCTGGGATTCGACGTCGACATCGGACCCCTGTTCTCCACCCCGGCCGAGGTGGCCCTCCAGGCGGTGGAGAACGACGTGCACGTGGTGGGCGTGAGCTCACTTGCCGCCGGCCACCTGACGCTGGTGCCCGAACTCCTGGCCGAGCTGGTGGCCCTGGGCCGGGACGACATCGCCATCGTGGTCGGTGGGGTCATCCCGCCAGCCGACCACGACGTCCTGCTGGCCGCCGGGGCAGCGGCCGTGTTCCCATCGGGGACGGTGGTTACCGAGGCGGCCGTCGACCTGCTCGACTGGCTGGCCTGACTGGGACCAGGGCCGTGACCGTCCATGAACTGGTCGAGGGGGTTCTGGCCGCTGATCGAGCCGCTGTTGGCCGGGCCCTGACCCTGGTCGAGTCCACCCGGTCCGACCACCGGGTACAGGCCCGTGAGTTGCTGGACGTCCTGCTTCTCCACGCCGTGGAGTCGCACCGGGTAGGCATCACGGGCGTTCCCGGTGTGGGCAAGAGCACGTTCATCGAGTCCCTGGGTACCAAGCTGACCGGCGCTGGCCACCGGGTGGCCGTGCTGGCCGTGGACCCGACCAGCAAGCTGACTGGTGGCAGCATTCTGGGCGACAAGACCCGCATGCTCCGCCTGGCCAACGATCCGGCGGCTTTCGTGCGCCCGTCGCCCAGCGCCGGGACCCTGGGCGGGGTGAGCCGAACGACCCGGGAGACCATGGTCGTCCTGGAGGCCGCCGGCTACGACGTGGTGCTGGTGGAGACGGTCGGAGTGGGACAGTCGGAGACCGTGGTGGCCGGCATGGTCGACTTCTTCCTGTTGCTGATGCTGCCCGGCGCCGGTGACGAACTTCAGGGCATCAAAAAGGGTGTCCTGGAGTTGGCCGACATGATCGCCATCAACAAAGCGGATGGGGACAACGCGCCGGCGGCCCGGACGGCGGCCCGTGACTACTCGGCCGCCCTCCGCCTCACCGAGGCGACCAGCCCGACCTGGACGCCGAGCGTGGTGACCTGCGCCGGCCTGACGGGCGACGGTCTAGATGAGCTCTGGGACCAGGTGGTGGCCCACCGGTCCACCCTCATGGCCACCGGCGAGTGGGAGGACCGTCGTCGGGCCCAGCGCCTGGCATGGATGTGGTCGATGGTGGAGGACCGGCTGCTGACCGCCCTGCGGACTGACCCCGGAGTGCTGGACCTTCTAGGTTCGGTCGAGGCTGATGTCCGCGACGGGCGGACCTCGCCGGCGGCCGCCGCTGACCGGTTGCTCGACGCCTTCGGCGGCTGACCCAGTGGACCGGCGGGTCTTCCTGCGGAACGGCCTGGCAGCGACCGCCGGCTCGGTCCTCTTGGCCACCACCCCAGCGGGCGCTACTGCTGCCCAACCCGGCGTCGGTCCGTACGGGTCGCTTGACGGGCGGTCGCCCGACGGGAACGGGCTGGTGCTCCCCGAGGGGTTCGCCTCGCGGATCGTTGCCGTGGGGGGTAGCCCGGTGAACGGGACGGACTACCGGTGGCCCGTCTTCCCCGATGGCAAGGGGACGGTTCCGGTGGCCGACGGGGGCTGGATCCTGGCCTGCAACCACGAAGTATTCGACTTCCAGACCCCCGGCGAGCGGTGGGGTGGGGCGTCGGCCGTCCGGTTCGCTGCCGACGGATCGATCACTGGCGCCTCGGCCATCCTCACTGACAGTCATTCCAACAGTCGGGGCGCCACCACCCCGTGGGGGACCTGGTTGTCTTGCCAGGAGGCCTTCGGAGGGGACGGTCGCGTTTGGGAGTGCGATCCGATGGGGCATGACCCGGCGGTAGCCCGTAATGCCCTGGGGGTGCGCACCCACGGGTCGGTGGCCGTCGACCCGGCTGGAGGCCACTGCTACCTGACCGAGGCCCACCGCGACGGCCGGCTTTACCGCTTCACCATCTTGGATGAGGCGGATTCGGATGCTGCGTTGGCCGACGGGCTCCTGGAGGCCATGGCCGTCGACCGGGACGGTGGCGTGTCGTGGTTGGCGGTTCCCGACCCGTCGGCGACCGTGATCCCCACCCGGGTCCAGGTCGCCGACGGGTTCGTGACCCCGGTGGGGGGTGGAGTCTGGGTCCATGACGGCGTGCTCCTGTTCACCACCGCGCTGGACGACCGGGTCCACGCCGTGGACCTAGCCGGGCAACGCCACTCGGTGGTCTGGGACGGTTCGGGCCACCGCCAACCGCTGGTCGGCATCGGTGACCTGACCGTCCACACCAGGTCGGGAGACCTCTTCGTGGTCGAGGATCGGGGTGACATGGAGGTGGTGGTGGTTAGCCCCGAGGGAGAGGTGGCCCCGTTTTGCCGCATGGTCGGTGCCGACCACGGCCTATCCCAGGCCACCGGGCCGTGTTTCGATCCGTCCGGGACCCGGTTCTACGTGAGCTCACTCCGGGGGCGGGGCGAGGCGCTAGTCCGGGACATGGTGCCGGCCATCGACTGGGGGACCGGTGCCGAGGGCCGTCACGTTGGCGTGACCTGGGAGGTGAGCGGCCCGTTCCGCGCCAAACCCAGTGTGATATTGGAAGGAGGGCCGGAGGTTCCGAGTACCACGACGGAGATCCGGACCTCACCAGCCACGACGACCTCCCACTCCATTGCTACAACGACCTCCCACTCCATTGCTACAACGACCTCCCACGCCGTCGGGACGACGACCGTCGCCACCGTGGAACCCGGGACGCCGTCCCCGTCGACGACGCTGGAGAGGGCAGGGGACCTCTCGGTATCGGAGGGACCGGTGGAGGCCGGTGGGCCTCGCCGGGAGCCGAGCGGGGGCCTGCCGGCGGTTGGGCTAGGGGCCGCTGCGGTGCTGATCGCTGGCGGAGCGGCCCTGGTGTTGCGGCGCCGACGAAGCGACCGCTGAAAGGTTGTTCTGGGCGACGGCCGGGGCTTCGGGTCTAGAAGTCCTCGTCGAACGCCACGTCGCCTTCGACGCCTACCTGGTAGGCGACGACCGTGCGCTCGAAGAAGTTGGTCAACTCCTGGACGTCCTGCAGTTCCATGAAGCCGAACGGGTTCTTCACGTGGTACCGCCGGCTCAGGCCCAACTGGGCCAGGCGCTGGTCGGCTACGAACTGCAGGTACTGCTTGGTGTCGGCGGTCGACATGCCGGGTACCCCCTGGCCGAGGAGGTCCTCGGCGAACCGGTACTCGCAGTCGATGGCCTCCTCGATCATCTCGTAGATCCGGTTGCCCAGGTCCTCGTCGAACAGCTCGGGTTGTTCGCGGCGCACCGTGTCGATGACTGCGAAAGCGAAGTTCATGTGGCAACTCTCGTCGCGGAACACCCAGTTGGTGCCTGCAGCCAGCCCGTTCAGGAGGCCCTTGGAGCGCAGGAAGTAGACGTAGGCAAAAGCGGCGAAGAAGAAGAGGCCCTCGATGCACGTGGCAAAGCAGATGAGATTCAACAGGAAGGTCTTGCGCTTCTCGTCGGTGTCCAGCTCGTTGAGGTGCTCCACCGAGTTCATCCACTTGAAGCAGAATTCACCCTTCTGGGCGATAGAGGGGATGCTGTGGATGGCCGCGAAAGCGTCCTCCCGCTCGGCCATGTCCGGGATGTAGTTGTCGAGCAGCGTCAGGTAGAACTGGACGTGGAGCGCCTCCTCGTAGAGTTGGCGCGACAGGTACATCCGGGCCTCGGGGGCGTTGATGTGCTGGTAGAGGTTCAGCACCAGGTTGTTGGCCACGATCGAGTCACCGGTGGCGAAGAAGGCGACTAGCCGGTTGATGAGGTGCTTCTCGGCTGGGACCAGCTTTCGGTCTAGGTCGACCAGGTCGTCGGAGAAGTCGATCTCGTCGACCGTCCAGGTGTTCTTGATGGCGTCCCGGTACATCTCGTAGAACTCCGGGTACCGCATGGGTCGGAGCGTCAGGTCAAATCCCGGGTCCAAGATGTTGATCCGGCGGGCCGCGGGGTCAATGCGCGGGGCGGCCTCGTCGGCCGGTTCCTCGAACGGGACTTCTGCCAGGGCCATCAGTCGCACGCTTCGCAGGACTCGGGGTTCTCCAATGAGCAGGCCACGGTCTCGGCGTCCGTGAACGTGGGCTTTTCCACCGGTTCACCCTCGTCGGGGCCTCCAGCCGGGCCGCCGGTCGTTGTCTTGTTGATGCGGGTTGCCGGACGGGAGCGCAGGTAGTAGGTGGTCTTCACGCCGGACTTCCAAGCGTGAAGGTACATGGAGCTGAGCTTGCCGATGGTGGGTGACTCCATGAACAGGTTCAGCGACTGGCTCTGGTCGACGAAGGCGCCGCGTTCGGCAGCCATGTCGATCAGCGATCGCATCGGGATCTCCCACGCCGTGCGATAGACGTCCTTCAGGTCGTCCGTGATGCCCTCCACGTCCTGGATGGATCCCTCGGCCATCTTGACCCGGTTGGCCATGGCTTCGTTCCACAGCCCCCGGTCTTGGAGTTCACGCACCAGGTACCGGTTGATCTGCATGAACTCGCCGGACAGCGTCTCGCGCTTAAAGAGGTTCGAGACCTGGGGTTCGATGCACTCGCAGCATCCGGCGATCGAGGCGATAGTCGCCGTGGGGGCGATGGCGATGAGCAGCGAGTTCCGGAGGCCATGCTCGGCCACTCGGGCCCGCAGGGTTTCCCAGCGGGCGGCGTCGGTCGGTTCCACTCCCCATAGGTCGAACTGCAGGTCGCCCGTGGCCGCCCGGGTGAGAGCGAAGTTGTCGTGGGGCCCAGAGGCCTCGGCCAATTCCGTCGAAGCCCAGAGGGCGTTGAAGTAGATCTCCTCAGAGATCCGCTTCGAGAGGTCACGGGCCTCCGGGGCGTCGAAGGGGAGGCCGAGCTTGAAGAACACGTCCTGGAGGCCCATGAGACCCAGGCCGACCGGACGCCACGCGTTGTTTGAGGTCGACGCTTCCTCAGTGGGGTAGTAGTTGATGTCAACCACCCGGTCCAGGAACGGAACAGCCAGGCGAACCACCTCAGCGAGGCGCTGGAAATCGAACACCCCGTCGGCCACTAGGGCCCCGAGGTTCACCGAGCCGAGGTTGCACACCGCGGTCTCCGACTGGTCGGTGACCTCCAGGATCTCTGTGCACAGGTTGGACAGGTGCACCACCCGTCCTTCGGTACCCGTCTGGTTGCACTTCGTGTTTGAGGCGTCCTTAAACGTCATCCAGCCGTTACCGGTCTGGGCCAGAGAGCGCATCATGCGGCTGTAGAGCTCGCGGGCCGGGATCTGGCGTTCGTAGATGCCCTCCTCCTCGGCCTTCTGGTAGGCAGCCTCGAACTCGGTGCCGTACAGGTCGGTGAGGTGGGAGACCTTCCGTGGATCGAACAGCGACCACTTCCAATCCTTTTCCACCCGCTCCATGAACAGATCGGGAATCCAGTTGGCCAGGTTCAGGTTGTGGGTGCGGCGGGTGGGGTCGCCGGTGTTCTCCCGGAGGTCCAGGAAGTCCTCGATGTCAGCGTGCCAGGACTCCAGGTAGACACAGGCCGCCCCCTTCCGCCGTCCGCCCTGGTTCACGGCGGCCACCGAACTGTCCAGAGTCTTCAGCCACGGGACGATGCCGTTGGACAGGCCGTTGGTGCCCCGGATGAGCGAGCCCTTGGAGCGGATCCGGTGCCAGGCCACGCCGATGCCGCCGGCGAACTTCGAGAGCTTGGCAATGTCGGTGTACCGCTTGTAGATGCCGTCGAGACTGTCCTCCGGTGAGTCCAGCAGGTAGCAGCTCGACATCTGGGGGTGGCTGGTGCCTGAGTTGAAGAGGGTCGGGCTGGACGGGAGGTACTGCAGCGACGAGATGAGCCGGTAGAAGCGGATGGCCTCCTCGGGGCAGGTGGAGAGGCCGCAGGCCACTCGGAGGAAGAAGTACTGGGGAGTTTCCACCACCATGCGGTTCTCGGGGTGCCGCAGGAGGTAGCGGTCGTAAACGGTACGCAGGCCGAAGAACTCGAACAGTTGGTCCCGCTCGCCCTCCACAGTGTCGTTGAGCTTCCGGGCGTTGGTGGCCACGAAACTGGCCACCTCGGCACCGATTAGGCCCTGGTCGACGCCCACGGCTATCGACTGGGAGAACGAGTGGATGTCCTGGTTTCGGACCTCCTTGTCGATCACGGTGGACAAGAGGCGGGCGGCGAGGCGGGAGTAGTTGGGCTCCTCGACAATGAAGGCAGCCGAGGTCCGGATGGACAGTTCGTCGAGCTCCTCGGTGGTGGCGCCGTCGCATAAGCCGGAGATGGTCCGGGTAGCCACCCGCATCGGGTCGACGCCGGGGAGACCGGCCGCGCACCGTTCAACGGCCCGCACAATCTTGTTGACGTCGACCGGCTCCAGGTCACCGTTGCGTTTCCGCACCCGCATGGCCGTGGCACCGGTCGACTCGGTGCCCGGTCCCTCGATGCGATCCTCGGTGATGGTCATCGCCCAGTCCCTCTTTCCCCCGGTCGTCCCGCCGGTGTTCCCGCTGCCACGGTTCGCCTCGTCCGTTCCCGGAGCGACGCGTGTCCCCTCGAGTGGCCACCGGGCGGTGGTTCGGGGAGTTCGCGAGCGCGACCCGGAAATGAATTGCACGCATGTAATTACAACCGTGTCAAGAGAATCCCCACCCTCTCGGACAGGTTTTCCTGGCGGTCGCGCGAGGTGTGGTCGGACCGGGCTCCGAGGCGCCCAGAATCGCGCGCCTCGTGGCCGTCTTCAGATAGCCGGGACCTTGGGCCCGGCCGCCCATGGTGCTGGTCGGCCTAACGTGTCGGCCATGGCCCAGCCGTCTCCCATCCTCGACGTCGACCTCCCGGCCTTCGAGTCAGGCGATGCGGCGACCCGGGCGGCCGTGGTCGACGGCACCATGCGGAGCCTGGCCACCGGGTTCGTGTACGTCCGCCACGACCTCTCCGAGGACCTACTGGACGATGCCTACGGTCGCCTGGCTGCCTTCTTCTCGCTCCCCCAGGACCGCAAGGACCGGTGCACGGTACCGGGATCCAACGGGCAGACCGGCTACACGGGCCTGCTGGTGGAGACGGCCGCCGTATCTGAGGTGCCGGACTTCAAGGAGATGCTCAACTGGAGCCTGCCGGTACCCGCTGGGCATCCGCTGCGCTTGCGCTACCCCCACCGTTACGGCGACCCGACCCTGCCCGACGAGGACCTACCCGGGACCACCGAGGTCCTCATGGCGTTCCACCACACGATCCTGGATCTGCAGCGTCGGGTACTGCGGATCCTGGCCGTTGGGCTGGGCGTGGACGAGGGCTACTTCGACGTCATGCTCCGGGACGGGGCGGCCCTCACCCGGGCCCTTCACTACCCGTCGATGGACCTGGCTCCCGGCGACGAGCACGTCTGGGCGGCCGAGCACGGCGACATCAACCTGATCACCGCCCTACCCCGGGCTACGGCGCCCGGCCTCCAGGTCCGGACCAACGACGTCTGGATCGACGCCGTCCCCCCCGACCGCCACGTCATCGTCAACACGGGGATCATGCTCGACCACCTGACCAACGGGTTGATTCCGCCAGGCATCCACCGCGTGGTATCCGATGGTCCCGGCGAGCGCCACTCGGTGGTCCAGTTCTGCCATCCGACGCCGTGGACGATGCTGGCCCCCCTCCCGACCTGCGTGACGCCTGAGAACCCGCTGCGGTATCCCACCATCACGGCTTCGGACCGCCTTGAGCAGGTGATCTGGGAGATCAACCTGGTGGAGTCCGGTCGCCGACTGGACGGCTAATCGGTCCTCGACGGTTCGAGGGTCCGGTCGGACCGTCCGATCAGGCGACGGCCAGCGAGAACCGGAGGGTCGCCCCCTCCACGGTGACTTCCGTGGCACCGTCAGCGCCCGGGTCGATGGCGTCGTAGACCAACTCGGCGGCCAGCACCTGGCCGGCGACGTGGGCCTCGTGGGCCCGGACGGCCTCCATCAGGTCCTCGTCGCCGTCCAGGACCAGGCGGATGCGGTCGGTGACGACCAGCCCGGCGTCTCGTCGGGCTTGCTGGACCTGGCGGACTATGTCGCGGGCCAGACCCTCGCGGGTCAGGTCATCGGTGACTTCGGTGTCCAGGACCACGACGGCGTCGCCGCTACTCAGAGCGGCCGCCGTGACGCCGTCGGGCGACTCCACCCCCAGGTCGAACTCGCCAGGCACCAACACCTGACCGGCCACCGTCACCGTCCCGTCATCGTTACGTCGGTAGTCACCCGACCGGGCCGCCGCGAAGACGGCTTGGACGTCGCCACCCAGTCGGGGACCCAGGGCCCGGCCGTCGGGCCGTAGAACCAGGCGGGCGTGGCCCTCCAGGTCGTCGGTCAGCTCCACCGATCTCACGTTGACCTCGTCGACCAGGAGGTCAATCAGGTCGATCAGCGTCTCGCTGTTCACGCCGGCCACCGTCAGGCGAGACAGGGGGAGCCGGACCCGTAGGCCGTGCTCCTCGCGCAGGCGGAGCGCCGTGGAGGCCACGTCGCGGATGCGGTCCATACGGGCCACCAGCGCCGGGTCCGAGGGGAGGTCGTCTAGGTCGGGCCAGTCGGCCAGGTGGACGCTCTGCCCGCCAGTCAGCCCACCGTGGATCTCCTCCATCACTAAGGGGAGGAACGGCGCTGCCACCCGGCTGAAAGTGACCAGGACGGTGTAGAGGGTGTCGTAGGCGTCCCGCTTGTCGGCATCGTCGGCGGTGGCCGTCTTGGCCCAGAACCGGTCCCGGCTCCTCCGGATGTACCAGTTGTTAAGGGCGTCGATGAAGGCCTGGATCTCATGGGCGGCACCCGACAGGTCGTAGGCCTCCATGTGGTCCTGAACCGCCTCGACCAGCAGGCGGGTCTTGGCCAGCAGATAGCGGTCCAGCAGACGTGGCGAGTCGGACCGCATCTCGGCTCGGTGGCCGTCGACGTTGGCGTACAGGGTGAAAAATCCGTAGGCGCTCCAGATGGGCAGCAACACCTGGCGCACCACGTCGTCGATGCCATCGTCGGAAATTCTCTGGTCGCCGCCTCGCATGATGGCCGATGACATCAGGTACCAGCGCAGGGCGTCAGAGCCCTGGTTGTCGAAGATGGCGGTCGGCTCTGTGTAGTTCCGCAGCTTCTTGGACAGCTTGGTGCCGTCCTCGGCCAGCAGGATCCCGTGGCAGATGACGTTCTCGAAGGCCGGCCGGTCGAACAGAGCGCCGGCCAGGACATGGAGGGTGTAGAACCAACCGCGGGTCTGGTTGATGTACTCCACGATGAAGTCGGCTGGGAAGTGTTCCTCGAACCACTCCCGGTTCTCGAACGGGTAATGCATCTGGGCGAACGGCATGGAGCCCGACTCGAACCAGCAGTCCAGNACCTCGGGGACNCGACGCATGGTGGACCGGCCAGTCGGGTCGTCCGGGTTGGGTCGGGTCAGCTCGTCGATGAACGGCCGGTGNAGGTCATCGGGCCGGATTCCGAAGTCCCGCTGGATCTCGTCCAGGCTGCCGTAGACGTCTACCCGCGGGTACTCGGGNTCNTCGCTNCGCCACACGGGGATGGGTGATCCCCAGAAGCGGTTCCGGCTGATCGACCAGTCTCGGNCGCCGTCCAGCCACATGCCGAACCGCCCGTCCCGGACGTGGTTCGGTACCCAGTTGATCTGCTGGTTGGTGGCCAGCAGNCGCTCCCGGAGGTCGGTCACCTTGACGNACCACGANGAGATGGCCTTGTAGATGATCGGCGTGTCGGTNCGCCAGCAGTGCGGGTAATTGTGCTCGTAGGTGTCGTGGCGGACGANCCGGCCCGCCTCCTTAAGGTGGNGGATGATCTCCGAGTTGGCATCGAAAACGTTCTGGCCAGCCCACAGCCCGACCTCGTCGGTGAACCGGCCCCGGTCGTCGACTGGCACCACGTGGCCGATGGGAATCCCGGCAGCCTCGCAGGCCTTCTGGTCGTCCTCGCCGAACCCGGGGGCCATGTGGACCGCCCCGGTGCCGTCGGAGGCGTCGACGAAGTCGGCGCCCAGTACTCGGAAGGCGTCGGTCCGGTCGTCGAAGAAGTCAAAGAGCGGACGGTAGGTGCGCCCGACTAGGTCGTTGCCCGTGCACGCGCCGACCTCGGTGGTGTCCGACAACTGGTCCTCGTAGCGGGCTCACCGCCTCGGCGCCCAGCACGTACACGGTGCCGTCGGCATCCCGGCGCAGGGAGTAGGACACGTCGGGGCCCACGGCCAGGGCCAGGTTTGACGGGAGCGTCCACGGCGTGGTCGTCCAGGCCAGGATCCGCATCGGTCCGGGGTCCCCATCAGCCGGATCCAGGTCGAAGGCCACGGTGATGGCCGGGTCCTGCCGGGGTCGGGTGGCGTCGTCGAGGCGGATCTCGAAGTTGGACAGCGGCGTCTCGGCGCCCCACGAGTAGGGCATGACCCGGAAGGCCTCGTAGACCAGTCCCTTGTCCCAGAGTTGCTTGAACGCCCACATGACCGATTCCATGTAGGAGAGGTCCATGGTCTTGTAGTCGTTCTCGAAGTCGACCCACCGGGCCTGACGGGTGACCGTCTTCTCCCACTCGCCCGTATAGCGCAGGACCGATTCCCGGCACGTGGCGTTGAAGCGTTCGATGCCGTACTCGATGATGTCGGCCCGCCCGGAGACCGGAAGGTCCTTCTCGGCTTCCATCTCGGCTGGCAGGCCGTGGCAGTCCCAGCCGAAGCGGCGGTCGACCCGGTGGCCACGCATGGTCTGGTACCGGGGCACGACATCCTTCACGTAGCCGGTCAGGAGGTTGCCGTGGTGGGGCAGCCCGTTGGCGAAGGGTGGACCGTCGTAGAAGACGTACTCGGCCTCGGCTGGTCGGGCCTCGACCGACGCCGGGAACGTGCCCTCGTCCGCCCACCGGGCCAGCGCCCGTTCCTCCATGGCGGGGAAGTCGGCCCGTCCTACGTGCGGGTAGGGGTCGTTGGACGCGTCTGGGGCGTCGGCAGAGGGTGGGTGCTCGTCGGGCATGACTGGTGCAGGCTACTGGTGCGTCCCTGCCGGCCGGGAGGAGGCGGTTCGGTTCAGAGGAGCGCCGCGCCGCGCTGGCGCAGCTGGAACTTGAGGACCTTGCCACTGGCGTTCAGCGGCAGAACGTCAATGACCTCGACCCGGCGGGGTGCCTTGTAGTTGGCCATTTCGTCGCGGCACCACGACACGATGTCCGCCGGGTCTGGGTGGGTGTCGGGGGCCGGTACGACGAACGCCATTCCCACCTCGCCGAGCCGGTCGTCAGGGATCCCGACGACGGCCACCTGACCGACCTCGGGGTGGGCCAGCATCAGGCGCTCCACCTCGGCCGGGTAGACGTTGAACCCGCCGTTGATGAACATGTCCTTCACCCGGTCAGTGATGTCTAGGTAGCCGTCGGCGTCCATGACCCCGATGTCGCCGGTGTGCAGCCAACCCTCGGCGTCGATGGCCTCGGCGGTCTGGTCGGGATCGTCCAGGTAGCCGACCATCACGTTGTAGCCGCGGACCACCACCTCGCCCGGCTGGCCGGCCGGGCACTCGGCTCCGTCGGAGTCGACGACCCGGACCTCGACGTCATCGATGGCCCGTCCCGAGGTCCCGGCGATGAGGGCCGGATCGTCGTCGTGGCGACACATGGTGGCGATTCCCGACGCCTCGGTGAGGCCGTAGCCGGTCACCACCTTCTCGAAGCCGAGACGGTCGCGCATGGCGTGGATCATCTGGACGGGGATAGTCGCAGCGCCGGTCACAGCCAGTCGGAGCGAAGACAGGTCAAATTCGTCGAGGTCGGGGTGGTTCAGGATCGTCTGGTAGATGGCCGGCGGGCCGGGGAGCATGGTGATTCGCTCCTCGCCGACCCGCCTCATCACTGCCGGGACGTCGAACACTGGGTGGGGGACGAGAGTTACGCCCTTCATCAGGCAGGCCAGGATCCCGGAGTTGAGGCCGAAGGCGTGGAAGAACGGATTGACCACCAGATAGCGGTCGCCGGCCTCCAGGCCGATGACCTCGCTCCACGCGAGGAAGGCCCGGCAGATAGCTGAGTGGCGGAGCATGGCGCCCTTCGGCGAGCCGGTGGTCCCCGAGGTGAACATGAGATGGCAGAGGTCGTCGCCTCCGACGGCTGCCGAACGAGTCGCCCGGTTGCCGTCGTCGACCGTGTCGCCTGCCTCCAGGAAGTCGGCCCATGAAGTGCACCTGTCGGGAACGGAGCCTCGGAGGACGACTACCTCGTCTAGCCCGGTTCCCCCGCCGACGTCGGCGAGCATCGCCACGTAGTCAGCGTCCAGAAAGTCTGTGACGGTGAACAGGACACGAGCCAGGGTGCGGTCCAGGAGCTCGGCGGCTTCCCGGCCCCGAAAGCGAGTGTTGATGGGGACAAGCACGGCTCCGGCGCAGTGGGCGCCCAGGGCAGCCACCGCCCACTCGGCCACGTTGGGCGCCCAGACGGCGATCCGGTCGCCCGCTCCGATCCCGTGGGCCATCAGGGCCCGGCTGGCGGCGTGGATCTGGTCGCGGTATTCGGCGAACGTCCATCGGAGATCCCCGTCGACGATTGCCTCTCGGTCGCCGAACCGGAGGGCGGCGTCGTCGACCAGGTCGGGGATGGTGGACCACGGCGCATTCATCAGTCGGACCCTAAGGGTCGTCGCCAGACCTCAGGACACCCAGGATGGTCAACCACCGGGTCGCCAGAGCGGACCTCGGCGTGGTGCGCCTTGGCAGGGGCCCCGGGCCGGATCTCGTATCGGACGCCGTCGCCGCAGTACCGGACCGAGACGGCCCGGCGCCGGCGGGTGGTCGACCGGTTGGGTCCTGCGCCGTGGAGAGTGGCGGCGTGGTGGACCACCAGGTCGCCGGGCACGGTGTCGAAGCGAACCAGGCGAGGGTCGTCGGGGCGGACGGTGGGGACCGGCTCACCCCCGGTGCCCGGAAGAGGCTGATCGTCTACGAACCAGTTGGGGCGGTGGACCACCCCCGACCGGTGTGATCCGCGGAGGTACGACACGGCGCCGGTCTCGGCGTCAACCTCGTCGAGGGGCGCCCAGGTGGTACAGATCCGGTCCCCGGACAGGTGGAAGTAGCCCAGGTCCTGGTGGAAGGCGGTACGAGCCACGGTCCCCGGTTCCTTGACCAGCAGCGAGTCCTCGTAGAGGTGGATCCGGTCGGCCACCAGGAGGGTGCCGGCGATAGCCGGCAGGGGGGAGGCGGTTGCGAACCGAGCGAACGCTTCGTGGTGTCGCCAGTGGTCTACGCCAGAGAGGAAGCGCCCGCCGCCAGGGTCGGCGGTCTCGGTCATGCCGGCCCAGAGGGCCGTCATGTCGGTGGTGGTCACCGGGTCGATTAGGGCCTCCTCGACCGGGCCGGACAGCTGGTCCAGCCAGGCCGTGGGGAGGATCCCAGGGAGGTGGACGACGCCGTCCGCGGTGAAGCGGGCGACCTCAGCGGCCGTGACCGGCCGCAGGGGCTCCGAGGACAGCACCGGCATGGGCCGGCCGCCTACTCCTTCTCGTCGGAGGTCGGGGTGTCGGCGGTGTCTTCGGCCGGGGTGTCTTCGTCGGCGTCGGGTGTTTCGTCGGCGGTGTCTTCGGCCGGGGCTTCCTCCGGCTCCTCGCCGTCGCGCGCGCGCTGCCAGGCGTCGACGGCGGTCCGCCACTCAGCCTCCGCTTCGGCGACCGACTCCGCACCACCCCCGCTGTCCTGGGCGCGCTTCAGGGCCGCGGCCGCCTCGTCCTTAGCCTTGACGGCCTTGGCCAGGTTCCGCTCGGCGGCCTTGACGGCTTCAGCAGCCTCGGTCCGGCGGTTGAAGAGCAGGAGGGCCTTCTGGGTGTCGTCGTCGATCTTGACCATGGCCCCATGATCGCCGGTTCTGAGCCGACTCGCACCCCCGCCACGCGAAACTGTTCCGCAGGCGGTCAGAGCAGTGGCCTCACCTCAGCGCCGAAGGCGGCCAGCTGGTCGAGGTACTCCTCTAGGGTTCGGCCGCGGAACTTGAGGTGGAAGGCGTTGGCTCCCGTTTCCCGGTCGGCTCGGAGTTCCTCGGCGATCCGCTCCGGAGAGCCGGTCAACCAGGCCGGCGGCAGGTCATCTGGAGGGTCGCCGATGTAGGCCCATCCGGGCATAATCCCGATGTCGAACCGGGCGTCGCCGCGTTCGGCCTCCTCGGCTGACCGGCGGATGGTGTCGATGATCTCCGGGTACTGGTCGCGCGATGCGCCCATCGGGATGTAGCCGTCTCCCCGGCGTCCGGTCCGCTGCCAGGCGGCCTTCCCGGCGCCACCGATCCAGATGGGCAGGTCACCACTCGGCGGCCCGGGAGACACCCCGACGTCTGTATAGGAGAAGTGGTCCCCCCGGTAGCTGATGTAGCGGTCGGCATAAGCGCCACGGACAGCGTCGATGCACTCGTCGAGGATCCGGCCCCGACGGTGGAAGTCCACGCCGAGCGCCTCGAACTCGGCCTCCACGTGGCCGGCCCCGACGCCGAGAATCACTCGGTCGTTGGTCAGGTGGGCCAGGGTGCCGAAGGTGCTGGCCGTCAGGAGGGGGTGGCGGTAGGCGGCGACCCACACCACCGATAGGAGGTGGATGGACCGAGTCTGGGCGCCTAGCCAGGCCAGGGTGGCCACTGGGTCGTACCAGGTGGTCCGCATGTGGGCTGCGTAATCGTTGTCGGGGACGGCCACGTGGTCGCACACCCCCACGAAGTCCAGGCCGGCCTCCTCGGCGGCCCGGGCCACCCGGGCCAGGTCCTCGGGGGTGGCGTCGTCCTCCCACGGATCGGCCAACGTGCGGGTCAGGGTCTGGATCGGCAGTTGGATGCCGTAGAACGCCTCACCCTCGGGAACCAGGCTGGCCATGGCGTCCTCCCCAGTCAGCCGGCGGCCAGAAGGGTGCGGGCCCGTCGGGCCACCGGCTCGTCGACCATCTCGCCACGAACCGAGATCGCCGCATCGCCACGGGCCACGGCTTCCCGGTAGGCGGCGTCCACCTCGCGGGCCCAGGCCAACTCCGCCTCGGTGGGTCGGAAGGCCTCGTCGGCCAGGGGCACCTGGGCCGGATGGATGCACAACTTCCCGGCGAACCCGAGGGCTCGGGCCTCGGCGGCCTCGCGTCGGAAGCGATCGTCGTCGGCGAAGTCGGCCACCACCATGTCGACGGCCTGGACGTCGCCGAGCCGGGCCGCCTGTCCGATCTGGGCCCGGGCGGTGGCTACCTCGGCGTTGCCAGACGTGCGGACCCCGCCCAGGTCGGCCACGTAGTCCTCCGCCCCGAAGTAGCACCATCGGACCCGGGGGTGGGTGGTGATCGCGCGGGCGTCGACCACGCCAGTCACGGTTTCGATCCCGGCGGCGATGGCCAGGTCGTGGTGCCCGGCAGCGTCCAGTGCGGCGGTCACCGCATCGACGGCCTCGGCCGATTCGAGCTTGGGGACGGCCACCCCGGTCAGCCCGGGCGGCAGGCCCTCCAGGACGTCGCCGGCGAAGTGCCCAGTGTCGGGAGCGTTCACCCGGACGAACAGCCGCACCTGTTTGACCAGCGACGGCGCCACCTGCTGGGCCACCGCCCGGGCTTCGGCCTTGCGGTCGGGCGGAACGGCGTCCTCAAGGTCAATGACGGCCGCGCTGGGCGATGTTCGGGGCAACTTGGCCAGGACGTCAGCCCGAATTCCCGGGGCGAACAGCAGGCTTCTCATGGTGAAGTCGTCTCCGCCGGAAGGCATGGTGCCGACGCTACCGACCACCGGCTCGTCGATCCGGATCAGGGCGGGAGGAGGCTGAGGACGAATCAGGCGCCGGCCAAGTCCCGGGCGATGGAGGCGACCTCGTCCATGGCCCCGGCGAGGTCGTCGACCTCGACCTCGGTGGCTCCGTCGGTGGCTAGGAAGCAGAGGAGGACCCGACGGACGGGGAGGCCGGTGGCCCGCTGAGCGGCTACGGCGTAGGCGGCGCCCTGGAGCCGGTACCGGCGGGCCTTCACCGCCCGGTCGGCGTCGTCTGCCACGGCGTCGGTCTTGTAGTCGACGATGACCAGGCCCGGATGCGGGTCGTCGTCCTCCAGGAAGGCGAGGTCGATGTAGCCCTCGACGACGGGGGCGTCGTCGGCGTCGTCGACGGGCGCTGCCACGTAGAGCTCGCGCCAGTGGCGGGTAATGGTGGCCCGGCGGACCGAGTTGGTTTCCAGCCCGGCCCGGACGAGGGAGTCGATGGTCCGGAGGTCGCCCAGGAGGCCCTCGGTGATCGCCTGCTCGCGCACGATGTCCGAGGGGTCGGTGGTCGTGAAGTCGAGCACCTCGAGGGCGCCGTGGACGGCCCGGCCGACGCCGGTGCCGTGCCGGCCCACCTCGCCCGGTCGGGAGCGGTCCTCGTCGGTCGTCTGGTCGGCGCCGTACGCGGCGATGGCGGTGGCCGACACCGTCCGGGGCCGTGCCGCGGCCTCGAGGGCGTCGTCGCGTTCGGCCATCCAGGTCTGGCGGTCCGGGAGGCCCCGGCCCGAGGGCGCCCCGGTGGCCGGCAGGACACCTCCGGTCGGCGACAGGTCGACGTCGACGGCCGCCCGGCCGACCTCGACTAGGGCGCCGGCTAGCAGGCGGCCGGGTCCCGGTCGTCCGGGCTTGTCCGGAT
>JGI24819J35694_1000008_pt1 | contig 32831 bp, 22 predicted proteins | sample METZYME_3_800m_FD_35694 | JGI IMG/M metagenome (IMG submission 35694) | reverse complement strand
AGCTCGGCGAAATTGGAGTCTCGGTGAGGATACCGAGTACCCGCGACAGGACAAAAAGACCCCGTGCACCTTTACTACAACCTGCTATTGGGTCTTGACTTTGCATGTGTAGAATAGGTGGGAGGCTATGAACCAGAGTCGCTAGGCTTTGGGGAGCCAATCGTGAAATACCACCCTTACAATGTTGAGGCTCTAACCCAGGGGAGTGAATCCTCCTCGGGGACCGTGGCAGGCGGGTAGTTTGACTGGGGCGGTCGCCTCCCAAAATGTAACGGAGGCGCGCAAAGGTTCCCTCAGCGCGGTCGGCAATCGCGCGAAGAGTGTAAAGGCAGAAGGGAGCTTGACTGCGAGATCGACGGATCGAGCAGGTACGAAAGTAGGCCTTAGTGATCCGGCGGTTCCGAATGGAAGGGCCGTCGCTCAACGGATAAAAGGTACGCCGGGGATAACAGGCTTATCGCCCCCGAGAGTTCACATCGACGGGGCGGTTTGGCACCTCGATGTCGGCTTATCGCATCCTGGGGCTGGAGAAGGTCCCAAGGGTCGGGCTGTTCGCCCGTTAAAGCGGTACATGAGCTGGGTTCAGAACGTCGTGAGACAGTTCGGTCTGTATCCGTCGTGGGCGTTGGAGTGTTGAGGAGAGCGTTCCCTAGTACGAGAGGACCGGGAAGGACTGACCACTAGTGTACCGGTTGTCGCGCCAGCGGCATCGCCGGGTAGCTACGTCGGGACAGGATAACCGCTGAAAGCATCTAAGCGGGAAGCCCCCTCCAAGATGAGCACTCCCAGGGTCTTTGGACCCTCAGAAGGGCCGTACGAGACTAGTACGTTGATAGGCGGCAGGTGGAAGCGTGGTAACATGTGAAGCCGAGCCGTACTAATCGCCCGAGAGGTTTGACCGACTGCTACCCCAGTCACTCCATGTCAATTTGTTATTTCAAGTTGGCGACCATCACAGAAGGCTTTTCCACTCGACCTCTGTTATCGACTAGTACCGCAAGGGATCAAGCGTATAGAAGTATGCGACTGGTCGCAGCGGTCTGCTGCTTGTCGGTGGCTATAGCGTAGAGGCTACACCCGTTCCCATCCCGAACACGGCCGTTAAGCTCTACTGCGCGGATGGTACTGCCGGGGTCGCCCGGTGGGAGAGTACGTCGCTGCCGGCTTTATTCAAGTGGCCCGTCCGAGTTCGTCGGACGGGCCATTTTCTATTCAAGTAAGGAGTGCGCTCAGGGCCCAAGCAGCCTTCAGCCAATTGATTGATGGGAACCATGGGGTTTAATCTGCCCTGAACCCATAGCCTGAATAGAGTAGGATGGGTGCGGCATTGTAATCTGGGACTAGGAGAATACTGATAGCATGAAAGCGGATGTTTCTTGACTAAGGATCCCATCTCGGCTGAAGAGTCGAATCCTGTGGAAGTAGCCCGAACAGGCTACGTGACGCTCGTAGGTCGTCCGAATGCGGGTAAGTCAACACTCCTCAATCAGCTTGTCGGAGAGCACCTCTCTATAGTCACACCTAAGGCACAGACCACTTGGCAACGTGTGACCGGGATACTCTCAGTTGGAACCGACCAGATGATTTTTCTAGACACTCCAGGGTTGCTTGAAGCAAAGGATATGCTTCAGCGTGCAATGCTTGGAGCTGCACTAGAGGCTCTGGCTGAAGCTGACATCACCATACTGTTAATTGACTCGACTACTAAACCTAACTCGCGTGAAACAGCTTCAACTATCGAAGCTCTTAGCGAAACCAGCGCTCCCCTGTATATAGCCTTGAATAAGGTAGACATCGCCGACGAAGAAGCCATCCGAGCTTGGGAATCCTGGGCTGACAGGGAGCTCTCCGGATCGGTATACAGGCTCTCTTCCCTTACCGGGGAAGGCGCCGATGCACTGCTAGAGGGATTGCGTGCAGATCTGCCCGTCGGGCCTTTTTTGTATCCCGAAGAAGATATTGCCTCGGACCCGGTTCGCTTCTTTGTAGCGGAACTGGTACGGGAAACGATCTTCGAGCTCTATCACCAAGAGATCCCCTACTCGACGTTCTGTCACGTAGAAGAATTCCGGGAAGATCAAGACCCGGTTTATGTGCAAGTCCAAATCTTTGTAGAGCGAGAATCACAGAAAGGGATTCTTATCGGAAAGAAGGGAAGAGCCATCCGAGAGCTTGGTGAAATGGCAAGGATGAAGATCGAGCACTTCATCGACATGCGGGTGTACCTGGACCTATGGGTCAAGCCATTAAAAGCGTGGCGGAAGAACAGGGGCCATTTGAACCGGCTTGGCTTCCGACTACCGGAAAGTGATGAACCGAGTGCATCCTAAAACTCTATCGGTAGCATTTTTACCTCGACTACCCGAGTTCACGTCTCGGAGTGGCCCTCAAGTGATGAGTCAGAGGGTCCTGTTTGTTATACTCCTCTGGTCATGAAACCAAATGATCAAGCTGCTACGGATCGTGTGATACGGGCACTTGCAGAATCGAAGCGTGGCCCACTCAAGCCGAAGGAGTTAGCACGAACGTTAGGAGTCCCCTCAAATGGATATCCTAGCTTCAAGCGGTTCCTAACGTCACTTGAGAAAGCGGGTAAGATCCAACGGGTTAAGGGCCACCGGTTTGTTGTGCCGGAAAGTGTCGAACTTGAGTCCGGCATTATAGTGCTAACACGGGCCGGGGACGGCTTCGTCAGGTTAGACTCGGGTTCCAAAGATGTGTTTATAGGAGCGAGGCACCTTAATACCGCGATGGATGGCGACCGAGTATTAACTCGGATCGAGTCACGCAGGCGTGGTCGGAGTCCTGAAGGAGTTGTAGTCAGTGTCCTTGATCGTGCTCGCGACACGATTGTGGGAACGTTCCGGTACTCCAAGCGCAGTAGTACCGTAATCCCGTTGGACTCGAAGTTCATAAAGGAAATTGTCATCTCTTCAGGCCATTCCGCTGATGCAGATGAAGGGGACGTCGTAGTTGTGCTCCTCGATTCATACGGCGAAGGCGGTGCAAGAGCTTCCGGTAAAGTCGAGACGGTTCTGGGAAAGCTCACGGATCCGGGCGTAGATGTGTTGGCCGTGGCCCACGGGTTCGCGCTTTCCTTCGATTTTCCCGCCGATGTTACTGCCGCTGCCGAAAGGGCTGCCCGGGAGTGTATGGCCGATCCTGGTCTCAAGCGGGTAGATCGCACCGACCTCTGTATTTTCACGATCGACCCGGCGGAGGCCAAAGATCATGATGACGGACTTTCGGTTGTCGCTCTGGGGCAGGGTCGCTTTGAAGTCGGTGTGCATATCGCTGATGTATCCCACTTTGTTCGTGAGTCGGATCTAGTCGATGTAGAAGCTCTATCAAGAGCTACGAGTGTCTACTTGGTAGACCGTACAATTCCGATGTTACCGGATGTCCTTTCCTCTGATGTTTGCTCTCTGAGATCTGGGGTTGAGCGTTTCACTTTGTCACTATTCATAGAGTTGGATCGGGCTGGTAGGGTTTATCGGCACCGCTATGAGCGAGCATGTGTTCGTAGTCGTGGTCAGTTCTCGTACGAGCAAGTGCAGAGTGTTCTGGATGGATCTGCTGGTATCAGCGAGGAGATAGACCAAGCGCTCCATACCCTTGATGATCTAGCTAGATCTCTAAGAAAGGTAAGAACCGATCGTGGGGCATTAGACCTGAACATTCCCGAAGCGAAGGTAGTATTGGACGAAAAAGGGTATCCAATTGACATACAACGTAGCCAGCGCCTCGAGAGTCATCGGCTCGTGGAAGACTTCATGATACTAGCAAATGAGGTCGTAGCGGCTGACATGGAAACCAGAGAACTCTTTGCCATTTATCGGATCCACGAACCTCCGATGAGAGAGAGCACAGAGGGACTACGTGAACTCCTCACCCGAGTTGGGTACGGACTTCCGAAGCGGAGATCTCTCAAACCCAAGGACCTTCAACGACTGCTTGACCAGGTACGAGATCGTCCTGTGGAAGCTCTCATATCGAGAGTGGTACTCCGGTCGCTCTCGAAGGCCCGATACGATACTCGGAATCTCAGTCACTTCGGCCTTGCATCACCAGCGTACCTACACTTCACTAGCCCTATTCGTCGCTATCCAGACCTTATGGTTCATCGTGAAGTGATCCGGTCGCTCATTCTCGAAGAAGAAAACACTCGTCCAGATCTCGAGACACTCCAGTCGATTGCTGAGCATTCCAGCTTAAGGGAAAAGGAAGCCGCCGAAGCAGAGAGGGCCTCTGTCGATTTGAAGAAAGTGGAATTTATGGAAGAGCATCTCGGGGAAGAATTTATCGGCCAGATATCCGGGGTTGCAGCCTACGGGTTCTTTGTGACACTCGATACATACTTTGTTGATGGGTTGGTTCACGTAAACAGCTTAAGAGACGACTTTTATCGACTTGACCGTGATGCGCACGCTATCATTGGTGAACGGGGGCAGCGTCAGTACCGCATTGGAGACCGCGTACGTGTCCAAGTCTCACGGGTCGACAAAGAGGCTCGACATGTGGATTTTTCGTTAGTCCAAAAAATGGCATGGAAAGATTGACTTGGTGATCAAAAGAAGGATACCCTCAGAAACCCTAGTTAAATGGCGACACTAGAATACAGTGCTACTCCGACTTTCCTGCTCAGAATCAGCGGGGCATTTCCTAGTGCACGTTACTTACAGGCATCACTAACACGATGAATAGGGAACAACTTCAACAGCTCGAGGAGCTTGATCGTAGGGTCCAGGAGCTTAGGGGGTACCTTTGACCTGGAATCACGCCAAGAGCGTTTAAGGGTCCTAGATCAGGAGATGGTCCAGCCAGGTTTTTGGGATATCAAGACCAAGCGAAAGCCACAATTGATGAATCAAACCGTCTCAAGGGATGGTTGATCCCTGGTCGAGCTTAGATGCTCGAGTTTCTGAGTTGACCGCGTTGGTCGAACTTCTAGAAGAAGAGGAGGACGCTGAGCTCGACGCGGAGTTTACGCGTGGTCTTGCTTCAGTCGAAAAAGATCTAGAGGTGCTCGAGGTCAGGACCATGCTTCAAGGTGAGGACGACCACCGAGACGCGATTGTGACAATCCATCCAGGTGCTGGGGGATTAGAATCACAGGATTGGGCGGGGATGCTCATGCGTATGTATACGCGGTGGTCTGAGCGTCGACGATTTGGAGTTGAGGTGTTGGATCTTCAGCCGGCGGAGGAGGGCGGAATCAAGAGTGCGACGCTTGAGATTAAGGGCGAGTGTGCCTACGGATATCTTAAAGCAGAAGGCGGCGTACATCGCCTTGTTCGCATCTCTCCATTCGATCAGCAGTCGCGACGCCACACGTCCTTTGCAAGCGTATTCATATACCCGCTGGTTGAGGATGGTATCGAGATTGACATTGATGAGTCAGATCTTCGCATTGATACGTATAGGGCTTCCGGCGCGGGTGGACAGCATGTTAATAAGACGGACTCAGCTGTGAGGATCACACATGAGCCGACCGGTATTGTTGCAACATGTCAACAAGAGCGCTCTCAGCATAANAACANAAGCACGGCCATGAAGATGCTTAGAGCCGCACTGTATCAGCATGCTCTGCAGGAACAAGAGCGTGAGCGCGCAGTACTCGAAGCGACCAAGACTGAAATAGGGTTCGGAAATCAGATCAGGTCTTATGTGTTTCAACCCTACACTATGGTCAATGATCATCGCACAGAACTCAAGATCACTGACGTGCAGGGAGTTATGGATGGTGATCTTGATCCATTTATTGAGGCATACTTAAAAAAGATTGGTGCGACCTCTGCGGCCTAGTAGCACTGGAGATATATGGACGACTTTAATCAGGTTTTACGGGCGCGGCACGAGAAGCTAGATGCCCTTAAAGAGAAAGGGATCGAGCCGTTCGCTCACAGTTATATCCCTTCCCACCGATCCAATGAAGTCATCGTGGGTTTCGAGGAGCTAGAGGCTCAGGAACGTTTGGGGGAGGGAGGTGAGGGTGAGCATTCTTCGGTTGCTGGCAGGATCTTGAGTTGGAGGGATCACGGAAAAAGTCACTTTGCTCATGTTGGGGACGCAGGTGGATCAATTCAGGTTTACTTCAAGAGTGATCTTATTGGCGATGAGCGTTTTGAAGAACTGAACCTTCTTGACCTCGGAGATTGGATCGGTGTTGAGGGACCAGCCTTCCGAACTCGAACGGGGGAGATCACGATTCGAGCGGAGTCCTACACTCTCCTAACTAAGTCACTGAGACCGCTGCCTTTTGGTAAGACTGAAGAAAATACTGAGACTGGAGAGAGAATTGAACATTCTGGATTTGCTGATCCAGAGACTCGTTACCGGCAGCGCTACGCAGATCTCGCTGTGCACCCTGATCTCAGGAATGTGTTCGAGACGCGTACCAAGATTATCCGATCGCTTCGGAGTTTCTTGGACTCTGAAAATTTCCTAGAAGTCGAGACTCCTGTCCTTCAGCCCTTGTATGGTGGCGCATCGGCTAAGCCATTTGTAACCCATCATGAAGCTCTAGGGTTGACCATGTACCTCCGTATTGCAGATGAACTCTATCTGAAGCGTCTCTTAGTGGGTGGGCTTGATCGGGTATATGAGATTTCAAAGGATTTCCGCAACGAAGGCTTGAGCCGGGTCCACAACCCGGAGTTTACGATGCTTGAGTGGTATCAGGCATTCACTGACTACAATGATCAGATGATTTTGGTTGAGCGTATTGTAGGCCATGTGCTTGATGAAGTAGTGAGCAGTAGAGAATTGAGATACGGGAACGAGATGATTTCGTTTGAACCGCCTTTCCCACGGATACCTTTGGTAGGTGCTTTGTCAGAGGCTCTCGGAGTGGATGTCTTCCATTTAGAAGATGAGGCGTTACGGGAGAGGGCGAAGGCTCTGGGACTAGACGATCTTGATACAGCGGGGCGGGGTAAGCTGATCGATAAACTTTTTGGTGCTCTGGTTGAGCCAGATCTGGTGCAACCGACATTCGTTATAGACCACCCAAAGGAATTGAGTCCACTTGCGAAGGAACATCGATTGGATTCACGACTGACGGAGCGGTTTGAACTCTACGTCGGTCGGGTTGAGCTATGTAATGGCTTCTCTGAACTNAATGATCCCTTGGATCAAAGAGCCCGTTTCGAGGCGCAAGCCGGGCTACGTGATGCCGGGGATGATGAGGCACAACAGATTGATGATGACTACGTGCGTGCTTTGGAGTATGGGATGCCACCAACAGGTGGTGTCGGATTGGGGGTGGATCGCTTTGTCATGATGATTACTGACCAGCCCTCAATCCGGGATGTCATACTGTTCCCGATCCTAAGGCCAGAGGAGTGACCCGCTTACTTCGTCAGGATCATCGTGATCGTCTGTACTGGTTCATTGCACGGCACTACCTCAGAGCCGGAAGGGGTCGCGGGCTCTTATCTCTTATCACCTGGATCGCTCTTGGGGGGGTAATCGTCGGAGTAACTGCCCTTGTCGTTGTGATAGGCGTAATGAGTGGCATGCAGAAGGATCTACAAGCCAAGATTCTAGAGTCAACGCCCCATATTATCGTACTTGAGTCCGGCACAACGCTTCGGCTCCACGAATGGGAAGAAGTAGTCGATTTGGTTATGGAAGTGGATGGGGTTGTGGGGGCTGCGCCTTTTGTTCTCTCACAAGTTTCCGTGGCTCGTACCGGCACTGATGGTTTTTACCCTCAGTCAGCGAATCTATACGGAATTTCGATTGATACCGGGCGAGTCGCACCAACTGAGATGGAACGGAAGATCGTAGAGGGAATCCATAACCTTACGCTGCCCGAATCTGGCTTGTCCCCCCTATTGATGGGTGGGGGATTGGCGGATCGCATGCAGCTTTTTGAGGGAGACACACTGCTGGTCGTCTCATTCGAGAATCTCAAGATGGACATTCTGGGTGGGCTTAACCCGACTATGCGGCAGTTTGAAGTAACGGGTGTTTTCACAACCGGCATGTACGACTATGACATGCAGAACGTGTATACCACCCTAGAGGCAGCTCAGGAACTTGTCGGGATCACAAATCCTGGTGTCGTCGGCGGGGTCGGGATAAGAACCAGGCAGCCTGAACTCGCAGATGAGGTTCGCGGAAAGATTCAAGAGTCATTGGGTTTTCCTTTTTATGCAGAATCTTGGATGACAACGAACAGGGCCCTATTCAGTGCCCTCCGCCTCGAAAAGATCGCTATGGGTTTGATCCTCGGTCTCATTGTGCTTGTTGCCGCCTTCAACATCGTGAGTACGCTTGTGATGGTTGTTGCAGATCGGACACGAGAGATTGGTATCCTCAAGGCGATGGGTATGACACGTAGCGGTATCATGCGAGTCTTTGTGTTGCAGGGTGCGTGGATTGGAATCGCAGGGACAGTGGTCGGTACCGTGTGTGGGGTTATTCTAGCCCTCCTGATCGGACATTTTGAGATTATTCGGATACCTCCAGATGTTTACTTCGTTGATCACCTACCGGTATCTCTGAACCTGTTTGATGTATTAGGAATTGTCGTAGCCAGTGTCACGATCGCTTTTGTGGCCACGATCTATCCAGCATGGAAGGCTTCCAGATTGGAACCAGTGGATGCTATTCGGCATGAATAATAAGGCACCTACTAGGCCCCCTGTTCTCAGCGCAAGGAATGTGCAGAAGAGCTTTGTTGGAGGTGACGGCACCCGACTAGACATACTATTGGGCATTGATCTGGATGTTGGCTCGGGAGAACGCATAGCAATCACTGGAGCAAGTGGTACAGGAAAGTCTACGCTCCTCCATATCCTTGGATCTCTAGACCGCCCCTCCTCAGGTCAAATACTTGTTGATAGCAAGGCAGTTTCGGAGTTCTCTGAGGATGAGTTAGCAGAGATGAGGAACCACTATGTGGGCTTCGTCTTTCAGTTTCACCATCTGCTCCGTGAATTTACGGCTCTTGAGAACGTGATGATGCCTGCCCTGATAGCTGGCGTGGCACAATCAGAAGCTCGTGATAGATCCAGAGAGCTTTTAGAAGAGGTTGGAGTAATCGGCCGAGAATCACACAAACCGCGGCAACTATCTGGTGGCGAGCAACAGCGAGTAGCAGTTGCGAGAGCGCTGGTTAACCAGCCGCTTGTTTTGCTTGCTGATGAGCCATCCGGGAATCTTGATACCCAGACGAGTCAGCGTTTGCACGATCTTATTTTCAAGCTTCGAGCAGGGCGTGAACTTTCAATGGTGGTGGTTACTCATAACTTGGATCTGGCACGTAGNGCAGATCGTGTGCTCGTTTTACAAGAAGGACGGCTCGAACTGGCAGCTAAGGAGTAGCCCAGGGCAATGAAATCGAATCACCAAGGTCTACGTACCATTTCCTCAGAGGGCTTATAATTAGCTATGCCCGATGACCTCTGCGACAACTGCGGATCTAAGCCAGCAACGGTTAACCTCACACAGATAGAGAACAATGAGATGTTCTCGTACCATCTATGTGAGGATTGCGCTGCCCAAAAAGGACTGGAAGCAACTACTGAGCCTCCAACCTCTCCTCTACCGGATTTTCTTGCCCAAATAGGTGATGAGCCCAGGGAANAAGAAACTTCCGATAGCGAATGTTCATTCTGTGGATTGACATTTCCTGCTTTCCGTGAGACTGGTCGGCTCGGGTGTCCGCACTGCTACGAAACTTTCGAGTCGCATTTGCGCCGACTACTCCGACGAGTGCACGGAGGCACCAAGCACGTCGGGAAGATTTACTTGCCACCAGACCCAACAGTGTCTGAGATAGAGAAGCAGATGGAGGCGCTGCGCAGAAAGCTCAACAGGGCAGTAGAGGCAGAGGATTTCGAGCGAGCTGCAGAGCTAAGAGATAAAATACGTTCATTAGAACCGGTATGATAAGCATGTTGCCTCTTAAGAGCTTTCCTGTGTAGGTGATGAACGATTTTACCACGATTCCGGACTACGGGTTGAGCTGGCTAGAGGCTAGCGGTGACCATTCGGATATTGTGCTTTCAACCCGAGTACGCCTAGCGCGGAATCTTCAGGGTCATGCCTTTGGAACTCGGGCCCGTGTAAATGACCGGCAGGCTGTACTGGCCAATTTCAAAGAGGTTTTTGCGCGTTCTGAAAGCTTGATGAAGGGCACATTACTTGAAATGAAGGATTTAGGGCCCAGGGCCAGACGTATTCTTCTAGAGCGACGATTGGTGACCAGCGATCTGCTTGGAAAAACTGAAGGTGATCCACCAGCCGGAACAGCTGTTCATTTTTCACACCATGACCCTGTTAGCGTGATGATCAATGAGGAGGATCATCTTCGAGTACAGAGCCTGCTTTCAGGGCTCCGAATTCAGGAGTCCTGGGAAATTGTAGATTCTCTTGATGAGGAGTTGGGTCAAGAGCTGCCTTATGCATTTCACCATGAATTTGGGTTTCTGACGAGTTGTCCGACCAATGTGGGCTCGGGACTTCGAGCCTCCGTCTTCATGCACTTACCGGGTCTTGTGCTTACTAAAGAGATCGGAAAAGTGCTGCAGGGCTTAACTCAAGTTGGCTTGACTTTTAGGGGCCTCTACGGTGAGGGTTCGGACGTTGTCGGAAACTTTTTTCAGGTTTCGAACCAAACTACCCTGGGGAAGAGTGAGGAGGACCTAGTTGATCACCTCGATAAAATTGTCAGACAGGTCATCCAGTATGAAATGCAGGCCAGACAGGTACTTTTAAGAGACGCACGGGGCGTGACGGAGGATAAGATATGGAGGGCTTATGGCCTATTACGTTATGCCAGGGCCCTATCCTTTGAAGAACTGATGAATTTATTGTCAGGGGTGCGTCTTGGATTGAGTCTGAAACTACTCCCGGGGCTCCGTGTATACACTCTGAACAAAATGATGATATTTACGCAGTCTGCCCACTTAGAGCAGGCTGTAGGGCGAGATTTGGAATCAGAGGAAAGAGATTCTCATCGGGCCGCATATGTGAGACGGATCCTTACCTCAGAAGGTGATGTGACAGCGAATTCGTGATGGTAAAACTAGAATGCTCAGACTAAACAATCCCGATTTACGATGAACTACAACTTCACTGACCGGGTCCGAAAAGTTTTGGCTATGGCTCGCGAAGAAGCGATCCGTTTACAGCACGATTATGTCGGAACTGAGCATATTCTGCTCGGCTTGATCCGTGAAGGTGATGGTGTAGCATCGGCAGTGCTCATTACTCTCACTGTTGACCTTGAGCAGATTCACGAACGTGTAGAGGAGTCAGTCCGGAAGGGAAAGGCGACAATAGCGCTTGGAGAACTTCCCTATACTTCTCGTGCGAAGAAGGTTCTTGAGTTTGCGATGTCCGAGGCTCGGGATTTCAACCATTCATACGTGGGGACTGAACATCTGCTGCTGGGTCTTCTGCGAGAAGAGAAAGGCATTGCAGCTCAAGTCCTGAACTCGCTTGGCGTAACGCTCGAAGAGGCTCGAGGAGAGACCCTCAAGGTACTAGGGTCTTCAGATGCAGAGACATCTGAGCCGGCAGGGATCGGTGGTGGGGGAAGTGCTGCGTCTCCTGGGCAAGACGATAAGAAATCTAAGACTCCTGCTCTTGATCATTTTTGCCGAGATCTTACTGAGCTGGCTCGCAAGAATGAACTTGATCCAACCATTGGCCGCGAAGCTGAAATTGAAAGGGCTATTGAGATCCTTTGTCGGAGGAAGAAGAACAATCCCGTTCTAATTGGAGAACCGGGAGTGGGTAAAACCGCCATTGTCGAGGGCCTCTCACAATTAGTTGCGAGTGGTGAAATTACAAACGCACTTAAGGATTACAGGGTCCTTGCACTAGACATGGCTGCGGTAATTGCGGGCACCAAATACCGTGGGCAATTCGAAGAGCGGTTGAAGGCAGTAATGAATGAAATTCAACAGGCTCAAACGGTAATTCTATTTATCGATGAGATGCATACCTTGGTTGGTGCGGGAGCTGCTGAAGGAGCCATTGATGCATCTAATATGCTTAAGCCTGCACTCGCCCGGGGTGAACTCCAATGTATTGGAGCCTCAACCCTAAATGAATATAGAAAATATATTGAGAAGGATGGGGCTCTAGAACGGCGTTTCCAGCCGGTGATTGTGGATCCCCCGGTAGTTGAAGAGACAATCGAGATACTCCGGGGTCTGCGGGGTCACTACGAGGACCATCATCGCATTGTGATTCCTGATGATACACTTGAACATGCAGCTAAGCTTGCTGACCGCTACATCACGGATCGCTTCCTTCCCGATAAGGCGATTGATGTCATCGATGAAGCGGGTGCTCGCGCCCGGATCGCTAGCCAGGTCCCTCCACCTGAGGTTGAAGGGCTCAAGGATCAACTTGCTGAGATTGGACAGAAAAAAGAAACAGCGATTGGTGATCAGGATTTCGAACGGGCTGCTGAGCTTCGTGATGAGGAACGAGAATTCAGTAAGCTGATTCGAGCGAGGCAGGAAGAATGGGAAGAGGAAAGAAAGCAGCACCGGCCGGAAATTTCTCCTGATGATGTAGCGTTTATTGTTAGTCGGTGGACTGGAATCCCCGTAACGAGGATTCGCCAGACAGAATTAGATCGACTAGTCCATATGGAAGATGAGCTCCACAAGAGAATTGTCGGCCAACAAGATGCGATTGAAGCTGTCAGTCGAGCTATTCGCAGGAGTCGTGCAGGGCTCAAGGATCCCCGAAGGCCGATCGGCTCTTTCATTTTTTCTGGACCGACAGGTGTAGGAAAGACAGAGCTTGGACGCGCACTCGCGGAATTCTTGTTTGCGGACTCTGAAGCTCTGATTCGGGTCGACATGAGTGAATACATGGAGAAGTTTTCTGTTTCACGCCTGATCGGAGCACCTCCGGGATATGTGGGTTACGAGGACTCTGGCGCACTCACGAAGGCCGTTCGCAGACGGCCATACTCAGTAGTGCTGCTAGACGAAATCGAGAAGGCGCATCCAGACGTATTCAACATCTTGTTACAGGTGCTTGACGAAGGCCATCTGACGGACAATTACGGCCGTGTGATCGACTTTAAGAACACTGTGCTCATAATGACATCGAATCTTGGGGCAAGAGATATTTCAAAAGGACGAGGACTTGGCTTCCAGACAGGTGATGCAAAATCAAGCTATGAAATAATGAGGGATAAAGTTCAGAGGGAGATCGAGCGGGCTTTTAATCCTGAATTTTTGAATCGGGTAGATGACACAATTGTGTTCCACCCACTCTCGAAAGATGAGATCGCCCAAATCGTTAGTATACTCCTCGCTGATGTACGGGGTCGCCTAGCGGAAGAGGATATGACGCTGACCCTAAGTGAAGCAGCGGTTCACTTTCTAGTAGAAGAAGGGTATGACGAGAAATTCGGAGCGCGTCCTCTGAAACGAGCGATACAGCGTTTCCTAGAGGACGCGCTTTCGGAGAAAATTCTCATGGCCGAGTTCAGCGCGGGTGATGAAATTGAAGTGGATATAGATCCCTCAGGGGGGGGACTCATGCTCCGAGCGGAGCCTGCAGCTAAGACGTGATTCGACACAACTTTAGTAGTCTACTTGCTCTTGTGAAGGCCACCGCAGTAGCGGCGGCCTTCTTCACGGTTGTACTTGCGGCTTCCCCTGAGATGCTGTCTGGATGGCAGGGACAGCAAGGCATCGTTTCGGTTGACACTGTAATAGTTGAGGGGGCCTCTCAGCGTATCCAAGACCAAAGCGTCGCTGGTATATTCGGTATTCAAGCGGGCTCAGAGATTACTTACAGGGATATTCAGCGCGGCATCAAAGCGTTACACGCGACCGGTCAATTTAGTGATATTGTTGTTCGTGCGAGAGGCACCTCACCGGTCGAGCTTGTAGTCCAGGTTGAAGAATATCCCCGTGTTCGTTCGGTTCAGATCAACGGTCTTGAAAGTCTTTCACCCCGTCAAGTTCGAGATACTACAAATCTTGAGGCAGGCTTCCCAGTAAATCGGCAGAGGATCCTGGACGCGAAAGCTTATGTCCGTCAAGAATTGTCAAGTAAGGGAATTCCGTTTGCTCAGATTGAGGAACGGCTGGTCCCCGTTGCTGGCGTACTTAATGAGATTGATCTGATAATAGATGTCATTGAAGGGCAACGGGTCACTGTGTCGCGTGTAGAGTTTCTTGGTAACGAAGGGATCGCCGAGGATGAATTGCATGGAGCAATGTCAACGAAATCCGAAGGTTTTTGGTGGTTCCGTTCCGGTGCTTTTGAAGCATCGATGCTTCGGGTAGACCTTGAAGAGAATCTCCCACAGTTCTACGGATCTCAGGGATATCTCGATTTTCAGGTAATCTCTGATACGGTAATCGTTGATCCAAACACTGGAAAATCAATCTTGCGGGTCCAAGTCGATGAAGGTGAGCAGTATCGGCTGGGGTCATTCCGTGTGAATGGAAACACACAATTCACGACTGAGGAACTGGAAGTTCTTTTCGAGGAATCAGGGGGTGGCATCTTCAGTAGCCTTGGTTTTGGCGGAGGGGGCTCTGAAGGAGTCGGCGGCCAAGTTTTCGATGCTGCTAAGTTCAACGAAGCGATACTCATGGCTGAAGAGCAGTATCGGAATGAGGGCTATCTGTATATACAAATCAATCCGGTGATCGATAGAAGGCCTGGCACCAACGATGAAAGCCCAATCGTGGATGCCGTCTGGGAGGTGGTTGAGGGGGCTCCAGCGTTGGTAAACCGTATCGCGATCATAGGCAACGAATACACCTACGAGTGGGTTATTAGAAACCAGATCTTTGTTCTCCCCGGAGATGTTTATAGTCAGACCCGTGTACTCCGAAGCTATCAAAACATTTCATCTCTGGGCTTCTTTGAAGCTCCCATGCCGTTTCCAGATATTCAGCCTAACGAAGATGGTGATGTAGATATCACTTTCAATGTGGTCGAGAAGCAGACCGGTTCAATCAACTTTGGTACATCTATGGGTGGAGGATACGGGCTCTCAGGGTTCGTTGGATACCAGCAACCAAACCTGTTTGGTCAGGCAAAATCAGGTAGCCTCCGTTGGGACTTTGGGCGATACCTTAACAGTTTCGAGGCGAGCTACACCGATCCTGCGCTTTTCCAGTCTTTGCTGTCAGGATCGTTGTCCCTGTTCAATTCACGGGACCGTTTTTTCCAGTTTTCAACTGGACGAAGATCTCGTCTTGGCGCATCAACTCGAGTTGGGTTCCCGTGGCCAAATTCTCGTGTAAGTCGTGTTTTTCTAGGGTATAGCATCTCCCGAACTAAGTATGAGCTGTTCACCGACGTGGAAGACACCTCCCTCTTTGGTCGTCCGCCGGGCTTACAGAGCCAGCTCTCACTAACTCTCACACGCCAGACTTTGGATCATCCACTCTTTCCGACGGTTGGGTCTCGGCAAAACGTGGTTGTGGAATTCAACGGGGGACTATTAGGGGGGAGTGGGGATTTCACAAAGATCCTTACAGAAGCAAACTGGTGGCTCCCCGTAGGGAGTATGGCGGATGGTGACAGTCAGCCCCAAGGGCCTCGCTTTGCCCTGGGCCTCACACTCCGTGCTGGGTCCGTCTTCGGAGACGCAGGTGCGTTTCCCTTCGACCGTTTCTGGATGGGCGGAGTACAATTCGGTCAAAATCTTCGTGGATACGATGAGACATCCATTACCCCGCAAGGGTTTGTCCCGGAAGGTAGGGGAGGCGGAGTCATGGAGATCGAGCGTTTAGGTGACGCATTCTTCAGTTTCACTGCAGAGTACGCTCTGCGGATGAGTGATCAGTTCGGGATCTCGTTATTTTACGATGCAGGTAACGTTTGGAGGGAGCCCAGTGATATTGATCCGACACGTCTCTTCCGAGGTGCGGGTATCGCTGCGCAGGTGGTTACCCCGTTCGGTCCAATCGGGCTAGACTACGCCTACGGATTCGACAAGCCAGAGCCCGGCTGGCAGCTGCACTTCCGCTTGGGGCAAGGTCTCTAGATCTTCAGAGTAAGAGTGCAATACCAGAGGAGTTAACTGAAATGCGACGCACCTTGATACCTCTTCTCACTGTAGTCTTCTTGGCAACTGCAGGGTCTTTGGAAGCTCAAACCCTTAAGATTGGGTATATCCAGTCTCAAGAGATCTTGGCGGCACATCCAGGTACAGCCGAGGCCCAAGCGCAGCTTGAGCAAGAAGGACAAGCTGCAGAAGAAGAGATGCAGCGTATTCAGACCGAATTGCAGAATATGCAGCAGCAACTGCAGCAGCAATCCTTGACTCTGTCTCCTGAGGCCAAGGCCAATCGTGAAGCGCAACTACAACAGAGATTGGTGGAGGCCGAACAGCGTGCTCAACAAATGCAGGCTGCGCTCCAGCAACGGCAAGCAGAGCTTATACAACCGATCATGGAAGAGATTACCGCTGTGCTTGAGGCAATCCGTGAGGAGGGGAACTATTCCCTTATTCTGGACGCAGGTGCTGGTTCAATTATATCAGCAGACCCGGCTCTGGACCTTACGCAAGAGGTCATATCCCGACTGGAGTCTGGCTTAGGTGCAAATCCGGGGGGCAAATAGAGTACTTAGAACTGCGGTCAGACATAGTGGGAAGGGCCCACAGCGCGACTCTAGCGCTGTGGGCCCTTCCCAGTTTTAAACACAGTTCAATGATTATGAATTACCTAACCACAGAGTAGGCCTGAGTTATGAGTGAAAATAGAAGACGAAGTCCTCAGTCCGTCGGATTGACAATGAAAGAGATTGCGGAACTTGTGGGAGGTAGGCTCGAGGGTGATGGGGGTTTATGGGTATCCGGGATTGGTCCTGTCGATGAGGCGGATGCAGGTCAGATGGCGTTTCTGGCGAGGAAGCGCTACGCGCGCTATGCCCCAGGCTCCCGAGCTAGCTCGTTTCTAGTTAGTTCTGGCTTACAAGTTTATGTGCCCTCGCACGTACCCCGCATAATTGTTGAAGAACCTTATCGGGTCTTGAGGACATTACTCAAACGCTTTCATCCTCCTCAACCACATAGCGCTCGTGTTCATCCAACTGCCGTTATTGGTCTGGGCGTAGAATTGGGTAATGGAGTATCAGTGGGCCCGTACGCTGTTATAGAAGATGACGCACAGATAGGTGATGGGTGCAGAATTGGTCCTCATTGTGTGATTGGCAGGGGTTCGTCATTGGGAAAGGAATGTCTCCTGCACCCCCAGGTAGTCACGTACGAGGAAACGGTGATTGGAGATAGAGTCGTCGTGCATTCTGGAGTTCGCTTGGGCTCTGATGGGTTCGGTTTTACACTGGTTGATGATGTTCACTTAAAGATTCCTCAGGTAGGTCGCTGCATCATCGAAGATGATGTCGAAATTGGTGCCAATGCGACGATAGATAGAGGATCCTTAGGTGATACAGTTGTCGGGCGTGGTAGTAAGACGGACAACCTTGTGCACCTAGCGCATAATGTGAAAGTGGGTGCGGGCTCTCTATTTGCCGCCCTAGTTGGTGTTGCTGGCTCAACTCGGATAGGGAAGGGCGTGTGGATGGGAGGGCAGGTGGGCGTAAGTGATCACCTGGATATCGGAGACGGAGCACGGCTCGCGATAGCCACTAAACTCATGCGTGATGTGCCTGGCGGACAAACCGTGTCAGGACACCCTGCTCGTGAACACAGAGAGCAACTCAAAAAGCAGGCTAACCTCAGTCGGCTTCCATCCCTAGTAGAACGCATTGGGATGTTAGAAGAGAAGTTAGCCGACCTCTTGGAAGGTGAAGTTGAGATGGAGCCTTAGTTTGAGAATAACCTCGTGATTAACTTTAGGTCGCTATGACAGAACCAAGTCAACGAACTATCAGGAAAGATGTGAGTTTAGCTGGAACGGGTGTTCACTCTGGCGAATCTGCCACGATCACACTTCGTCCTGGTAACGTAAATACAGGTATTCGCTTCCGTCGACTCGATCTAGATGGTTGCCCAGAGATTCCAGCAACACTCAGCCATGTTGTAGGAACTGAGTTGGGGACTTCTCTGGCTAATGGGGATGCCCAGGTAAATACTGTTGAGCATGTGATGGCCTCCTTGGCTGCAGCTCAAGTTGACAACGCGATTATTGATCTTGATGGTCAGGAGGTCCCAATTCGGGACGGATCGTTCCAAGACTATGTTCACGCGTTAAGAGATGTCGGGTTTAAGTCGCAAGAGGTAAAACCGAAGGTTGTTCGCGTTAAGACGAAAGTCACGACTACAGGTGGAGATGGCCAGTCATATTCGGCGACCATGAACAGGGGACTTACGGTTGTGGCATCAATCGACTTCGAGCATTCTGCGATTGGCCGTCAGTCCGGAGAATTCAGCATCGACTCAGAGAGTTTTGAGACTGAACTTGCTTCAGCGCGCACATTTGGCTTCAAGAAGGACGAGGAAGAGCTGCACGATCGAGGGTTAGCATTGGGAGCTTCACTCGACAACACTGTGGTTCTGGGCCAGGATGGTGTAATGGGTGGAGAGCTCCGATTTCCAAATGAGTTCCTGCGGCACAAGGTCGGGGATCTAATTGGGGATCTGGCACTCTTAGGTGCGCGGATAGAAGCACGCATTGTGGCCGAACGTCCGAGTCACGCTGGCAATATTGAACTTGCAAAGGCGCTTCAGACTCATGCGAGGGACACCAACAGGGAGGCTATCGTCGATACAGCCAAGATCATGCAGTACCTACCGCACAGATATCCGATGCTTCTGGTAGACAGGATTACGGAATACGAGGCGGGTAAGCGCATAGTTGGAATCAAGAATGTCACGATCAATGAGCCGTTCTTTCAAGGCCATTATCCTGGACATCCAGTCATGCCAGGTGTTCTCATCATCGAGGCGATGGCACAGGTGGGTGGGCTGCTACTCATGGAAGAGGTTGAGAAACATGAGGACAAAGTGGTTTACTTTATGTCTCTTGATCGGGTGAAGTGGAGGAAGCCAGTGACTCCGGGGGATACAATCGTTTTTGAGTTAGAGCTTCTGCAGTTCCGGAGACAGGTTTGTAAACTGAAGGGTCAAGGCTTTGTCGAAGGCACGCTCGTCGCTGAAGCGGAAATGATGGCAACGATTGTCGATAGATGAGTGGACCGGTTATTGGGGCGAGGGGAGATACCTGCATCCATCCTACGGCGATGGTCGATTCTCAGGCGGAGCTCGATGCCGGTGTTGAGGTTGGCCCCTGGGCTATCATCGGTCCCGGGGTTCAAGTCGGAGGCGGGACTAATATTGGCCCACGAGTGCTAATCGAGCGGGATACCCTGGTTGGAGAAGATTGTCTCATAGCGAATGGAGCAGTTCTTGGGACGGACCCTCAAGACTTAAAGTACAAGGGCGAAGAATCATCACTCGAGGTTGGCGACCGCACTGTTATTCGAGAGTTTGCAACTCTTAACCGGGGTACTCGAGCTTCAGGTAGAACGGTCATAGGTAGTGACTGCCTGATCATGGCGTATACTCATGTGGCTCATGACTGTGAGTTGGGAAACCATGTGATCTTAGCGAATGCGGTAAACATGGCGGGCCATGTTACGATCCAGGATTGGGCTATCGTGGGAGGGATGACACCGATTCACCAATTTGTACGGATTGGGGCTCATGCGTTTGTGGGAGGCGGATCCAGAATCACTAAGGATATACCACCTTACTGCCGTGCGGCGGGGAGCCCTCCAAAGCTTTATGGCTTAAACTCAGTGGGTCTCGAAAGACGAGGATTTTCACTGGATGTAAGAAGGGCGCTAAAGCAAGCTTACCGGGAAATTTTTCACTCAGACAAAACCATCTCTGAAGCAGTTCAAGAAGCTGCACTAGAGCCGAATCAAGTTCCGGAAGTTGGCCACTTGATCAAGTTTATCCAGGACAGTGAACGGGGAGTCACGACGTAGGGATGTCTTTGATCCGCATGCGCCTTAGGCGTAAGAAGAATTGGATTGATAGTCGGAAGGGGATGCATCCCGCGCGACTAATCGCGCTCTTAATCCTTACTGCAACGGTGATTTGGTATCTCGGCTGGCGGTTCTAGTTAACTGTGGCCGACCATAGCCCCAACCAGTTCTAGAAAGGCGATAGCTAGCGTGGCCGAAGTCCTTGTGGTCGCTGGGGATCCGTCCGGGGATCGACATGCCGCAGATGTTGTAAAAGCACTTAAGTGTAAGCTTCCTAATGCACGGTTTGTTGGATTAGGTGGCCCCCAGATGCAAGCTGCGGGAGTTCGTACTCTCGCGGGACTGGAAGAACTTGCAGTTATGGGATTTGGAGAGGTCGTTAAGAGGTTAGAGTTCTTTCGCGAACTTGAGCGGCGAATTCATGAATTACTCTTAGATGCAGATCTAGTCGTACTAGTAGATTTTCCGGGGTTCAACATGCGGATTGCTAGAACAGCGTCAGCGTTCGGTCGACCTGTCCTCTATTACATCCCACCAAAAGTTTGGGCATCTAGAGCTAGCCGAGCAGAAGAATTAGCTAAGATCACTGATCACATTGCAGTTATTTTTCCATTCGAAGTAGATGCTCTGGCTGATGTGGGTGCCGACGTTACTTTCGTCGGAAATCCGCTGCTGGATCGCCCTGATACCGTTTCAAGCAGAAGTGACTTCCATACACGCTTTGATCTGGACCCTGATTATCCGATTCTAGCAATTCTCCCAGGTTCACGAGAACAGGAGATTAAACAACACCTTCAGTTGTTTGTGGATGTAGCTGAGATGGTGACCGCAAGTTGCCCTCATGTGCAGCCAGTTATCTCAAAAGCGGAATGGCTGAACGACACCTTGTTTGAGGGTTTGTGCATCCCGGTGGTTGAAGACACCAGGGGACTTCTCCGACACGCTAGAGCAGGGCTTGTGAAATCAGGTACCGCCACCCTTGAAGCAGCTTTAGAAGGGATGCCTTTAGTCGTTGCCTACAAAACATCCTCATTTTCTTGGGCGATTGTGAAGCGAATGCTTCGAGTGAAATACATTTCACTCGTTAATCTCATAGCGAAAGACTCCATTGTTCCGGAATTCATTCAAGGGAATGCGCGTCCCCAGAAGATTGCTAGGCACCTCATCCCTCTTCTGGATAATACGAGTTCTGAGTACAGGAGACAGATTTCTGAACTGCCAAGAGTGACTTCTCTTCTCGGGTCAGCAGGCTCAGCGGAACGCGTAGCTAATCTCGCAGTCTCTCTTCTCGGGCCGAAGAAATGAGCCGGTTAAAGTTTAGGCTTGCCGGTTTGGTGGGCGCCGGCCTAGTTCGTTTTCTGTTTACGTTCACCCGGCTGGAGCGGATTGGAGTTGAGAACTATCAACAATTCCGGAGTTCAGGTACTCCGATCTTATTCGTTTTTTGGCACGGAGGACTTCTGCCACTCATACATTATCATCGGCAGGAAGGGATCGTTGTGCTTACGAGCGAGCATAGGGATGGAGAGTACGTTACTCAGATAATTCAACACCATGGATTTCGTGCGGTTCGAGGATCGTTCACACGCGGAGGGACAAAGGGTCTGAGGGGTTTGGTCCGGGCTGCACGGTCCGGGCAGGATATTGCACTAACTCCCGATGGCCCGAGGGGTCCGACAGGTGTCTTTAAGCCAGGATCACTCCTGGTTGCCCAGATCGGGCACCTACCCGTGGTGCCGATTTCTGTGACCGCTTCATCTGGGTGGCACTTGAGGAGTTGGGACAAATTCCTTATCCCGAGGCTATCCTCAACTGTGCGACTCCGGTATCACTCTCCTCGATTCGTAGGGAAAAATGCTACCCGAGATGAGCTGGAACTCATAGCTGCAGACATTGAGGAAGAATTGAATGCGGCCACAACAGTGTTAAGCAATCAGATCCCCGGATCCTCATCCCAGACCCTAGTTCACCACAGACACCAACATGTGAAGCGCATATGATTTTGCATGATGCGAAACTCTTGCATCGTTGGCGGGTCGGGGAAGGTGGCATGCTTAGCGGAGCGCTGACGGTACTCGGCTATCCGATAGCGTCTATCTACAGTGCCATGATGGCTATCCGGAACTCCCACTATGACCGCGTCGGTGGTCAGAAGGTTCCGGGAGTGAAGGTGGTTTCAGTTGGTAATCTTGTAGTAGGAGGGACCGGGAAAACCCCAATCTCGGCTTGGGTCGCCCGAGCGCTGGAAGCTAGGGACCTAAGGCCGGCAATCGTGAGTCGGGGTTATGGGAGAGACGAACTCATTCTTCACAAGAAATGGAATCCAGATACACCTGTAGTGGTGGGCTCAGACCGTTTAGAAGCGGCGAGACTTGCCGGTCTAGATGGTGCTGATGTTGTGGTTTTGGACGACGGATTCCAGCATCGGAGGATCGCTCGAGACTTTGACATCGTCCTGTTGTCTGCTGAAGATGCTTTTCCTGGTTACTTACTCCCTACTGGACCATATCGAGAGTCAGTCCGGTCACTAAAGAGAGCTGATGCAGTTTTAGTGACGCGTCGAACAGCCTCTCGTCGAGTTGCCGAGCAGATTATAGCTCAGGCAAAGGCAATTGCTCCCGAGGCCCTAACCGCGATCATCCATTTGGCCCCGGTTGCGTGGCAAGACCTTAGGGGGTCCCCGGTCACTCCTCCGGATCGTAATGTCCTCGCCATCGCTGCGGTAGCTCGACCGACAGAGTTCAGCCAGAGTATCAGTAACATGGTAAAGGGAACTGTGGAGTTAATGTCTTTCCCAGACCATCACGATTACCGAGCGGACGATATAAAGAAAATTCGTCGTGTCGCTTGCGAGCGAACTATAGCCGTGACTGAAAAGGACGCGGTTAAGCTAGCTCAGTATGATGATATACTTGGAGAAGTGCGGGTATTGGTAGAGCGAGTACGATGGGAGTCTGGTCGACAAGAGGTCGAGCGTGAATTAGACAAATTGGTAGGTACTGCTGCATGAAAGTTCAAATTCTGGCAGTGGGGAAGGTAAAGGGTCCGTTCGCGCAGAGTGTCGCTGAGTACGAGAAACGTGCCGCGCGTTACTGGAAACTAGGCGTTGAAGAAATCTCTTCCGGTGCTCGAGGCACCTCAGCTAATCCAGAGCTAGTATTGAAGACAGAGGCGACAAGGCTTCTTGCCCGAATCTCAAAAGAACTGGAGGTCGTAGCTCTAACTCGGTCAGGTATGACCATGGATTCGAGAGAACTCGCAAGGTACTTGGAACATAGAGCTTTGACGGCCTCGGCAGGTGTGGCTTTTATAATTGGTGGCGCGTATGGCCTTGGAGAAGGAGTTCTCGCTCGAGCCCAGCAAAAACTATCGTTATCACCCATGACCTTGCCACACCAGCTTGCTCGGCTCGTCTTGAGCGAGCAACTCTACCGCGCAGGGACAATTCTACGTGGCGAACCATATCACAAAGGATAGCAGGCTCATGCTCATATCGTTCTTAGCATCATCTAACTAGCGAATAACCAAAAAGAAATGGAATTCATTGTCGGATATCCGGAGGGGCCATCCCTCGTCAGGGACTACTTAGCTGGGAAAGAGCAGGTCGCTGATTTTTTCGGGAGAAGTTTCTCCTCTTTGGAAGACTTCCGCTCGAAAGCAACGGAAGTGGATGGCCGTTTTGGACGCGCAGAACGTGAGCTGGCAGCCCAGGCTGTGCTGGTACCGCCTGGAGCGGATGAGACTCGGCTCGAAGCTTTTGTGGAAAAGGGTGGTTACATGGTGACTACCGGCCAGCAACCAGGGTTATTGGGGGGCCCCCTTTATAACATCTATAAAGCATTGACGGCAGCGCGACTTGCTGGTGTGCTGGAAGAGAGGCTTGGAAAGCCAGTGATCCCATTATTCTGGGTATCATCTGAGGATCACGACTGGGATGAAGCCAACCATACCGAGATTATTGGCGCTGATAACAAGCTTCACCGGATTGAGCTCGAAAAATTGCACTCCGAGGCTAATCCGGCGATCCACAGGATTCAAATTGGTTCAGCGGCCCAGTATCGAATTGATGAGTTTATACAACTTCTACCAGATACTGATTTTAGCTCAGAATATATAAAGTTAATTCTAGGTTCTTTTGGACCTAAAAAAACTCTAGCAGATGGCTTTCATTTCCTTCTCCAGGAGCTGTTAGGGCGTTTCGGTATTTTCTTCACTGACGCTGCACACCCCAGGGTAAAGGCCCATTCGAGCCGTATATTGCTCGAGGAATTAGGGCGGTCTGAGGAATTGGAGGCAATTCTAAGAAGGACTAGCGAGGGACTTTCCTCGGCGGGCTATGCACAGCAGGTGCCGGTACTAGAGGGTGGCGTAAATCTCTTCTTGGAAGGATCAGCCGGACGTGAACGGTTATACCGGGAGGGCGATGGATTTAGACTCCGCACATCAGGTGTGCATGTGACACTTAGAGATGTGAGGGAGCGCCAAGCCGAAGATCATCTCGTTCTCAGCCCTAATGTGCTCTCACGCCCCGTAGTGGAGAGTAGCGTGTTCCCGACGCTGTCGTACGTCGGAGGACCGGGAGAGATAGCCTACTTCGCTCAACTCGGTGAGTATTTCCGGGCTCATGGACTTGAGATGCCCATCGTTTACCCCCGATGTAGTGTCACCTTGGTAGAGAAAAAGATACGCAAAATACTGGACAAGTTTGAACTGTCACTGGAGTTCCTTCAGAAACCTTTCCACGAAGTTGCAAGTGAAGTTGCGCGCGAAGGTGTACCACAGGAAGTAGGACAGGCTATGCAGGATTTTCGGGAGTCAGTCGCCAAGTGTACAGAGGAGCTAGGGCAAGCGGTTAATTCAATCGACCCTACGCTCAATACAGGTGCAACCCAGGTGCGTAGTCAGGCTTTTTCAGCACTAGAGGAACTAGAGCGCAAAATCCTCCAGGCTATCAAACGTGAGAACCANATCGGGTTGAACCAGCTAGAGAAAGCACAATTGCATCTTTATCCTGATGGCAAGCCTGCGGAGCGGGTTCAGAATCCTTTCTATTTCCTCACTAGATACGGTGGCGCATTTCTTGAAGAGTTATATAACAGCTTCGAGGTGAGCATATGAGGATTTGCACAATTATGTCTTGTTATATCGCCTGTATTCCCATGCCTAATTTCAACGTATGTCCAAGCAGCTAATCAGAACTCAGAGGATTGTATATCTGGAAAGTGAAGGAAGGTCTTTCGAGAGAGAGATCAGTCGACTCAACCAGGAGAGTCACTTCCTCTACCGGTTCCTGTAGAGTGCCGACACCCCCTGGAGTCGTAGGACACGAGAGCAGCCCCGGGGTGAGTGCGGCTACCAGTGTTGGAGCCGGAATTTTCTTGAGCCGGCTAGTAGGCTTCGTACGGGATCGGGTTTTTGCGCACTATTTTGGCAGCAGTGATTTTGCAGATGCATGGAGAGCAGCTCTGCGGCTCCCAAATGTCATTCAAAATCTTCTGGGTGAAGGCACGCTATCAGCTTCACTTATCCCAATTTATGCAGAGTACCTCGAAAAGGGGGAAGAAGAGAAAGCAGGACATCTAGCAGGTGCGGCCTTAGGGATTCTGACGGTAGTTGGCGGGGGACTCGCACTGCTAGGAATTCTCGTGGCTCCGTTGCTCGTAGAAGTCTTGTTTTTTAGATGGTCTCCGGACAAGCAGGCCATCACCATAACGTTGGTGAGGATTCTATTCCCAATGACTGGCATGCTTGTCATATCCGCATGGGCCCTGACAATCCTGAATAGTCACCGCCGTTTCTTCATTTCCTATGTCGCCCCAGTTCTTTGGAATGTTTCAATGATAGCAGCGATGGTGGGTGGCTTTGTGTACCTCGACCTGGGTGAGAGGGACTTAGTGGTGGCCCTTGGTTGGGGTGCATTAGTAGGCGGTGCACTCCAACTCATGTTCCAGGTACCGTTCGTTCTGAAATACCGGACTGGTCTGCGTATCTCAGTGGGTCGCCACGTTGAAGGACTTAAGGAGGCGATCCAAAATTTTATCCCTGTTGTGACGGCTCGTGGCGTCATCAATCTGAGTGGTTGGCTCGATCTATTCTTAGCTGCTCTGCTAGTTGATGGCGCTGTGGCTGTACTGGGATATGCTCAGACCTTCTATATGCTCCCGATCTCTCTTTTCGGGATAAGTGTTGCAGCTTCAGAGCTACCAGAGCTGTCACGCATGCGAGTGGAAGAAGAACAAGTCCTAGCGTCTCGAGTTTCCACTGCGTTGAGAAGGGTGTCCTTCTTCGTAATACCCTCAGCTGCAGTGTATCTAGTGTTAGGAGATGTCGTTGTGGCTGCAGTATTCCAGACTGGAGCGTTCGGTTCGGTTGAGACTCTTGTTACATGGGGTGTGCTAGGCGCTTATGCCATCGGGTTGCCTGCTTCAGCTAGTTCTCGTGTGTTGTCATCAGCTTTCTATGCTTTGCGAGACACAAAGACGCCAGCCAAAATCGCATACATCCGTATTGTTGTATCGATCGTGATCGGTCTTTTGCTCATGATTCCCCTAGATGACTTAGGGTTCGTGCAGCTTCGTCTGGGAGCAGCTGGACTTGCCCTTGGGGCTTCCGCAGGAGCTTGGCTCGAATATGTTCTTCTTCGCCGCTCACTCCGTGTCATGATAGGGGCACATGGACCGGGTTCTTCTGCAGTGCTGCGTGTCATGTTAGCCGCGACATTAGCTGTAGGTTCAGGAGTCCTCCTTCAGCTGACACTTCCCGCGGCACATCCGATTGTGCTTGGTGTGGCAACCCTTATTCCTACCGGCCTAGTCTATGTAGCTACAGCAGCTTTCCTAGGTGAAAACTTTTTCAGATCGTGTCCGTCGATAGCGAAGTCCTCCGAACTCTTTCCATGAAACCTGGAGTTTATCTCTTCAGGGATCTGCAAGGAGGTGTCCTCTATGTAGGAAAGGCAAAAAAGCTAGGGAGCCGGGTACGAAGCTACTTCCGATCGGCGGAAGGCTTGAGTCCCAAGAACCAAAATATGATCCGTCTCGTAGATTCCGTTGATAGTATCATCGTAGGTAGTGAGGCGGAGGCGCTGATACTTGAAGCGAATCTTATTAAGGAATATCAGCCCCGCTTCAACATTCTTCTCCGAGACGATAAGAAGTACCCGTATATCAAGGTTAGCGTAAAGGAGCCGTTTCCACGGGTTTACGTGACTCGGAGGATTGTAAACGATGGGTCCCGTTATTTCGGGCCCTATACATCTGTGAACCAAATGAGACAGGCGCTCGAAGTCGTTAATCGCCTACACACGGTTCGTTCGTGCCGGTACAGCCTTCCTAAGGACAGTCCTGATCGGCCTTGCTTAGACTATCACATTCAGCGTTGTAAAGCTCCATGCGTTGGTTTGCAGACTGAGTCAGAATACAGAGGTATGATCGATGATATCCTACACATCCTGGAAGGGGATACCGAAGAAATCAGATCTCAAATTGAGGCCCGAATGATGGAGGCGTCAGACGGGCTTGATTTTGAACTTGCCGCGAAGATGAGAGACGTAATTGCAGGTCTCGATGTCATCGCCCGGGAACAGAGAGTTCACCGCACCCAGGGTGGCAACATCGATATCGTGGGCTTGGCCAGAGATGACAAACTNGCTGCCGGAGTCGTGTTAAAGGTNCGTTCGGGTCTACTGCTCAGCCGGATAACTCAGCGATTTGGTGAAATTCAGAATGAAAAAAATCAGGATCTTCTGAGCTCGTTGGTATCCCGACATTATNTGGGTGGTGGAGACGAGGGAATGGTTGATCTCCCTCGGACTGTTCTATTGCCGAATTCTTTTTCAGATCAAGATCTTTTAGAANANATTCTCACGGAAACTGCGGGATATAGAGTGCGTATTACCATCCCCCAGCGTGGTGAGAAGCTTCGCCTCTCTGAACTTGCAGAGGTCAATGCACGCCAGGTTCTAGAAGACCGGGTAATAGCCCTCGCGTACGCTGATAATCGCGCAGAAGACGCACTTTTCAGCCTTCAGGATGAGCTTAGCTTGAAAGTTGTCCCCCGACTCATGGTCTGCTTCGATGTCTCACATATGCAAGGCAAGGAAACGGTGGCGAGTGCTGTTGTTTTCCAGAACGGGGAACCGAGTCGTGCGGATTATCGCCACATGCGGATCAAGGGCGATTGGGGNAATGACGACTTCCAGTCTATGCAGGAAGCGGTTTATCGGTATTTCCGTCGGCGACTTGATGAGGGCACTCCACTCCCTGACCTAGTGGTTATTGATGGAGGCAAGCCGCAACTAAGTGCAGCACAGAACGCATTCGCTCACTTAGATCTCTCTGGTATAGCGGTTATAGCGTTAGCAAAGAAGGAAGAGGAGGTGTTTGCCCCAGGTAAGAAGACGCCTTTGCGGCTCGACCGGAGAAACCGNGCTCTACATATTCTTCAGCGGATTCGCGACGAGGCGCATCGGTTCGCTGTTCGCTATAACCGAAAGCTCAGAACTAAGCGGACTCTACGAAGCCAGCTTGGTGATATTCCAGGCATAGGTCCACGTCGCCAGACGGTGCTTCTACGTCGATTTGGTTCACTTAAGGGGGTAAAGAGTGCCACGAAGGAAGAGATCTCTAGGGTTCCAGGGTTTTCAAAAGCTCTTGCGAGTCGCGTTTTGACCTACCTAGGCAATTGATCCGATGAGTGTACGAACGCGCTTTGCCCCGAGTCCAACTGGTCGCCTACACTTGGGTAACGTCCGAGCGGCAGCTTTTAATTGGCTTTTTAGCAAGAGTTCAGGTGGTGTCTTCATCTTGCGGATTGAGGATACAGACATAGAGCGGAATGTGGACGAGGGAGAGGCATCGATCCTCGAGGATCTCCGCTGGCTTGGACTTGATTGGGACGAAGGCCCTGATGTGGATGGGGCTCATGGACCCTACAGACAAAGTGGGCGGTCAGAACTTTATGCCTCGAAGGTAGACAGGCTTATGGAATCCGGAGGTGCTTATCCCTGTTTTTGCACAGAAGAAGGGCAAGAGGATTCCAGCTTAGAAGAAGTCACGCATCAGTACTCCGGAGCCTGTCGTGGCCTAGATCCGGATGAGCGAAATGCTCGTTTAAGCGCAGAAGACCCGCATGTCATCCGATTTCTTGTCCCTCAGAACCATCCTGAGGTCACGATACAAGATGAGGTATTCGGGTCTATATCATTTCCTATAAATGACATAGATGATTTTGTTATCTGTCGAACTGACGGCCGTGTGACCTATAACTTCGGTGTTGTTGTGGATGATATCGATATGGAAATCACCCACGTTATCCGCGGTGTAGGTCACCTTTCAAATACTCCGAAACAGGTTCTCTTATTCGATGCATTAGGAGCTAACCGGCCGGTTTTCGCCCATTTACCGACGGTCTTAGGCCCAGACGGCCGGAAATTATCAAAGCGTGAGGGGGCAACGTCTATTCAGGAAATGAAAGCACAGGGATACCCGGCCGATGCTGTCCTGAACTATGTGTCACTACTGGGTTGGTCGCATCCGGAAGAGAAGGAGATCCTTTCCAAGGAAGAACTTGCGGCTTCTATGTCACTCGACAGAGTCGGAAGGAGTGACTGTCAACTAGATCCTGACAAGTTCCGGTGGGTCTCCCAGCAACATCTTGCGCAGCACAGCCTGCAGGAATTAGTGCGCCATGTCAGGCCTTTCATTGATAGAGCTAGATTTCCAGATACCGGTGACAATTTATCAGCAGTCATAGATACACTCCGAACCCGCCTTTCCACCTATAACGATATCAATGACCATCTCGGGCTTCTCTTCCCTGAGGACAAAGTCCGTGCTGAGTTGCTCAGGAAAGAAGTTGGGGCAGATCCTGAGGTTAATAGGACGCTTATTGCTGTGCGGGAAAAACTCCGGGCTCTTGAGCGATGGGAAGAAAAGGAGATCGGAACTGCTATCAGGGAGGCAGGCACCTCTGCAGGTGTGAGAGGAGCCGAGTTATTCCACCCCGTACGACGTGTGCTCATCGGGAGTGAAAAAGGTCCAGATCTAGGGAAGATTCTAGTTGGGCTTGGAATGGGAGAAGGGATCAGGCGGATCGACCACGCGATAGGCGAGTAAGGGCATTGAGAAATGCCTATTTTATGGGCATATGAGGCGCAGGGTCTTGGTTGACTTTTTCTGGGCGCCTAATTTACCATGTCTGTGTAGAATTATGTGTTTGACTCCAATGGAGGATTTTGGATGAAGATCCGTTTCGGACTCGTCCTCATGATGGCTTTTGGTTTTGGTATGGAGGGCTGTGCTTCAGGTGGAGCTCCGTCTACCGGATTCCCAGAAGCGAGGACTAGAAGTGGTGGCGCTGCTGGAGTGCCAGGAGGTGAGGCAGTAAACCAGGGCTATAGCCCGCGTAATACCGAGAACACTCGGATGGCTGAGACGTTTCTGGAGAATGCTCGTCGAGAAGATGATGTTGAACTTGCTCGGCCAATTTACGAACAAGCTGTGGCTGCCTCAGCGCTTGCGATCCGTGAAGACAGCGTGAATCCGTTGGCCTATAGGCTTGCAGCCATGGCGAATCTTGGTGTTGAGGATTACCAGGCTGCTGGATCGAATTTCGATCGTGCTGAGGAGTTGCGTCCACTTTATCAGTTCGATTTCGAGGCGATCCGAGAGGAAGTCTGGATCGAGCTGTACCAGTCAGCAATTCCATCGGTTAATTCTGGTGACTATGAAGCTGCGGCAGAGATATACCTTTCTGCGAACGCGATTTATCGGGAACGCCCAGAGGCCATGATTATGCTGAGTCAGATTCAGGCTCAGCTCAGTCAATATGACGAAGCGGTCGAGAATATAGACGCTGCTCTAGCGATCCTTGACTCAGATATAGTCCTCGAGACAGATGAAGAGACTGTTGCCAGTTGGAGAGAACAGGCGGCGCCACTTCCGCCACTAAGAGCTCAGGTCCTGGCCGCTGCAGGACGATATGAGGAGGCCATTGCCGACTATCGGGCTCTCTTGGTAGATGATCCGACGAACACACAGGCGATGCGTGACCTAGCTACGATGCTTATTCAGACTGGCGCGGAGCAAGAGGGGTTCCAGGTCTATGAGCAGCTACTCCAAGATCCGACGCTTTCCGGAGAAGATCTTTATGCAATCGGAGTGGGCTTCTATCAAGGTAGCGCCTACGGTCGTGCAGCAAACGCTTTCCGGATGGCCGGTGAGAAGAACCGCTATGACCGGGATAGCATTGAACTTTGGGCTCGCTCGCTTCAACTAGATTCAGCATATGCTGACGTACCGGAGGCGGCAGATCATTGGATAGAGCTGGATCCGAGTAGTGTGACAGCACATCTCGTATTAGCTCAAGCAGTAAATTACATGGAAGATACCGAACGTACTGGTGAGGTAGTCCGTGAGATGGAGGCGCTTGAAGTAGATGTCTCCAACCTCAGCCTTACCAAGTACGGTGATGGGGGTGCTAGGATCACTGGCCAGGTAACGAACAGGTTACTCGATGCCGGTACGCAGGTGACCTTGACCTTCACGTTCTATTCAGATCAAGCAAGCCCTGTCGGGACGTTAGAACAAACGCTCGCAGTTGGTGAGGAAAATATGGCTGAGGTGTTTGCAGGTGAATTTGATTCACCTCAGGTGGTTGGGGGATACTCCTATGAAGTAAGGGTCAATTAGACGTTCTACACTTAGAAGACTAGGCGGGCGGTCCATTACCAAGTGGGCCGCCCGTTTTGTTTAGTGTCAGTCTCAAGCCCGAAAATCTTCACAAGACAAGGCTGGATATAAGGTGACAGATCCTACCAATGATACTTCTGGAATTCACGGAAACTCAGTATATCAGTAGCTCTCAAGAAGAGGACTAGATAAGATTGGCTTACTAAGTCAGACAACCTGCGGGAGTAGCTCAGTTGGTAGAGCATCAGCTTCCCAAGCTGAGGGTCGCCGGTTCGAGCCCGGTCTCCCGCTTAACGTGAATCAAAGAATCCGGCTCATACTACCGATCTTGGTCTGCATGGGGTGCACCACGCCTGTCGTTGATGCACCACCCAACATCGTACTCATTTATGTAGACGATCTGGGGTGGAGGGACCTTGGGGTGCAGGGGAGTCGCTACTACGAAACTCCGAATGTAGATCTTCTGGCAGCTGAGGGGATGCGCTTTACTGACGCCTACGCCAATGCGCCCAACTGTGCACCCAGTCGCGCAGCACTTCTGTCTGGGCAGTACGCGCCAAGGACAGGGATCTACACGGTTGGTGCCGCTGACCGTGGACCAACTGAGTTCCGAGCACTTGTGCCGGTTGCCAATCGAACGGAACTCTCACTCGACGTCGTTACTCTTTCCGAGACATTGGCTGAAGCCGGTTATGCCACAGGCCACGCCGGTAAATGGCATCTCGGTGGAGAGGGGTCACTACCGAAAGATCAGGGCTTCAGATGGTCAGTCGCGGGGGACGAGCAAGGTAGCCCGCCGGGTTACTTTTATCCTTACGAGAGTGGGCAACGCTCCCTGCGTGACCTGGAAGAAGGAACAGAGGGTGAATATCTAGTCGACCGACTGGTTGATGAAAGCATCCTCTTTATTGAGCGTGAAGCGAACAATCCATTCTTTCTCTACCTATCGCACTACAGCGTTCACACACCAATTCAGGGAAAACCTGAACTTGCTGCGCGCTACGTCGATAAGGCCGCGGCAGACGGCCAAGACAACCCGACTTACGCAGCTATGGTGCAGAGTGTCGACGAGGGCGTGGGTCGGATCATCGATACGCTTGATGAGTTGGGGCTCGCTGAGAATACGGTTGTAATCTTCTACTCTGACAATGGCGGATTCGGACCAGCTACATCAATGGTTCCACTGCGAGGCTCCAAGGGAATGCTGTATGAGGGTGGTATTCGCGTGCCTCT
>JGI24819J35694_1000006_pt1 | contig 35225 bp, 33 predicted proteins | sample METZYME_3_800m_FD_35694 | JGI IMG/M metagenome (IMG submission 35694) | reverse complement strand
GGGGGGAGCGGGCAGGCGAGCATCTCGTCGCCACCATCGGGGATCGATTCATCGAATTCGGCGAGGATGGGTTCGGTGGCGTTCAGCAGGGCGAACGCGACGTCGAGCACACGGTGTTGGAACTCCGGATCACCTGGCTTGCCGAGCGGCCGCCCGAGCGGGAAGTCACACCACAGACCGCGGGGCGGGGCCGANCCCTCGATCTGCTTGCGGATCGATCCGAGGGCGACGGTGGCNATCCCCTCNGCCTCGAAGACNTGGGCGAGCGTACTCACGGTACGCGTGCACAACGGTCAAACCGGNGTGAGCAGCACGACGTCGACGCCCTGATCGCGCAGGAACTTGGCGCCAGCCGGNCCGGAGTCCATGCGGATGGCCGACAGGTCGAACTGGTTGCCGGCATAGGCAAGATGCTGATTGGCCACGCGGCCGATCACACCGCGCTCGGCCAACTCGTCGAGTCGGTCTACCGGGAACACGGTGTTCATGTCGTAGGCGAATCCCGACCCGTCGAAGTTGGGACTCCAGTGGCCGGTCACGTAGTCGCGTCGGCTGTCGTCGAGAATGCGGTAACCCGTGTCCATGACCTCGAAGTCGTCCTGGTCGGGATGATGCAGCGACGCGGTCGTCACGATCGCGACTGTTGCATCAGCGAGCGGTGGTGGTGTGGTGAACGCCGTTGTCTCGAAGCTCTCGCCGGGGAGCGCTTCGGTCAGGGCCTTGATGTCGGCGTCAGCCATGAGAGTGAAACTATCAATAGCGGAATGCCCCCGGCGGGGTCCGCGTCAGCGGGAGTGGATGGATAGCGTCGGTGGTCGGAGTTGGGATGGAATGAGCAATGTCTAGCGAACGGCGGGTGGCAGAAGATCGGATCGCTTGGACTCGTCGCCACATGCCAGTTCTGGTTGAGACGATCGCCGAGTTTAAGGCTGGGAAGCCCTTTCAGGGGATGACGGTGGGCTTNCGTCTCCACCTNGAGCCCAAGACAGCGGTGCTGATCGAGGCGCTGCTNGCCGGAGGTGCAGAGGTCATCGCCATGGGCAACGAGGGCACGACTCAGTTCGGAACAGCCGAGGTGTTGTCGAGCCAAGGATGCGAGGTCCTTGATCGTNCAGGGCAAGGGCCGGAGGCGACCGCTGTCCACCTCAGCAGAATTGCTTCGACAGGACCANACCTGGTGTTGGACAACGGAGCCGAACTGATCGGAGCCTGCCTCGACAATGCCAGCCCGCCTCTGGGAGCGACGGAGGAGACCACTTCCGGTGCGTTCCGATTGCGAGAGGACCACGCCGGCCAGGTCGGGTTCCCGGTCATTGTGATCAACGACAGTCCCCTGAAGTCAATCGTTGAGAACAAGCACGGAGTAGGCGAGTCCGTGGTCGACACGATCGTGCGAGTGACCAACATGTCGTTCCATAAGAAGCGGGTGGTCGTCTACGGCTATGGCTGGTGCGGTCGAGGCATCGCGCTCTATGCCCAGCGCCGAGGAGCCGATGTCACCGTGGTCGAGATCGACCCCATCAAGGCCCTCGAGGCAGCCATGGACGGGTTCGACGTTGCCGAGCCCTCGGTGGCNTCAACAACCGCCGAAGTCGTGATCACGGCGACCGGCCGGCCGGGCGTCGTCGACTACCCCGCCATCGAGCAGATGCCCGACGGGGTGCTCCTGGCAAACGCTGGCCATGTCGACACCGAAATCGATATCCGCCAGCTCGAACAGCAAGCACCAGGAGCAGAGCTGTCACCATCACTCAAGCGTCACGACCTCTCGAACGGGAAGTCCGTGTTCTCCATCGCCGAAGGCAGAATCGTCAACCTCGCGGCCTTTGGAGGCATCGGGAATCCCATCGAGGCTATGGACCTCGGCCTCACCCTNCAAGCTCGGTCCCTCGCCGCGCTGGTCGATCCCGGCTACGACCTCAGCCCGGGNCCGCAGCCAGTCCCCGACACCGTGAACGCCCGAGTCGCGACCGCGATGTTGTACAGCATGGGACAGCTCGGCTAATGGGCCNGATGTTCTTCTTACTAGGTGTGGCTAATACTGTGGGCGTTCAAGTCCCCCTCCGACACCACATGCAGAGTGAGATTCGCTTCCGCCAGCCAAACCGGGACGTGCCGGCATGACGTACGCAGGNAACCGACGGATCATCGACGTCGACAGCCACCTCTTCGAACTCGACGACTTCCTTCACGCNGTCGCNACNGACGAGGAAGCCGCCTTCATCCGCCCGATGGAGGCACAGACTGAACTGCCGGTCTCTCTGGAGGCCATCGAACGGGGCCGTGAGCACCTCGATCGTCGAAACGCTGATCCCGAGTTGATGGCCAAGTTCGAAGCGGGCATGTTCGACATCAGCCGTAGTCCCTGGTCCCGCCTCGGAGCGTTCGATCCGGCTGAGCGGTCCCACGTACTCGACGTCCTCGGCTTCGAGCGCCAGATCGTGCTCGGCACATTTTCGTTCCACCAGATCGCTCACGAGGACGACGCAAAGGCGCTCGAAATTGGTGCCCGGGTCCACAACCGCGCGATGGGTCGCTTCTGTGCCCACGACGAGCGGTTGCTTGCCGGCGGGTATGTCCCGCTCTCACTCGGTCCCGACGTCGCTGGTGCACTCCTCGACGAGGCGTTTGCCGATGGTTGCTACACGGTCATGGTGGACACGAACGAGGCTGATCCCGAAGCGCGCTCATTCACGCATCCCGACTTCGATCCGGTCTGGGCTCGCTTCGCTGAACGGGACGTGCCGCTGGTGGTGCACATCGCGGTGAACGGCCACTACGACCCTGTCTCGCCGAGCTTCAAGAACAACGGGCGTGGTTCCACTGGCGTGGGCGGTGATGCGCCGGACTCGAACCTGGGTCTTGTTGCGATGCACAACTCGGCCGAGCTGTTCCTGTCGGCGATGATCCTCGACGAGGTCTTCGAGCGTCACGACGGCCTGCGGTGCCTCTCGCTCGAGCATGGGGCGTCGTGGGTGCCGGGCTGGCTCCACAAGCTCGACTTCGTGGAACGCTCGACTCGTCCTGTTGCTCCTCGGAGCCGCAGGGCTTCTGACGTCGCCCGCGAGCGCGTCCGCTTTGCGCCGTTTGCCGGCGAGCCGATTGGCTGGCTCATCGAACAGCTCGGCCCCGACATGCTCTGCTTCGCGTCCGACTACCCCCATCCCGAGGGCTCGAGCGACCCGATCCGGAAGTTCGAGGCAACCATGGACGGGGTCGATCCGGCCGCGGTCGAGGCGTTCTACGCCGGCAACGTGGAGCGCTTCCTCGGTACCGCACCGACCTCGGTCTGATCGAGTGGGGCACCTAGCCGCCTGAACTGGTTTGGTCGAGCCGATCGCCTTACCCAATAGCGATCAGGGCGACCGCAAGGCTTGATCCGCCGAGTCCCAACGCCTGCCACCACCACATTCTCTGGCCTCGTATCGCAACACCAAGGAGCACGGCCACCGTCGCGTACTGCGATCCCACGACACTCACCGCGGCGAGGCTCCCTCCTCTGATGGCAAGGACGAAGAGGATCACTGCTGCGATCCCAGATATGCCAGCACCGAAAGAGACGATGAAGTCGCTTCGTTCACTCGGAAAGATCCGGGGCCCGGTAGAGCGAGCAACTGAGATCGCAATTAGAAACGCCACGGAGCGTTGGAGCAACAGGGGCAAACCGCCGGCATCGCCCCCGATGTGACTGAGCAGGATCAACATGCTGCCGAACGAGACCCCGGCCAAGGTAGCAATGAAGAGCTTGGCCGAGCCTCCATCAGGATCGCCAGACTCGTAGGACGACAACGCTATGGCGACAACGCCCAAGGCGAGCCCGATTGAGGTGACAGTCGAGGGTGAGGCACCCGAGACGAGAATGTCCCACAACACCGGAACGCCAGACATCGCCACTGCTGCAGCCGGTGCCGTGGATCGCAATGATCCGCGGGAGTAGGCGACAAATAACAACAAAATGCCGACACCGTTGGCGGTCCCGGCGAACCCCCCGTACATCAGGTCGGAGGTTGTGGGGTTGCCAGACCAGAAGACGGCGGCGACTGCCGTTACCACAACGCCAGCGAGCATCACCGTAGAAGTGACCTCGTGGGAGCGCACCCGCTTTAATACGTCGGACGCGAAGAAGTCACTCAATCCAATTGAAAAGGTCGAAAGCAGCGCGTAGACCATCGACATAAGGCAGCAGTATGCATCGTGTTCCGCCGTGCAGTGCCCTAAGTGGGGGCCAATNGGGGAGTTGGGCGACCGTCACACGACGAGCAACAACAGGCCGTGGACCTGTGCGTCTGTGGCTGCTATCTAGCCTCTCCACCACCACTGACTGCGTGTGTCCGGCGCGTGTTGTAGACCTTCGAGAATGGCTTTTGGCGACGTATCCAGGGTTCGAAGGGCCGAACAAGCGGACTATGTGGCTGCGACAGAAGTTCTCCTGCGTTCGCGCCATGCGTCAGTGCCGGCGATTCCACCTCTTGTGCATCTTGATGAGGAGGCAAAGAAACACTTTGTCGAAACCGTCATGCCGTCTGCTGAAGTGTGGGTGGTCGAAACCGACAGCGCTGTTTCCGGCGTACTGGTTTTGGAGGGGAACTGGATCGCGCAGTTGTACATCGACCCAGATTGGACCAACCACGGACTTGGCACCGCACTTATTGAACAGGCGAAAGTCGAACACCCGGAGGTCCTTGAGCTCTGGACGTTCGAAAGCAACCGAGTGGCACAACGCTTCTATGAACGTCATGGTTTTCGGGCTGTCGGAGGAACCGACGGCGACAACGAAGAGGGAGAGCCAGACATCCACTATCGGTGGGTCAGGGGAAATGTCGTGTCCGATGACCGTGTCGGTACGTAGAGGCCGCCGACAGGCACACTGGAGACCGTGAGTCGAACAACCGTCGTGCACAACCAGGTCGACGAATACGACGTCTACATCGGACGCGCCGTCCCCGAGCACGGCATCGACGACAGCAAATGGGGAAACCCATTCGTGATGGCTAATGACAGTGACGCCGAACGCGAGCGTGCGATTAACGCCTATCGGGAATGGGTGGTCGCTCAGCCTGAGTTGATGAGCTCACTCGAAGAACTGCGGAGCAAAAGACTGGGTTGTTGGTGTGCGCCAAGGCCATGTCACGGCGACGTGTTGGTCGAGCTCCTCGACGGGGGGCCTTATGGCAATGAGCGAGTCTGAATCATCGACCAACGAGCAGCAGTTGTGAGCACCTCTGAGTGCGAAGAGGATTGGTCTAAAGCCGTCTACGGGCTGAACTGGAGTTTTTATGTCGCGCTGGTCTGAGAGTTTGATGGCGCTTTTGGATGGACGGGCCACGATGCTCGAAACCGAACGGGGGCCGGTTCAGGTCGCAAGGGAAGGCAATGGGCCCAAGGTGATGGCCATTCATGGATCGCCAGGTGGATTTGATCAGGGGCTGGTGTGGGCCCGACACCTGCGAGACGGTGGTTGCGAATTGATCGCTCCGTCACGACCTGGATACCTCCGGACGCCCCTTGACTCCGGTCGGAGCCCGGCCCAACAAGCCGACTTATACGCAGCAATGCTGGATGCTCTCCACATCAACAAGGTGACGGTTCTCGGGATCTCGTCGGGCGGTCCGTCGGCGGTCCACTTTGCTGCACGGCATCCAAATAGAACTGATGCTCTGTTTCTCGATGCAGCTGTGCTGCTGCCTATTGCTCCGGCGATGAACGCGTTAGAGAGGATGATCTTTGAGTCTGCTATCGGGACCTGGCTCTCGTGCCAGATAGCGAAAAAGAGGCCGAAGCTGACAGCGGTTTTGGTTGTTGACTCGCTCTCAGCCGGTCTGAGCAAGGACCGCAAGCGGGACGCAGTGGACTGGATCACGTCCAATCCGGCACGGCTTCACAACGTCGCTGATCTCCCCACCTCTCTTGCACCGAGGAGGTTTCGGGAACCAGGCCAGAGGAACGATGAATCAAACGAAACCAATCTCGCGCCACTCCCTTTCGAAGACGTCACAGCGCCAACACTCATCGCCCAAGGCACCAACGACGCCTTTCCCCTCATCGATCACGCAACCCATGCCGCTGAAAGGATGCATACCGCGGAGCTGATGCTCGTTGACGGAGGCCATCACGGGTTGCCCTGGTGCCGACACATCGGCCCGGTCACCCAGAGGCAACTCGAACTTTCGCTCGCCTAGCCGGGTTCGACCAACTGAACTGGTTTGGCCGAACCGGCCCTAAACGCGGAACAACCCCCCGAAGGGGGTTGAACCCGGAGTCTTCCCCGTTTCCGGTTCGTTCCCCGAGCGGACCTTCACCGAAGTGTCAACCCGCTGAGATGATTTCTAGTCGCGGTTCAAAGGNAAGCGCAAGAGATTTATTAAAAAAAATAAACTNTTCCTCGAAGAGGTGTCAGGCGAGGTGCAGAGGTCAACTCGTCAGTCNTCAGTAGTTGCCCAAGATGCGCTCGGGAACAACGAAGACCGCCACTCGTCCTTCGTTAGCCATGACCCGGTCATATTCGTCAAAGTCATCGTGAGTACCGCTTGCTGCCTGAAACACTTCGCGCAGTAAGAGCCGCAGGGCTTCGGCGTCAATCCCGTCAGGTAGGTCGCCGGGTCCTATGAGATCGGCTGGGCCGGTTACTGACCGCCATGTCCAGTCGCGACGGATCGCGATGGTTACCTGGGAGTCGCGGCGAACATGGCTCAGCCGGGCAGCGGCTCCGGCCGAGACAAATGCCACACAAGGCACACCGGTGATGGGGTGGTCGATCACCCCGCAGTTGACGACGCTGGACAGGACACGCCCATCGGCTTGGGTTGTGCTGACTATGGCCAGACCGTTTTCTTTAGCCAGATAAGACCTGACCTCTTGGATGTCCACGACCTGACGGTAGCCCTCGAGGCCAACGGTGGCCTGAACCGGTCTGGTGGTGGGGTTCAAGGCCTCCGGCACTGCGAGTGTCTTGAAGCCTCACTGAGTCGCCCAAGGTCGTCTCCGTAGTTGCCAGATCGGTCAGCGCCCGACGGTTAGGCCTACCATCGGTAGATGGTCTTTGAGGGAACAATGAGCGGGCGCATGGCGCGCACCACCATCGCTGACGGTTTCCACATCCTTCCTGGCATGGGTAACTGTCTGGCTGCTGAGACAGACGCCGGGATGGTCATCGTTGATGGTGGGCCGGTTGGGGTGGCCCCCAAGATGATTGACCACCTACGTGGAATCACTGACGCCCCTGTCCACGCGATCTGTTACAGCCATGGCCACAACTCGTACAACGCGGGGATGGGAGCCTGGCTAGAGCACGCCGCAGACCGAGGGGATCCGCCACCCCGACTGGTGGCTCACGCCAACCTTTTGCACCGCTACTCCCGCTACCGGGAGACCCACCATCTCCAAGCCCGGATGGCCGCCGTCCAATTCCCGGGGCGCAACGGGGTTCCCATCGCCGCCCTTGATGACGCATTCCTCCACGTCGATCCCACCGAGACCTTCGAGGACCACCTAGTGCTCGTAGAGGGCTCCCGACCCGTGGAGGCTTATTGGGCTCCCTCAGAGACCGATGACTCCCTTGCCCTGTGGTTCCCTGCTGATGGCCTTCTCTATGGCGGGCCGGCCACCCCGGCCGACTCCATCCCAAACGTGGGAACTCCTCTGCGTACTCAGAGGTACACCGTCCGGTGGGCCGACACCCTGGATCGTATGGCTGCCCTGGGCGCCCAGACCCTGGTCACCGAATTCGGTCCGGTGGTATCCGGTGCAGAGATGGTGCGAGAACGACTCACTATGACCGCCGAAGCACTGCGGTGGCTTCGAGCCGAGGTGGTTGAGAGAATGAACCGAGGTATGAGCGAGGCTGAGATTCTCGCCGACATGTCTTACCCGCCCGAATTGTTTGACCACCCGTGGATGGCACCTACCTACGGCTGTGCTGACTACATCGTGCGAGATCTCTACCGGGAGGAAAACGGGTGGTGGGACCGCAACCCCACCACCCTGCATCCATCCCCACCCGCCCTGGCCGCCTCCGAGGTCCTGTCGGCCCTAGGCGACCCGGCAACCGTGGTGAACCGGGCCAAGGAGCTCGCACAGAAGGGGCAGACCCAACTAGCCCTTCACGTCATTGACCTGGTGGCCCTGGCCCCCGGCGACGACCCGATGGTGGCTGAGGCCCGGGCCGTCAAGGCCGAACTATGCCGAGTGCGTTCCGAGGAGGTGGAACCCTTCGTATCCAAGTCCTGCTACCGCTCATCGGCCCGGCTTCTAGACGAGGGCCACACCTCCTGGCAGGACCTTCCCTGACCGGAGATACGGGCCGCAGGGTTTCCAGGCCTCTTCGGTAGGGGCGACTTCTTTTCTGCCTTGGGTTACAACGTTTCACGCCTGCGCTGACTCGAAGATGAGGCTGCAGCAGGTGAGAGCACCCTCCGCTTTTGCTAGTTCGGTGGCCTCCACCGGTTGCACGTCGAAGCCCTCCGCCGAGAGGCGCTCTCCGGTCCGTGGAAAGTCAGCTCCGAAGAGAACCGTGTCGCCCACTCGAATGACGTTTGCACCACGGGGTTCCGCCGGATCGACAACGATGCAGGTCTGACCGGAGAAGGCGGACGGATCTACCCAATCGGGGTTGACGAGAAGGGTGTCGTCCGAGACAGCCGTCGCAGACGACTTCAGATGAAGGCAGTCCTTAAAGCCAACTCCTGTCACGCGATAGCCGTAGTCGGCAACAAACTCCCGCAGCTGCCTCACGGAGTTGACGTTGGTCCGGGTGGAGAGCCCGACGTACACGTCCCTTCCGACTACCAGGACGTCACCACCGTCCAAGATCGCCGGCGCCCCGATGTGCTGGATTGGGCGATGGGGCTGCAACGCCGCCTCGATAGACGATCGCTCACCTCGCCGTGACAGCGCACCCGGCCTTGTGATGATCGCCACCTCGTCGAGCACGATGGCGATGTCCTCCACGAAAACCGAATCGGGGAACTCCGGTTCCTCAACCAGGCGCTCTATGCAACAACCGAGGTCGGCAAGCACCCGCTCATAGCGCTCATGCTGGGTCCTGGCCAAGTCGACGTCGATCGGCTCACGGTCGAGGTGGGTCAGTTCGCATTCGCTGATGCTCGAACTGACACCCCTAGTGACAGCCACTCGGATGCTCACCTACACACCTCCTTCGCTATCCAAAGTCCCGAATCCTTCTGGCTGCAATCCCATGATGTTGTCCTAGATGGAACCACCATGTTTCACCCGGACGGCGACCTCTACGGCCGGGACTCCCGGGGTCCGGTGGGAAGGGATCGAGCCAGGTTGGCTGATCCGACGGCAGCCACCGCAGCGAGAAGAAGCGGGAGCCCGTAGCTTCCGGTTGCCTCAAACAGCAGACCAGCGCCGATTGGGCCAACGAGGCCGGCTGTGCCCCAGGCGGTGAACATCCATCCGTAAGCGGCGGGATACCGATTTTCGCCAAAGAGTTTGTTGACGGCGAACGGGTAGACGGCGATTACCGCGCCATAGATAAAAGCGATGCCGGACACGGCGGCGAGGGCCGCCAAGCCATGGCCGATCGATGCCCCCAACAGGAGGGCCGCGACGGACCCGAAGGGAAGGCCGACCAGTAACCGTCGCAGTTGGGACCGATCGGCAACGAGGGCGATCCAGACCCCGCCGACAGCGCAGGTAAAGCCGGCCACCGCGACGGCGGCACCGTCTGGTCCACCGGCCTCCTGCACGATGGCTGCCACATGGCCGAGGGCTGTCAGCCCGGCTAGCACGGCCAGTCCGTAGGCGGCCCAGAGCCGTCCCACCAGCCTGCGGTCATCTTCGGACAGGGTCCGACCTGTGCCGCCGGCCGTGGATCGGCCACCTCCTACAAGGAGAGCGGAGACTAAGCCAGCGCCGAGTATTAGACCGGCCAGCAGGCGTAAGCCGCCTTCCGGACCGGCGGCGTCGATACGCGCCTCGAGGGCGACGGCGGCCGTTGCCGCGCCGAGGGCATAAGCAGCGGTGACCAGACCCAGGGCCCAGCCNCGTCGGTCAGGCGTGGCCTCAGCTGACCGCTGAAGGGCGAAGGCGTAGCCGAGCCCGTTGGCGCCCCCGAAGACGACTCCGTAGCCGACGACCAAGCCAGTGAGGGACGACGCTTCGGCAGCCAGTAGGAGGCCGCCGGCCGCACCGACAGCAGCAATCGTGGCAACGACTGCCCCGGGGAGGTGCCGAAACAGGGGGTGGCCGATTAAGACGACCACAGTGAGGCAGGCCAGGGCCACCGAGTAGACGGCGCTCATTGCCCCCCGGCCCACGTCGAGGTTGGTCTCGAGTGGCATCACGAACAGGCTCCAGGCGTGGATGGTGCCAAGGGCTCCGCTCAGGAACACGCAACCGGTCAGCGGGCGGACTCCGGGGGGCACGGGGGGAACGCTAACGGGAGTCCAGACCGCAGCCGGGAGGACGTTCTGGCCACCAGTCGGAAGTATGAGGCATCGGCGATGCCTTGTCGGGCCTACCGGGACTCGACGAATTCCCGATTGGGGACGCTGAACTCCATGACGTCATCGGCAATGGTTTCTCGGCGGATCATCTTCACGTCCTGGCTGTAGTCCTGAGTGTGTAGCCACGGGGCGCGGTCTCCCTGGCGAGGGAGGAGGTGCAAGGTGCGTTTCATGTACCCGGCTGGGAAGCCATCGATCCAGGGGCGTTGCGGCATGTCAAGGTCCGAGGGGCGTAGCCGAGGCGTGCAGGTGGTAGCCCCCATGTCGGCCATGTGGCTTAGTAGCCGACAGACGTACTCCGCCGTCAGGTCAGCCTTCAGGGTCCACGAGGCGTTGACATACCCGAAAGTAGACACGAGGTTCGGAACGTCGGAGTAGGCGAGCCCCTTGTAGGTCCAAGTGCGGGCAAAGTCGACCGGTTCGCCGTCGACTTCGAAGCCGATCTCGCCCAAGGTGACCAAGTTCAGACCAGTGGCCGTCACGATGATGTCGGCCTCCAACTCGGCGCCGGACCGTAGCCGGACGCCCGCCTCGGTGAACGTGTCGATGTGGTCAGTGACCACAGAGGCACTTCCCGACCGAATGGACCCGAACAGGTCCCCGTCCGGGAGGAGGCACAGACGCTGGTCCCACGGGTTGTACGACGGGGTGAAGTGGGTGGCTACGTCGTAGTCGGGGCCAAGGCCCTGTCGGACGCCACCAAGCAAGAGGCGCTTGATCTTGTCGGGATCGGTCCGGGTCTTCCGGTAGACGAGGCCCTGGCGAAAGACGTTCTTGCGTCTGGTCACGGCGTAGGCCCACTTCTCGGGGAGGATCCGCCGTAACCGGTTGGCGAAGAGGTCGTGCGACGGNCGGGCCACCACGTAGGTGGGGGAGCGCTGCAGCATCGTGACGTGGGCCGCCCGTTCGGCCATGGCCGGCACGAGGGTCATGGCCGTTGCCCCGGACCCAATGACCAGGACACGCTTACCCGCATAGTCGAGGTCCTCGGGCCAGGCCTGGGGGTGCACAATCTGNCCACCGAACCGGTCTCGACCCGGGAAGGTTGGGGTGTGACCCTCGCGGTAGCTGTAGTAGCCGGAGCACATGAACAGAAATCCACAGGTCAGCGTTGTGGTCTGGCCGGTGGCGGCAAGTGTGACGGTGACCGTCCAACGGGCCGAGTCGCTCGACCACTCGGCCCGTGATACGAGGTGGCCGAAACGGATGTGACGCTCCAGGTCGTGCTCGGCCACGGTCTCGCGGAGGTAGNCCATGATGGCAGGGCCGCCGGCGATCGACCGGGCGTCCTTCCAGGGCTTGAAGCTGAAGCCGAGGGTGTGCATGTCGGAGTCCGATCGGACCCCGGGGTAGCGGAACAGGTCCCATGTTCCGCCAATGTCGTCGCGCCCCTCCAAGATGGTGAACGATGCCCACGGGCACTTGTTTTGAAGGTGGTAGCCAGCGCCGATCCCAGAGATCCCAGCGCCGACGACCAAAACGTCGACGTGCTCGGGGCTGGCGGAGACCGGGCTGGACATCGCTGGGACCCTAGGGACGAGCAGCGAAGGGGGCCAATCCCCGGCGTCGACCCGGCATGGCGGCCGGGCCGATACGGGGAGATTCCTACGGGCCTCGGCTCCGTCAGCTACCGGTAGTGGCTCGTAGGCTCGCCGGGAATGGACCGCCGGACCACGACGCTCCCCCCGGAGCTCCGCCTAACCCACCTCCGCCAACTTGAGGCCGAGGGCATCCACATCCTCCGCGAGGTAGTGGCCCAGTTTGAGCGACCAGTGATGCTTTACTCCATCGGCAAGGACTCGTCGGTCCTGCTGCACCTGGCCCGCAAGGCGTTCTACCCCGGCCGGATCCCGTTCCCGCTCCTCCACGTTGACACCACGTGGAAGTTCCGGGAGATGATCGCTTTCCGGGACCGCATGGCCGACGAGATCGGCTTCGACCTGGTGGTCCACTCCAACCCTGACGGGGTGGAGCGGGGGATCAACCCGTTCGACCACGGATCGAAGAACTACACCGACATCATGAAAACCCAGGCCCTCCGACAGGCCTTAGACGCCGGCAGATACGACGCCGCGTTCGGCGGGGCCCGCCGGGACGAGGAGAGGTCCCGGGCCAAGGAGCGGGTCTTCAGCTTTCGGGACCGTAACCACCGCTGGGACCCGAAAAACCAACGACCCGAACTCTGGAACCTCTACAACGGNCGGGTCGACCGCGGTGAGAGCATCCGGGTCTTTCCGATCAGCAACTGGACCGAACTCGACGTGTGGCAGTACATCCATCTCGAGGAGATCCCCATTGTTCCGCTGTACCGGGCAGCTCTCCGACCAGTCGTAGAGCGGAACGGGACCCTGATCATGGTCGACGATGATCGCTTCCGATTCGCCGATGGCGAGGAGTCCGAAAAGAGGTCCGTGCGGTTTCGGACCTTGGGCTGCTACCCGCTGTCCGGGGCGGTCGAGTCGACAGCGACCACGTTGCCCGAGATCATCCAGGAGATGCTCCTGGCCACCCGATCGGAACGCGAGGGGCGAGTTATCGACCACGACCAGGTCGGGTCGATGGAGGAGAAGAAGCGGGAGGGGTACTTCTGATGCCCCACGACTCGGACCTCATCAGCACCGACATCGACGCCTACCTGGCCGAACATGAGAACAAGGACCTACTACGCCTTCTGACCTGTGGAAGTGTCGACGACGGCAAGTCGACCCTCATCGGCCGCCTGCTGCACGATTCCCAGTTGATCTACGAAGACCAGATGGCGGACCTGGAGGCCGACTCGGCAACTATGGGATCAGCCGGCGAGCGTGTCGACCTGGCGTTACTGATGGACGGCCTAAAGGCCGAGCGGGAGCAGGGCATCACCATCGACGTCGCCTACCGGTACTTCTCTACGTCACGTCGAAAGTTCATCATTGCCGATACTCCTGGCCACGAGCAGTACACGCGGAACATGGTTACCGGAGCGTCGACCTGCGAGCTGGCCGTGGTCCTCGTCGACGCCCGGCACGGCGTAGTCGAACAGACCCGGCGGCACAGCTTCATTGTCAGCCTGCTGGGTATCAGAGACGTGGTGGTGGCCGTCAACAAGATGGACCTGGTGGGCTGGTCGGAGGGGGCCTTCGACGACATTCGGGGCTGCTACCAGGAACTTGCCGCTGACCTCGATTTAGCCGACCCGTACTTCCTGCCCATGTCGGCCCTGCTGGGTGACAACGTGGTCGATGCCGGGCACAACCTCGACTGGTTCGACGGGCCTCCCCTGATGGAGTACTTGGAGACCGTTGATGTGGCCACCGACGTGGACCTAGACCACCTACGTCTGCCCGTCCAGATGGTGCTGCGTCCCGATCAGGACTTCCGTGGTTTCGCAGGGACCGTAGCCTCCGGGGTGGTACGCCCGGGCGACGAGGTGGTGGCGCTGCCGTCGGGTATGCGGTCCACCGTGGAGCGAATTGTGACCTTCGACGGCGACCTCGAGGTGGCCGGTCCGGGGCGGGCCGTGACGGTGACCCTGGCCGACGAGATCGACGTCAGCCGTGGCGACCTCTTAGTGAGGGACGNCGCTCCACCCAACCGGGCNCATGAGGTCGACGCCACCATTGTGTGGATGGACACCGAGCCAATGGAACCCGGCCGGCAGTACCTTCTGCGGTCAGCCACCGGTCAGAGCAGTGCGTCGGTGACCTCCATCCGTCACCGGGTCGACGTCAATACGCTGGCCGAGCGGCCGGCAGCGGCCCTGGGGCTTAATGACATTGCCCGGTGCGCCATCAGTACCGACCGAGAGCTCCTGTTCGACCCGTACGACACGAATCGGCAGACAGGATCGTTCGTGCTGGTGGACCGGCTGTCCAATGCCACGGTGGGTGCCGGAATGGTCATTGAGGCCTCCTCCGGATGGGATCGGCAACCCGACGCTGGCCTTGTCCGTCACGCATCGGAGATCTCGTCGGACGAGCGGTCGGCTCGCTTCGGCCAGCACCCCTGCACCGTCTTGCTGACAGGGCTCACAGCGGCTGGGAAGTCGACCATTGCCACCAGCCTGGAACGTCGACTCTTCGACCAGGGGAGGGCCACTATCCGGCTGGACGGTGAAAACGTGCGCCTCGGCATCAGCCGGGATCTCGGGTTCAGCGCACAAGAACGCTCTGAGAACCTTCGCCGGGTGGCCGAGGTGGCCCGCCTGGTCAACAACCAGGGCCTCATTGCTGTGGCGGCTCTGGTTGCACCTAAGGAGGACATCCGGGCCCGGGCTCGGAACCTGATCGGGCCCGACCGGTTCGTTGAAGTGTTCGTTGATACCCCGCTGGAGGTCTGCCGGGAACGCGACCCCCATGGCCTGTACGAGGCTGCCGAGAGAGGCGAGATCCCACAGTTCCCCGGTGTATCGGCCACCTACGACCAGCCGACCGACATGGACCTTCGAGTCGATACCTCGACCCAGAGCGTGGACGACTGCGTGGACGCCATCCTGAGCCTGCTAAACGAACGGGGGTTTCTCCGTGGATGAACCGACAGCCACCAACATTGTCCGAGCCGAGGGGCTTGTGGGCCCCGTCGAGCGGCTTGCCGTCCTCGGCCAGGAGGGCCACACGGTCTGGTTTACCGGGTTGTCCGGCTCAGGCAAGTCCACCCTGGCCTTCGCCCTGGAGGAGGCCCTCCTGACCCGGGCAAGGGCGGCCTACGTTCTAGATGGCGACAACGTGCGCTTCGGGCTAAACCGCGACCTCGGCTTCTCGCCGGAGGACCGAACGGAGAATGTGCGGCGGATCGGCGAGGTTTGCCGACTGTTCCAGGACGCCGGACTTATCGTTCTCACGGCATTCATCTCCCCCTACCGAGCCGACCGGACCGCCGTCCGGGACCTCCACCCAGAAGGCGCCTTCACCGAGGTGTTCGTGGACACCCCACTGGAGGTGTGTGAGGAACGGGACGTCAAGGGCCTGTACACCCGGGCCCGGGCCGGCGACATCACAGAGTTCAGTGGAATCTCGGCCCCCTACGAGCCGCCGGTCGACCCTGATGTCCGGATCGACACGTCCCGTCCGCTGGAGGAATGCGTGGCCATCCTCCTCGACCGCCTGACCTAAGCCCGGCGAGGTTCGTGTTGATCGAGCAGATCGTCTCGCAGGAGCCGGTGCCGCTCGCCCACCGGCTCGCCGTCGGCTAGACCATCGAAGGACCGGCTACCACCGGCCGTCCTGGAAGGACACCGAGGACCGTGACCGACCCGCTGCTGGAGCCGTTCGACCTGGGTGGCCTGCGCCTGCGCAACCGGGTGTTCTCCAGCAGCCACTCGCCCGGTTACAACGTCGACGGCACGCCCAGCGACCGGTACGTCCGATACCACGAGGAGAAAGCAAAGGGTGGTATCGGCCTGACAATGATCGGCGGNTCGTCGAACGTGTCACGTGATTCGGCGTCGCTCTGGGGTCAGCTGGACTTCGGATCGGACTCCATCGTGGCGCCCCTGGCTGACATGGTGGACCGGATCCACGGACACGGCACAGCAATCATGTGCCAGCTCACCCACATGGGACGACGCAACGTTTCCAACGACGGCGNCTGGCTACCGACCATTGCCCCGTCACCGATCCGAGAACCCATGCACCGCTTCTGGCCCAAGGAGATGGAGCACTCCGATATTCGGCGGGTAGTGACCGACTTCGCCTCAGCCGCCCGCCGTGCCGCTGACGCGGGCCTAGACGGGATTGAGTTGCTGGCCACCAGCCACCTACTAGACCAGTTCTGGACCCCGTTGGTGAACCGGCGCACCGACGAGTACGGCGGCAGCATGGCCAACCGTCTCCGGTTTACCTTCGAGGTCCTGGAGGCCGTCCGGGCGTCGGTAGGGGATCGTTTGCTGGTTGGTTTACGGATGATCGGCGACGAGGACCTGGTGGGGGGCCTAGATCGGGACGAGTGCTGTGAGATAGCCGTCAGCCTGGCCTCCTCGGGCCTCCTGGACTTCCTGAACGTGGCCGGGCCGGCCCTTTCCACCGAAGCCGGACTGGCCAGGGCCATACCGCCGGCCGGCACGCCACTCATGCCATACCTGCCGGTGGCGACGGCCATCAGAGAGGCCGTGGACCTACCGATCCTGCACGCCACCCGAATCACCGACGTTGCGTCAGCCCGGCACGCCATTGTCGAAGAGTTGGTTGACCTGGTTGGAATGACCCGGGCCCATCTGGCTGATCCGCACCTGGTAGCCAAACTGGAACGGGGTGACGGGGACCGCATCAGGGTGTGCGTCGGTGCCGCCTACTGCATCAACCGTCTCCACCTGGGGTTGGACTCGGTCTGCGTCCAGAACCCGGCCACCGGTAGGGAGGCCTCGGTTCCGCAGTTGGTGGTCCGATCAGACGGGCCCCGCAAACGGGTTGTCGTGGTGGGCGCCGGACCCGGGGGCCTTGAGGCGGCTCGTACCTGCGCTGAGCGGGGACACGATGTGGTGCTCTTCGAGGCCCAAGACCGCGTGGGAGGTCAGATGGCCCTGGCAGCCCGAGCCGGGGAACGCCAACGGGAGGTAGCCAGTCTCGTTGACTGGCTGGAGGCCGAAGTCGGCCACGCCGGGGTTGACGTCCGCCTATCGACCCCCGTCGGACTAGACGAGGTACTGGCCGAGGCAGCGGACGTCGTCGTGGTGGCCACCGGCGGCCTGCCCGACACGTCATACCTAGAGGCGGGGGAGAACCTCGTCTACACCTCCTGGGATGTCCTGGCTGGTCGCGCCCGACCAGCCGGCCGAGTACTGGTCTACGACGACCACGGGGCGGAGCGGGGACTGGCCGTGGTGGAGTACCTGGCCGGCCACGACCTGACCACACTGGAGGTGGTTACCCCCGACCGTCACGTTGGCTACGACTTGGCCACCCCTCTCGGCCCCACCTACCTGAGGATGCTCTACGACCACGGGGTGCTTCTCACCCCCGACCATCGACTGACCCGTGTCAAGGAAGCCAGCAACGGCCTACAGATCACGTTGTGCAACGAGTACACGCGGGACGAGACGTTCCGAGAGGTGGACGCCGTAGTGGTCGAACACGGCGTGGTTCCCGACACGACCCTGTACGAGGCCCTCCGCGACGGGTCGGCCAACGAGGGTGTCGTGGACATCGACGCCCTGCTGGCCGGTGAACCACAACCCGTTCCCTCCACCGGCTACGCGCTGTACCGGGTGGGCGACGCAGTAGCTAGCCGCGACGTCGCCTCGGCCCTCCTCGACGCCCGGCGCCTCCTCCAGACCGTCTNAATNGCGANGGTCGGNNGCTGCANGACATTCCGTCCAGGCCCGAACCGTGGCAGGATCCGCAGCCGTGGAAGTGCTATCCGACGAACAGGTGGAGACGTTCTGGCGGGAAGGGTTCGTCCTTCTACCCGAGGCCGTGCTCGCCGATGACTTAGCGGCTCTCCAACAGACCGTGGTCGATTGGGTAGAGGAGAGCCGGAGACACACCGGCCCTTGGGGCACCACGATGGACGGTCGGCCTCGCTTCGACGTGGAACCAGACCACAGTGCCGAACAGCCCGCTCTGCGCCGGGTGGCTTCACCCCAAGAGGTGTGCGCCGCCCACCTACGAGTAATGCGCGACAGCCCGCTGGTCGACGCGGCCGCACAACTAGTGGGCCCCAACCTGGCCGTCAACAACGTGAAGCTCAATACCAAACAACCCGGTGCTGGCACAAAGGTTGGTTTCCACCAGGACTTCGCCTACGAGGCGCACTCCAACGACGACATGCTTGCCGTACTGCTCTTCCTTGACGATGTCACACCGGAGAACGGCCCCCCAGAGATGGTGCCAGGTAGCCATATTGGACCAATACACGACCACTGGCACGACGGGGTGTTCACCGGGACCATCTCTGACGAGGCCCTAGGCGACCTAGCGCCCCCTGTGCTGTGTCACGGCCCGGCAGGCACGGCGTACCTGATGCATACCCGGNTGGTGCACGGTTCGGCCCCCAACCTAAGCGACCAACCGAGGACGCTCTCGATCTTCAGTTACCGGTCCGAGGACAGCCACCTCCTGCACCCCAGCCACCTCCCAAGCGTCCACGACGGCGAGGTCGTCCGAGGACGGTCCACGGGCCGAATCCGCAGCGTGGCCTACGAGATGGCTGTGGCCGAGATGCCCTCCGGGGCGTCGTTCTTCGAACAGCAGGCACAAGAGGAGGGTGAACACTGAAGCCCGACCTAGAGCCTCTGCCATTCTCTGTCGACGAGGGCTTCGGACCTCGAGCCCGGATCGGCCTGGTCGTCCTGGAGGGCGACCAGACGGTGGAAGCCGAGCTCTCATCGCTGTGGCCGGTCGGTGTGGCAGCATTCGCCACCCGAATTCCCATGGAGGATCGGGTCACAGCCGAGACGCTCCGGGCTATGGAGGACCGAATCCCGGCCGCCGCCAAGCTTTTACCAACTGGGTTCGGGTTTGACGTCATCGGCTATGGCTGCACCTCGGCAGCCACGCTGATCGGCGAGGCTCGAGTCGACGCTGCCATCCGACGGGCCCATCCGGAGGCCCCGAACACCAACCCCATCACCGCGGCAGTTGCGGCGTTCGGGGCTTTGGAGGCGACCCGGATTGGGGTGGTAACGCCGTACAACGTCGAGGTGACGGGAGGGATCGTCGACCACCTTTCGGGCCAGGGGTTGGAGGTAACGAGAACCGGGTCCTTCCTGGAGGAAAGCGACCACACGGTGGCCCGCATCACCGAAGCCTCGGTAGCTGCCGGGGTCCGACAGATTGCCGGTGACGCTGCAGGCCTGGACGCCGTCTTCGTGTCATGCACGAGCCTCCGGCTGTTCGGCATCGCCGACGCTCTCGAGGACGAGCTCGATATCCCCGTAGTGTCCAGCAACCTGGCCTTCGGCTGGCACCTCCTCCGCCTGGCCGGGATCGATGACCACCTGCCGGGCCTCGGGAGCNTGTTTGGCCTTGGCCTGGACGGTGCGGCGTCGTGACCGACCGTGTGGAGCGGGGTTTTCCCGTCGAGGAGTTCGAGGCGCGAGCGGAGCGGGCCCAGCGGATGCTGGCAGACAGCGGGCTGGACGCCCTACTGGTCTGTACCGAGCCGGAGGTCCGCTACTTCACCGGGTTCCACACGCCCTTCTGGCAGAGCCCCACCCGTCCCTGGTTCGTAGTGCTCCCGCTGAGCGGCCGGCCAATCGCGGTAATTCCCGGCATCGGCGCCTCGGCCATGGCCGGGACTTGGGTAGAGGACGTCCGGACGTGGCCCGCGCCCCGTCCGGAAGACGACGGTCTAGCGCTGCTGGCCGAGACCTTGGCCGAGCACGCCGGCCCAGGGGGTCGGATCGGGCTTCCCATGGGCCCCGAGACTCACGTCAGGATGCCTCTGGCCGATCTGGACGCCCTGCGAGAGGAGATCCGGCCGAAGGTGTTTGTGGACGCAACCCACGTGGTCCGCAGCCTCCGCATGGTGAAGTCNGAACGCGAGGTGGCCAAGGTCGCCCACATCTGCTCCGTGGTCTCCGATGGCTTCGAGGGCATTCCGATGCTCCTATCCGCGGGGATGACCGAACGCGAGGCCTTCTCTGCATTCCGGATGGATCTGCTTCGTCGAGGCGCCGACGAGGTCCCGTACCTCGTCGGCGCGACCGGCCCAGGCTTTGACGACATCATCAAGCAGCCCTCCGACAGGGTCATCGTCGATGGAGATCTGGTGATGTTCGACACCGGCTCCATATTCGATGGCTACTCCAGCGACTTTGACCGCTACTACGCCTTCGGCTGGGCCGACGATGGGGCCCGACGGGCCTACAAGACGGTCTGGGAGGCCACTGAGGCGGGCCTGGCCACCGTGCGGCCGGGAGCCACGACCAGTGACCTCTGGCGGGCCATGGCCACCGTCCTGGATGCCGGCGGTTCACTTGGTAATTCGGTTGGGCGGATGGGCCACGGCCTAGGAATGCAGGTCACCGAGTGGCCGTCCAATACCGCCGACGATCAGACGGTGCTTGAAGAGGGAATGGTTCTGACCCTGGAGCCAGGGCTTATCTGGGCGCCGGGTCGAATGATGGTGCACGAGGAGAACCTGGTTGTTCGGGCTGAAGGCGCCGAACTGCTGTCCCGTCGAGCGCCCGCCGAACTACCGCTCATCAGCTGAGGGCGCCGGCATGGTGGCCGACGGCGTTCCCGTGGTATCCCTCGACCACCCGGAGGCCCTCGTGCGGGCGCTGTCCACCGTTGGGTTCGCAGCCGTTCGTGACCACGGTGTTCCGGAAGCCGACCTGGCGGCCATGCGCCGCCTGCTCGTCGACCTGTTCGCCGTGGACGAGGAAGCTAAACGGCGTCAGGCCATCACTCGACGGAACTATCGAGGGTTCATCCCGCTGCGGTTCTTCTCTCCGAACCGGGATGCCACGGCTCCTCCAGACGCCTTCGAGGGCTACAAGCTCCACTGGGAGTGTCCGCCCGAACATCCGGTACGCGACGAGTGCGACCTGTACGGGTCGAACCGGTGGCCCGAACACATACCGGAGATGCCAGCCGTGGTGTCTTCTTGGTGGGCGTCGATGGACGCCGTTGCTGACCGTGTGACGGTGGTGCTGGCCGACGCTGTCGGCATGGACCCGGGTGCACTCGCCATGGCCATGGAGGCACCGCTGACCAACACGACGCTGCTCCATTATCCAGAGCGTCGTCGCGACGACCCGGCCCCGGGGTTTCACCCCCACAAGGACATCACTGTGGTGACGATCCTTGATCCCGACCCCGTGGGCGGCCTGGAGGTCCGGGCGAGGGACCGGGGCTGGGTGGAGGCCGAGTGTCCGCACGACGCCCTCCTAGTCAATGTGGGCGACCTGCTGGAGGTCTGGTCGGGTGGACGCCTGGTGTCGACGCCCCACCGGGTAACCAACCCGGATGGCGCCGCCCGGTACAGCGCACCGTTCTTCGTGGTGCCCAATCACCGGACGGTGGTGCAGCCGCTGCTCGAACCGGTCGAGGGTTTCGAGTGGCGGTCGGTGGCGGTGGGGTACTCCCAGGCTGAGGTGTGGCGCACCAACTGGCCGGACGAGGAGCCCTCGGACTCCGACACNCACCTGGGTGGCGTGGANAACTGACTGGTCCCGAGCCGTAAGTCGGTTACGGGTTGGCGTGGAGGAACCGGCGGATGTTGTCCACCAGCACACCGGGGGCATCCTCTTGACAGAAGTGACCCACTCCGGGCATCTCCACTACCGGGGCGTCGGGCCACAGGGCGCGGAAGTCGGCGATGGCCCGGTCCGGTGGGATCGCCCCGTCCTCCATGCCCTCGAGGAGAATCGCCGGTTTTGCACACAGGTCGCCGATACCGACCGCCCCCTCGACCACGTAGTCCCGGATTCGGCCGAGGTAGGCGTCGAGTGGGAATTCCAAACCTCCGATAGCCGACTCCCGGTCCGGGAACGGGTCCGAGTAGGCCCGGATCCAGGTGTCGTCGACGGCCGCTGAGTTAGTGAAGCCAATGATTTTCATCACCGACAGAACAGTAGATCCAAGATTGAGTAGGACGTCCTCGGTGCGTCCCGACTCCAGCCCGTCACCGATCCACGTAAACCACCGGGACTCAGACGTCGGTGTCACCGAGGCATCGTCAACTCTCCCGTAGCCGGCCAATGTGTTGGCGAACACAATTCGTTTGACCCGTTCGGGATGTCGCACCGTGTACGCCGTGGCAATGGGCCCACCCCAGTCCTGGCCTACGAACGTGATATCGGCCAGTCCCAGGTGCTCAATCAGCGCAACAAGGTTTTCCGTGTGGGCCTGCAGCGTGTACTCCCGATCCTGCGGGGTCTCCGACTTCCCGAAGCCCATGTGATCGGGGACAACCACACGGTTGTCCTCGGCCAGCGGCCCGATCATGTGCCGGTACAGGTATCCCCAGGTCGGCTCGCCGTGCAGGCAGACGATCGGCTCACCATCCCTCGGGCCTTCATCCACGAAGTGCTGGACAAAGCCGTGGCCGTCAAACGTGTGCGCGGCAAACGGGAACGACCCGTCGTAGGTCTCATCGAGGGGGACCATTGGGACCTCCGAAAGTCAGGTGTGGCTCGGCCAGGGGCCGAGGCGTCGCAGCCGATGTTGGCAGACCCGCCAGACGAGAAGGACACTCGGGAACAGCGGACCAACCGCAACGGACATCCCAGGGGGAGTCGTGGAACGGGCCGAGCAGGTTGCCCAGATCAAGTTACTGATGTCACGTCTCGACGCAGGGATGAACGTCGACGCCGGAGGATTCCGTCGCAATCCGACGAACGTATACGCGGATCCGGACCTAGCCGAACGGGAATGGCAGACGTTTTTCCGTGGGCACCCCCACCTTGTCGGCTTGACCGGCGACCTACCCGAGCCCGGCTCGTTCCTCACCTGTGAGCATCTACCAACGCCGGTCCTGGCCACCCGAGACGACGACGGCCGCTTTCGGGCCTTCGTGAACGCCTGCCGCCACCGGGGTGTGGTGGTCGAGGAACGGAACCGGGGCGAAGCCCGCCGCTTCACCTGCCCGTTCCACCATTGGACGTACGACACCGAGGGGACCCTGGTGGGTCTACCCAACCCCGAACACTTCGGGAACCCGGACCCCTCGTGCCTTGGCCTCATCGAGTTGCCGGCGGTTGAAGATGCCGGCCTCCTGTGGGTCCATCCCGACCCGGATGGCGCCATCGACCTCGACGAGCAGCTGGGTCACGATCTACGGGCCGAGCTGGCCTCGTGGCACCTCGACGAACTCTCCTATCTGGGCTGGGATGACTACGACGTGGCCTGTAACTGGAAGCTGGCCATGGACACGTTTGGTGAGACGTACCACTTCCCGGCGCTGCACTCGCAGACCCTCAACCTGGGCTTCCATGGCAACGTCCAGTGCTACGACACCCACGGTCGGAACCACCGAATGTTGTTGTGCAAGCGTGACATCGACGGCCTACGCGACCTCCCNGAGGACGACTGGGAGATCACCACGGCGGCCTTGCCGGTCTACTGGCTATTTCCGAACGTGCAGCTCATGCCATTTGCCCAGGGCCTGCATCTGGTGCGGGCCTACCCGGATCCGCGCGACCCAGGTAGGCACGTCAGCCGCATCACCTGGTACCTCCGCCCCGAACCAGCGGCCGACACCGAGACCCGGAAGGCCCTAGAGATGATCTCGCAGAGATTCGGGGAGATCATCCGCGACGAGGACTATGTGGTGAGCGCCAGCCAGCAGCGCACCGCCTCAGCTGGCGTACTTGACCACGTGGTCTTCGGACGCAACGAACCGGCGTTACACCACTACCACGAGACCTACCGGCGGATGCTCGGAATGGACCCGCTACCACTGCTTGACGAGTTGGGTTTCGTCCCCGAGATTTCATGAGGAGAGCCGAACGTTTCGAGGGGCGCATCGGTCGAACCATCGCCGAGTCCGAGCCATGGTTCGATGAGCCGCCACACCCCGGAGAAGATGCCCCGGACGTCGTCGTGGTGCTGCTCGATGACACCGGCTTCGCCCAACTGGGCTGCTACGGATCCGACATCGCCACGCCGCACATCGATGCTTTGGCAGCAGCCGGTCTGCGGTACACGAACTTCCACGTCACGCCACTGTGCTCGCCGACCCGGGCCTCACTGCTCACTGGACGGAACCCACATGCCGTGGGGATGCGGGCGGTCTCCAACTTCCAGACAGGTTTTCCCAACCAGCAGGCCCATATCTCCAACCACGCTGCGACCATGGCCGAGGTCCTGGGCGATGCCGGCTACGCCACCTTCTGTGTCGGGAAGTGGCACTTGGCGCCAATGGAGGAGTGTTCGGCGGCAGGACCATTCGACCAGTGGCCCTTGGCTCGCGGTTTTGACCGCTTCTACGGCTTCCTAGAAGGCGAGACCGACCAGTTCCACCCGGAATTGGTGTGCGACAACCACTGGATCAATCCGCCTACTCAGCCCAAGGGCGACTACCACCTGTCCGAGGATCTGATCGACCAGGCCCTCCGAATGATCGGCGACTCCGTCGGTGTGCGACCAGACCGCCCGTTTTTCACCTACGTGGCCTTCGGAGCCACCCACGCCCCACACCAAGCCCCGACCGGTTATCTCGACCGCTATCGGGGACGTTTCGACGACGGGTGGGATGAGGCCCGTCGGCGGTGGTTCGCCCGACAACTCGAGATGGGCCTCCTCCCAGAGGGAACCGTGTTGTCGCCTCGCAATCCGGGAGTCGACGCGTGGGAGGACCTGACAGAGAACGGCCGGCGTCTAGCGGCGCGCCTCCAGGAGGCGTTTGCCGCGTTCCTCGAGCACACCGACGCACAGATCGGCCGACTCGTCGAAGGCCTTCGACGGCTAGGACGCCTCGACAACACCATCCTGCTGGTCCTGACTGATAACGGAGCTTCCCAAGAGGGAGGACCCCACGGGATCCTTCATGAGATGAAGTACTTCAACGGCATCCTGGAGGACCCAGACGACGCTGTGGAACGGCTGGACGACATCGGAGGTCCACGGAGCCACAGCAACTACCCGTGGGGGTGGGCCCAGGCCGGCAACACGCCGTTCCGCTGGTACAAGCAGAACACCCACGAGGGAGGCGTGCACGTCCCCCTCGTCGTGCACTGGCCCGCTGGCATTACTGACACCGACCAGGGCGGACTCCGCGACCAGTTCGCCTTCGTGGCCGACGTAGCCCCGACCATCTACGACCTGGTGGGCGCGACGGTCCCCGAGGTGCACCGTGGGATCAACCAGCTCCCGGTTACAGGACGGTCATTCGCAGGGACCATCAGCGATCCGGCCGCGCCGACCGTCAACGACTGTCAGGTTTTCGAGAACGCGGGGAGCAGGGCACTAGTGGCCGATGGCTGGAAGGCCGTAGTCCGAAATCCACCAGAGAGCCCCGTCGACCCCGACGACACCTCGGCCTGGGAGCTATACGACCTGAACGCCGACCCGTCGGAATGCCAGAACCTGGCAGAAGACCAGCCTGATCGTCTGGCCGACATGGTGGCCCGGTGGTGGTACGAAGCCGCCTCCGGTGGAGTCCTCCCAGTGGACCACCGGATGGGTTCACTGTTCGGTCCGCGCTTTCGCGACCAATCTCCTCACCCAACAAACCGACGGTACGTCTACCGACCACCCATGTCGCCGCTCCCCGGCCAGGCCTCGGCCCCGATCGGAGGACGAAGCTTTGACCTGGAGGCCCGTATCGTCGCGGACGCCACTGATGAGGGAGTCCTCTACGCCACCGGAACGGAGAACGCCGGGATCTCGTTGTTCGTCCAAAACGGCAAACTGGTTCTCGACTACAACGCCTTCGGCGATCACGTCCTCCTCGAGTCCGATCTCGAAGTGCCCGTCGGCGAAGTTCTCCTCGGGGCGCGACTACGTCGGCTAGACAAATGGGCAGGGTCAGCGACCGTAGTGGTGGACGGCGTCGACGCCGGCCAGACCGACCTACCGTTGTACATGCGGATGATCTCATCGATTGGCCCCAGCATTGGCTTCGACCACGGGTCGGCCGTCTCGGATCGCTACCGGGCGCCGTACGCCTTCACTGGCACCCTCCACGAAGTGGTGATCCAGGTCAGCCCCGACCGCTTCGGCGATGTACGAGACGTCACCGCCCGGGCCGAAATGAACCGGCAGTGACCGATCGCTGAACGCAAAAATAGACAATCGAAACCGCGACGAGGAGCCGCACCATGGACGTGATCCGTACACCGGACGACCGGTTCGATGACATACCCGCCTTCGGCTTCGCACCCCACTACGCGGAGGTGGACGACGGCGACGGCGGGACACTCCGAATGCACTACCTCGACGAGGGACCACCGGACTCGCCACCGGTACTCCTGATCCATGGCGAGCCGTCGTGGTGCTTCCTGTACCGAAAGATGATCCCTGTGCTTGTAGAAGCGGGGCACAGGGTTGTGGCACCGGACCTGGTGGGTTTCGGACGCAGCGACAAACCGACCGAGCAGTCTGACTACACGTACGCCCGGCATGTGGCTTGGACCTCGACCCTGATCTTCGACCACCTCGACCTGAAAGAAGCGACCTTCTTCGGTCAGGACTGGGGCGGTCTAATCGGCCTGCGGCTAGTCGCGGCACAGCCGGACCGGTTTGCACGCGTGGTGATCGGGAACACCGGCTTGCCCACCGGACACGGGCCGGCTAGCGACGCCTTCCTGCAATGGCAGCATTTCTCTCAGACCACCCCCGTCTTCCCTGTCGGGACACTGGTGAAACGGGCGTGCGTGAATCCCCTGACCGACGACGTGGTCGCCGCCTACGACGCCCCGTTCCCGGACGATTCGTTTAAGGCCGGAGCGCGGATATTTCCGGCGTTGGTGCCGACGAGTCCAGAGGACCCAGAGTCGTCAGCGAACCAGCAGGCGTGGCGGAGCCTCGAACTGTATGACCGCCCGTTTCTTTGCGCTTTCAGTGATTCGGATCCGGTGACCGCCGGGGGCGACGTCCCGTTCCTGGCAAAGGTGCCGGGCGCCCAAGGCCGGGAGCACCCCACCATGGTTGGGGGCGGCCACTTTCTCCAGGAAGACCTCGGTCCCGAACTGGCAGCCAAGATCCGGGACTTCATCACCGAGACAGCCTGATCCAGGACCGAGACGTGGGACGGAAACCCTCGNGNAGAAGCAGATGGAACGAAACCGAAAGAGAGACCAGTCGANATGAGCGCCGAAGGCCCCAGATACGGCACCGTAGATCGTGACTACGGAATGCGCCTCGCTACGACACCTCGTAGCGAAGACGGTCCGATCTGGATGGTCAACCTCATGGCCTACCGGAAGGTTGCCGACTACGGCGCCGGTAACGCGTCGGGAATAGATCCAGAGAACGGTGGCACGGTGTCCGGCCGGGAGGCCGACGACCGCTACGCCCCACTAGACGTCCTGGCCGACATCGGGGCCGACGTGGTGTTCATCGGCGACGTTGAGGACCAACTCTTAGGCGACGAACCCCGATGGGACCGGGTGGGCGTCGTCCGTTACCCAACCCGGCGGTCGTTCATCGAGATGCAGCAACGGGAGGACTTCCAGAAAAAGCACGTCCACAAGGAAGCCGGAATGGCCGAGACGATCGTGGCCGGGTGCCTCCCGTTGGAAACACCGTCATTGCCTGGCGACAGCGATNCAGTGGACTGGGCAGACGTACCACACCCGCCGTCCGACGCAGACGGTTCGGTCATGGTGGTCCACGTGCTGCGCTTCCGCGATGGCATCGGAACCCAATCGCCGACAGACATGGAGACCTATACCAATCATGCTGCGCAGGTCGCGGTCCCAAATGGTGCCCGCCTCGCCGGATGGTTCGCTGTCGAGGGCACGATCATCGGCGACGGACGGACCTGGGATCAGGTCCGTTTCAACGCCTTCCCGAGCCGGGCCGCGTTCCGGGCCGTGGTTATGGATCCCGACCGTCTGTCTGCCCAACGAGAACATCGGGAGGCGGCCATCGCCGATACATACACACTCGTCGTACGACCAACAATTGATCGAATCGCCGAGTCGCTTCGAGACGAGGCAGCCACCCGCCCAGCTTCCTGAGAGGACCAACCTTCGTGTCTCAGAGCTTCCATCAGGTCGATGCCTTCACCGACCAGCCGTTTCAGGGGAACCCGGCAGCCGTGCTCGTGCTNGACNAACCGGCGGATCCGGNCTGGATGCAGTCNGTAGCTCTGGAAATGAATCTGTCGGAGACGGCGTTTTGTCACCCGTCGTCCCGAACCGGNGANGAATGGGACCTTCGCTGGTTCACGCCGACGGCNGAANTNGACCTNTGCGGCCACGCCACGCTGGCCACCGCCCACGTTCTGGTTGAGGAGCACGGAGTAGACGGTGAGATCGGATTCCACACNAGGTCCGGCCGGNTGNCAGCCACGTCCGTGGACGGAGGGATACGCCTCGACTTCCCAGTGGACGCAGTCAACGTCCTCCCGGTGTCGGCGAAGATGTCTGAGGCCCTCGGCCTCCCAGTAGTTGACGCTGGAATGGGCGCTACCGACCTCGTTCTGGAGGTCGGCACAGCGGCCGACCACAGCGGCCGACATTCGCGGTTGTGACCCTGACCTGCGCCTGGTAGCCGGCCTAGCGGACCGTGGGGTGGTGGTCACCGCCCAGTGCGACGACCGCGACGACATNGACATCGTCTCACGGGTCTTCGCCCCGAACGTCGGGATCCCCGAAGACCCGGTGACCGGATCGGCCCACACCACACTGGCNGCCTGGTGGGCGCCCCGTCTCGGTCCGGTGCTCCGTGCCGAACAGGCGTCAGTCCGTGGTGGCGAACTGGACGTCCGCCTGGTCGGCGAACGCGTACACCTCACAGGCTGTGCCGTGACGGTGGCCCGTGGGATGCTCCTCACATGAGGGAACGGACCCGTCCGACGGAAATGCCGGAGAGGGGAGTGGGCGACCGTCGGAGAGCCAACGCAATGATCGACCGGAATGGTTTACCGACTAGTCGACTTCTGTGTCGGCACGACTGAGGACGACAGAGCAAGGATCTGGACTGGTGGACGTCGACGAGATCTCGGTTGCCTACACGCCGGAGGGCTATTGGGAAAAGATGCCGGCTCCGATCCTCGCCGGATGCACAACCCCGCTACACCCGGACGCTCCAGACCTCCGAGGAACCTGGCATGCCGTACGTGCCGAGGTCGACGGCGTGCCGGCACCTCCCGATTCGCCATTCACCGAACACGTGGAACGCGTCGAACAGGCGGGGGACCGGGTGGTGGTCTGCAGCAGTGGGATCGTGCACGACATGCGAGCTGACGGAACCCTCAAAAACGGCGTGCACGATGTAAACCCGGCGGGCATGAAGATCCACGTCGTGGCGACCTTTGAAGATGGTCGTCTGGTGCTCCGTCCCGAAGGCCTCCCCATCGAGGTCATCCGGTACCTAGAAGGCGATCGAATGGTCTGGCACTACGGACCGACGGTCACCGTGTGGATGGAGCGGGTCGGATGAGCGAACGTGGGTGACCGGACGACCCTGAGGCGCAAGCCCGACCGGGCCATCGACGACCGCCAGGCCATCCACGCCCTGATCGACGAGGCCGTCTACTGCCATGTGGGCATCGTGGCCGGCGACGGGACAGACGCCCACCCAGTGGTCATACCCATGCTGCACGCCCGGCAAGGCGAGAGGCTCCTACTCCACGGGTCACCAGCCAGCCGACTCCTACGGACAGCCCGAGACGGTGTGGACCTCTGCGCAACCATCACCCTCCCCGACGCCCTGGTACTAGCCCGGTCCGGCTTGCACCATTCGATGAACTACCGGTCAGTCGTGGTCCTGGGGCGAGCCACCGAGGTCATAGACCATGACGAAAAGGTAGAAGCCCTGGACCGGTTCGTGGAACACGCCGTGCCGGGTCGAACGGCCCGGATNCGACCGGCCACCACCCAGGAGGTAAAGGGAACCCTCGTGCTCAGCGTTCCGCTGGACGACTGTTCCATGAAGGNACGGANCGGGCCCCCGATCGACGACGAGGCAGACATGGACTCCGACACCTGGGCCGGACTCATCCCGCTGCACCAGGGTGTGGGGATCCCCATCCCTGACGAGGCCACCGGGGACGCCACGGTTCCCGGGCACGTGGCCTTCTGGTCCCGGGGAAGACGGTAGACCCATGGCCCTCGTAGGGGCATTGGACCAGGGCACCACTAGCACCCGTTTCCTGGTATTCGACGAGAGCGGCGCAGTGGTGTCGGCCGCCCAGCGGCCACACCGGCAGCACTTCCCCCAACCGGGGTGGGTAGAGCACTGCGCCGAAGAGATCCGGGACAACGCGTGGGCTGTTGTGGCCGAAGCGTTGACCGGAGCAGGTCTGGGCCCCGGGGACCTCGCCGCCGTAGGGATCACCAACCAGCGTGAGACAGCCGTGCTGTGGGAACGATCTACCGGTCATCCGGTCCACCACGCCGTCGTCTGGCAGGACACCCGGACGGCCGAGTTGGTGGANAACCTCGCAGCCGACGGGGGACCAGACCGCTTCCGGGAGGTCACCGGCCTTCCCCTCGCCACCTATTTCACCGGNCCGAAGGTGGCGTGGCTCCTNGACCACGTCGACGGACTACGGGCCCGGGCGGAGGCCGGGGACTTATGCGCGGGAACTATTGACGCCTGGCTGANCTGGAACCTGACAGGCGGCCCNGACGGAGGCCGGCACGTTACCGACGTGACCAACGCGTCGCGGACGCTCCTNATGGATATCGCCCAACTGGCGTGGGANCCAGNGCTGTTAGAGGCGCTTGACGTCCCCGCAGGGTTGCTTCCCGAGATCGTNCCTTCCATCGGGCGGGTGGGGACGGGGACCGGAGCGTTGGGCGGNGTGCCGGTGTCGGGAATCCTTGGCGACCAACAGGCCGCCTTGTTCGGGCAGGGTTGCCATGCGGCCGGGGAGGCCAAGAACACCTACGGGACCGGTTGCTTCCTGCTGTTGAACACCGGTCAGGAAATGGTGCCGTCCCGTCACGGCCTGCTCACCACCGTGGCCTGCCAAAAGGCGGGAGAGGCGCCCACCTATGCACTGGAGGGATCGGTGGCAATGGCCGGGGCGACAGTGCAGTGGCTACGTGACGAGATCGGTCTGATTGCCGATTCGGACGANGTTGAGGCGTTGGCCCGGACAGTCGAAGACAACGGCGACGTCTACCTGGTTCCCGCCTTCTCCGGCCTCTTCGCTCCACATTGGCGAGCCGACGCCAGGGGTGCCGTAGTGGGCTTAACCCGCTACACCAACAGGGGGCACCTAGCCCGGGCAGCCNTGGAGTCCACGGCTTTTCAGACCGCCGAAGTGCTTGAGGCCATGCGAGCNGACAGCGGCGTAGAACTGGNCGAGTTGCGAGTCGACGGAGGCATGGTGGTCAATGACCTCCTCATGCAGTTCCAGGCGGACATCTTGGACGTGCCGGTGGTCCGACCGCTGGTGGAGGAGACCACGGCCCTCGGAGTGGCCTACGCGGCGGGCCTGGCCGAGGGCGTCTGGCCCGAACTGGCTGACATCCGCGCAAACTGGCGGGAAGGGGGCCGTTGGGCCCCGTCGATGGCCGCCGATGATCGGGTCCGCCTTACCGCCCGCTGGGACCAGGCCGTACAGCGCACCCTCGACTGGGTCTGAAGTTCGCCGCTGGTCCTGATCCAAATTCATCGACCACTCTGGCTCTAGCATCCGCGTCGTGTCCGCCCCCTTCGAAACGGTCCGGCTCACTCCGGTTATCGGCGCTGAGGTCCGGGGCCTGGATGTGACCGGCGGAATCGACGAGGCCACCACCGACGCCCTCTACCGGACCCTCCTCGAGCATCACGTCCTGATCCTGCGCGGTAGNTCACTGTTGCCCGAGCAGTTGGAGGTGCTCGCCTCGGCCTTCGGGCCCCTGGCGCCCGCCCACCACACGTACCCCCAGCTTCCGGGACACCCGTCGGTGACGGTGCTCGACAACGGACCCGACAACCCGCCCGACAACGCCGAGTGGCACACCGATCTGAGCTTCCGTCCCGGCCAACCGTTCCTTTCAATCCTCCAGCCGTCACTCCTACCGCCCGTAGGCGGCGACACCCTGTTTGCCAGCCTGTTCGCCGTCCACGACGCTCTGCTCCCAGGGATGAGGGCCGATCTCGGCGACCTGTCCAGCGTCCACGACATGGGCTCGTTCCGCACCCGCACCTTCCAGGAGGGCGGTGTGGAACTGATGAACGAGCGGATGGCCGAGGTCGGGTCGGCAGTCCATCCGATGATCGACCACCACCCAGCATCCGGTCGACCGTTCGTCCGCGTGAACGAGTGCTTCACAACCCACGTTCTGGGCATGCCCATGCCCGAGGGTCGACGCCTGCTGGCCTTCCTGTTCGACATGATCAACCGACCGCAGTTCCAGGTGCGGGTTCGGTGGGAGAAGGACATGGTGCTCCTGTGGGACAACCGCGGAACCCAGCACTACGCGGCCGACGACTACCTCCCGCACCGGCGGGTGATGCATCGGGTGATGGTCGCCGAGGACCGTCGAGCTAACGGCACGGCCGACTGGCACCCGTCCGGGGGTCATTGACGTCGACGAATCCCCATGGGGAGAATGCGCGGCAACCCACCACCGACACCCCATCGAACTTCGGAGTGTGTCCCATGCCCCACAGCCCAAGCCGGCCGGCACCCTACGCCGGAGTGGCTAACAGCGACTATGAGCCGCCGGTCCCGATCACACCCCCACCGATCTACGCCTGGCCGCCGAGACCACTGGCCATAGTCCGGTGGTTCGTCGGGCGCCTCCTCTACCCGTGGGTGGGGACCTACCTGGTTCTCTCCCTCATCATCTGGAAGTGGCTCCTGCCCCCCGAGGATCAGATGGCCACCCTGCAGGCAAACTGGATTCTCCAGATCTGGGTGCGCAACCTGGCCGTCCTTACCCTGGTGGCCGGCGGCCTTCACTGGACGCTGTACGTCCGTCGCCGCCAGGGCGACACCTACAAATTCAATCGACGATGGCCGGTACAGGGTCGCAAGTATCTGTTCGGCGACCAGGTGAAAGACAACGCATTCTGGACTCTGACCAGTGGCGGATTTTTTCTAACGGCCTACGAGGCGCTCACCCACTGGGCTTACGCCAGCGGCCTAGTAGACCGACCAGGCTGGGTCTCCAACCCGGCCTACATATTCGTGATGGCCACTCTGGGTGTGGTCCTGTGGTCCACAATCCACTTCTGGGCCAACCACCGGCTTCTCCACTGGGAGCCGCTGTACCGGGCGGCCCACCACCTTCACCATCGCAACATCAANCCTGGACCGTGGAGCGGGATTTCCATGCACCCTGCGGAACACCTGATCTACTTCTCGCTCTTCCTGCTCTGGTGGGTAGTACCAGTCCATCCAGTGGTGATCCTGATGTGCGGTTTCTACCAAGGACCCGGTCCGGCGCCGTCTCACTCCGGCTTCGAGCGGGTGAAGATCGTCGGCCGGTGGGAAATCCCAGCCGGGGACCTCTTCCACCAACTGCACCACCGGTACTTTGAGGTCAACTACGGCAACACACAGGCGCCAATCGACAGGGCCGCCGGGACCTGGCACGACGGGACCCTCGAGGCTCACGAGCGCCTCAAAGGCCGCCGTCGGGCCGACCAGGTCGCCTGAACGCCGTCCCCGGTTGGGGCCGGGGACGCAGCCTGCGCCACGCTGAAGGCATGGATCACCCGATCGCTGACGGCCCAATCATCGGACGCACCACCAGCGAGTCCACCCCCTGGTGGCCCGAGCCGGTCCTGCCGGCCACCGGCACGCCCAACGTGGTCGTCGTCCTGCTGGACGACACCGGTTTCGCTCACCTGGGTTGTTACGGAGGACCGGTCGACACCCCAAACTATGACCGCCTAGCCGCCCGGGGCCTTCGCTACACGAACTTTCACACCACGGCGCTCTGCTCGCCGACTCGCGCCTGCCTCCTAACGGGTCGCAACCACCACTCGGTGGGTATGCGGGCCCTGTCCAACTTCGACACCGGCTTCCCCAATATGCGCGGTCGGATCGCCCGATCGGCGGGCACGTTGGCGGAGATCCTCCGCGAGGACGGCTTCGCCACGTGGGCCATCGGCAAATGGCACCTCACCCCAATGCGAGAAGCCTCGGCTGTCGGCCCGTTCGGGGACTGGCCGCTCCAGCGGGGATTCGACCGGTACTACGGATTCATGCAGGGCGAGACCGACCAGTTCCACCCGGAGCTCTACGAGGACAACCGCCTAGTCGACGTCCCCCGAACCCCCGCGGAGGGTTACCACGTCACGGAAGACCTAGTCGACCACGCAATCGACCTGGTCCGGACCCAACACACGATGGTTCCGGAACGCCCGTTTTTTCTGTACCTGGCCTTTGGCGCTACCCACGCCCCCCACCAGGCACCGGACACCTACCTCGAGAAGTGGCGGGGGCGCTTCGACGAAGGGTGGGACGTAGTCCGTCAACAGGTTTACGAACGGCAACTGGACATGGGAGTGGTCCCACCCGGGACGGAGCTCGCCCCCCGCAACCCAGGAGTGGAGGCGTGGGAGGACCTCTCGACCGACGAACGTGACGTGGCCTGCCGGCTCCAGGAGGCCTTTGCCGCCATGCTGGACCACACCGACGCTCAACTAGGGCGACTGCTGGACTCGCTGGACGAGTTGGGTATTGCCGACGACACCATGATTGTGGCCCTCAGCGACAACGGGGCGTCCCAGGAGGGTCGAGCACACGGGGTCCTGGACACGTTCCGGCACTTCAACGGGATCGATCAACCCCTCGACGAGGCGATGGACCGGCTGGACGCCATCGGAACCCGGACGTCTAACACCAACTACCCGTGGGGGTGGGCCCAGGTGGGTAACACCCCCGGCAAGCGCTACAAGCAGAACACTCACGGCGGCGGCGTTCGCGACCCTCTGATCGTCTCGTGGCCCAACGGCATTGATCAGGAAGCCTCGGGGGGAATCCGTACCCAGTTTCACCATGTGGTCGACTTGGCCCCGACGATCCTCGAGCTGGTCGGTTCAGCATCGCCCGACGAGATTGGAGGCGTGGCCCAGCAGCCAATCGAGGGGACCAGCCTGGTCTACACCTTCGACACAAAGGCCGAGGATGCCGGCGCCGTCCCCACACGGAAGGAGATCCAGTACTTCGAGATGCAGGGGCACCGGGCACTCTGGCACGACGGATGGAAGGCCGTGGCCTACCACCGATACGGCACCTCCTTAGACGACGACGTCTGGGAGCTGTACCACCTCGACG
>JGI24819J35694_1000002_pt1 | contig 39732 bp, 29 predicted proteins | sample METZYME_3_800m_FD_35694 | JGI IMG/M metagenome (IMG submission 35694) | reverse complement strand
GGATCCGGACAACGACCCCGTCATAGGAGTCGAGCCGTGGGACCTTCTGAGCCGAGAGCGGTGTCCCGAGGAGCAACGCTCCCAAGAACAACAAGAAGAAACGGTTCGTCCGCGTGGCGTTCATCAACGTCCTCCCCAAGGCAGTGGGCACCCTTGCCCTTAAGGGACCTTCTGGCGAGGGTCCCTTCTCTTAACTGAGCGCTGACAGTTAAGTAGAGCAAGCTCTTCGATGTCGCTATCTGGTAATAAGGCTGAGACAAGCTCAAGTAGATAGAATGCAGGTTCTCCAGACAATCTTATTCATAGGCAGCTTTGCTGCTGTGCATCTCCCTGCAGATGCACAGGAACCCCCAGACACCATCCCCTCGGACAGTGTTATCGCACTTTCGGGTGTCCGGGTCGAGGTAGCCAGAATGCGAGCGGGCGTCATCCCGATCGTGGAAGCACCGTTTCCGGTAGATATGATTAGCCGAAACCGTATCGAGCGGGCCTATCACTCAGTGGCTGAAATACTTGAAAACCTTCCGGGTGTAAGTTTAGGCGACCAAGTGGGAAGCCCATTCCAGCCTGATCTTCGCCTTCGAGGGTTTAGCGTTTCTCCGGTTGTAGGCCTTCCTCAAAGCATCAGTGTCTTCCTAGATGGCGTGCGGGTAAACGAAGCCGACGCAGCTCAGGTGCATTTCAATTTACTGCCTATGCGTGACTTGGAGCGGGTGGAACTTGTACGAGGACCAGCTGGCAACTTCGGGAAGAACTCTTTAGCAGGTGCCCTTAACCTGGTCACCCGCCGAGGGCTTGGAGACAGTCAAGTAGAGCTAGAAGTGTTCGGTGGTGATTTCGGAGATCTTGGAGGCTCACTTCTAGCATCCGGAGAGGCTGCCGGCTTGGACCTCTACAGTCGCCTGTCGTACCGTCAAACCGATGGGTGGCGAATGAAGAACCATGCCCAACAGCTCCAGGCTTTCATAAAAGTGGGTAGAAGGGGCATTCGATCTGATGCCTGGATCTCGTATACGCTATCATCGGATTCAATCGAAGGTCCCCAGGCACTTCCGGAGTCCTGGCTTAAGGGTGGGGCACTGCCGCCAGATATCACGTCACCACCCACAGACCGCAGAGAACTTCAATATACAGGAGGCAATGGGGATTACTTTCGACCGCGGCTGCACTTCTTTAACGCACGCCTTGAACAAACCCTGAACTCGGCGTTGGAGATTAGTCTTTCTGGTTTCGCACGTTTCACCGACTTCAATCAATTCAATGACAATGTCACCGAGGCAGATGCGATGGGACTAACCGGAATCGCTTCAGGAGGCAGTGCGCTACAAGTCAGATATGAACCCAACCCTGATGTAAGAGTCGCAACTGGCATCGATATAGCTAGGAATAATGTTGATATCGAGATCTTGGAGTTACCTAATCGTGCTTTTCCTGACATAGAGAAAAAGACGACTGAACTCGCGGGTACCGATGAGAATAACCTGGGACTTTATACAGATCTCTTTTGGCGAGCAGGCCGAGGAACAGCTCTTCACAGCTCTCTCCGCTTTGATCATGTAAGCGTACCCTTTAGAGATTTTTTAGACCCGGAACACAATGGCGATAACCAATTCAATCAAATCACAGGCGCCCTCGGCGTGAGCCGTGAAACCTTGCCTGGCGTAAGATTATTCGCGGGCTACGCCCGAGGGTTTCGGGCACCTGTGATCCTCGAAATCACATGCGCTGACCCAGAAGACCCCTGTCCGCTTCCTTTCGAACTTGGTGCCGACCCTCCATTGGAACCGGTCACTACTGACTCTTGGCAAGCAGGTTTCCGCACTGAACATGGCCAGATGAACACTAGCGTTACGGCATACTGGTCTGAAGTTCACAACGATCTTTTCAGCGTGGTCGATCCAGAGCAACCAACGCGTGGTTTCTTCAGGAACCTTGAAGGCACACGGCGTATTGGCCTAGAGGGTTCTATGACGATCAAATCAATCCCAGTGATTCCAGGAGCGAGCATCCAAGGATCGATCGCCTGGACTCGTGCTACGTTTGAAACCCATGCCACGTTGGCAGCCCCCTTCCTTGAGGAAGAGGAAGAGGAAACTCCAGATCAAATCCTTCCCGCCCCAGTCGTTGAGCCAGGAGACCGCTTCCCTTTGATCCCAGCTTTCACCGCTGGACTAGCTATCAGCTATGAGAGAGGTGAATACCAATCAGACCTATCGCTCCACTATGTGGGTGAACGATTCCTCGTGGGTGATGAGGGCAACAATGGAAACTTCGGAAAACTCGCTGGCTACGCCCTACTTAACCTGGATATCAGCAGAGTAGTGGGGCCTGCTACACTCTATGCGGAGGTAAAGAATCTACTTGACCAATCGTACAATCCTTTTGGGCTCATATCTCCAAATGTCCGTGGTCCATCGGAAGACATCGAACGCTTCGTTACCCCTGGGTTACCTCGGCGGATGCTTATAGGAGCAAGGTTCCGACTTCACTAAAGTCAGCTGGCCTAACGCTTTGGTCCCACCCTACCGAGTTGCCTACCCCACCTAGTCCTACTCTCAAGAGCGAGCAGTTTCCGCATGATCGCAGCNCCGTCAAGCCTCGTTGCTCCAAGAATTTCAGCGGCTTCAGCAAACGGGAGAGGGGCTTCCTCACTCAATTCAGCTAGGCTTTCATCATCTCCTTCTAGTGGTGCGAACCCCTGCCTTGGGTCTTCCTCTTCCCCTTCAAGCATATTTTCTGCGGGTACGAGTTCATCTGGATCTACAGGGCCTTCAGCTGTCGCCCTGCCGGCTCGTCTATTCGCAGCGTCGATGGAATCCAGCAGTCGCTGAGCCATGGAGAGGTTCCATTTAGCGTCAGCTTGATCAGGACTTAGGCGAAGTGTGTTGCGGTTGGCTTGGACCGATGCACGAGCATGGATTATCATCGAGTCAACATGCTCAGCTGAAACAGCCCGGAGAAGACGTGACACACCTAGGTTATAGAGCGCGAGCTTCGTGACTTCATTGTCATTACTCTCCACACCAAGAGCTAATTCCTCCTCAGCTCTGGCACTCCCAAGTTTAAGCAAGCTCGTACCGAGATTATATCGGAGGTCTAGACGCAGAGAATCTGAGTCTATTCTACTCTGGTAAACCGCTGCAGCTTGTGGCAAATCTCCACTCCGATGGAGTCGATTGGCGCGCTCCACACTCTTGCGCTCATTTGCCCATGTGAAGATAAGACCGGCAAGGGTCAGAGATATCACTGTCACGCGTAGCCACGAGTCTCCGAACACAAAATCCATCTTGGAGCTATTCAAGTTCGTGGCTCATTGAGGCGGGGAGATTCTATGACTCCACCTGAATCCATCTTTCCTTCCAGGAAGAGAAGGGGCACCGCCAGCAAGAGAATCCAAAGTGCCACTCCTACAGGTTCACCACCTAGAGCTGAGGCACTCTCTGCTCTCCGAAAGCGAGCTTGCAGGGTGCGAAGCCCTGCCGCCCCACGAACATCGTGATAGCTACCACCTCCTGCGATCGCGATGCTTCGGAGCAAATCTTCATTCAACCGTGATACGACAGGTTCACCATCATCCCCAAGAACCAGAACGGGATCCTCTCCTGTGGTCATAAGACTCGAGCCCGCACTGGTACCTACGCCCGCCGTCCAAATACGAATCCCCGTCTCCGTGGCAACTGCAACTGAATCTAGAATCAAGGCCGGGTCTTCATGACCCTCCCCGTCAGTGATCAAAAGAATTGCTTGTTGAGCTTCCGGCCTGTGGCGCGCATTAAGTATCTCTGTCGCGTGCTTGATCACCAGGGATAGTGAAGTGCCCTGGTCACGCTCTTCGATCAGATCCGGAGCGAGTGATGCTGTAAAAAATCGCACGAGTTCGGGGTCATCTGTCATCGGAAGCACGGTATACGGCCAGTCTGCAAAAATGGCGAGTCCGATTCGCTCTTGCGTCAAAGACTCAGTGACTGCATTGACGACTTCCTTCGCACGGTCCAGCCGGCTCGGAGCAACGTCATTCCCAGTCATTGAAAGGGAAACATCTACTGCAACCACAAGATCTACCGGCTGTTCAGGATCCAGTGTCGGGCCAAAGTCGATGTGCGGGCCCGCAGCCGCTATGGTCAATGCCAGGCTTACTCCAATGAGGCACCATAGCCGACTCTTGGGAAACCTGTGAAGGTCGATCGAAGTCAGCCTTCTAGCCGCGTTTCTTCCGCCAAAGGCCTCCTCAAGCCTCCGGTATCTACGCCATTGGGCGGTAAGAGCTGACCCCAACACCAATACGATGATCGGAGCCAACGCCAAAAGTGCAGGATGAGAGAAGGTCACGGTAATACACCCCAGCGTGAGCCACGAAGCGTGTTTGCTCCTACCACAAACGCCATCGACCCTATCATAAGCCATAGCCCGAGGGGGACCGATTCTTCGCGTTCCGTGATGACTTCCGATGCTACCTCAAGTCTGTCGATTTCATCGTAGATAGCTTCCAGTGCCTCCACATCTGTGGCCCGGAAGTAACGCCCACCCGTAATTCGAGCAGTCTGTGTCAAAACAGTTTCCATTTCACCCACAGCCGCGCGTGGACCCTGTTCATCACCGATCGCAATCGGGTAAACCTTCACATCGAATGCTGCTGCTGCTCGAGCTGCAACTGCTGGGACGATTCCAGCTTTGTTATGAGCACCATCCGTTACAAGTATGAGAACCTTAGATGTGTGAGGGGCATCCCTGAGGAGCCCAGCCCCGGCAGCAATCGCCCCGGCAACATCAGTACCGTCAGTTAGCAGACCAACCTCCATCTCGTCCACAGCCATCTCGACTACGTACGTGTCGTGGGTTACAGGCAACCTGATCAAAGATTCACCAGCAAAAGACACCAAGCCGACATCATCTTCACGATTTTCAAGAAAACGAAGAACGGTAGCCTTTGCGGCTTGCAGTCTAGTTGTTCGCTCCGCCATGTCTTCCGCCCACATCGAAGTCGATAGATCGATCGCGAATGCGACTCCTACCCCTTCAGTGAGCGGCTCCTCCAGGATCCGGACAATACGTGGCTGACAAAGCGCTAAGATCAGGAATCCGAGTGCGGTTAACCGCATCGCACTGGGCAAGGTTTCCAACGTGCGAGCTCTCCAGCCACGGAGTGCAAGTGCTTCAGCCGGTTCCCCACGAGCTATGAGCAGTCCAGCTAGACCTTTGGGTCGTACCCACCACCACCACGCAGGCAATAGGCTTAGGAGAACCAAGAAGCCCGGCTGTCCGAACTCGAAACTCATGGTTCCCTACTCCTAGACTTTTCGACCCAATTCCTCAGCGCCCGCCAGTCGCTTTCTGCGGAGTCCGCATCCGGCCGGAGACGACCAAATTTCACAACTTCCGCCACATCCATCGACCCATAAAGATTGAGAGAGGATCCGTTAACCCCCCTACCGAGTTGCAACATCAACTCCGAACTCGTGAAACTCGGCCCCCAAGCCACATCCAGACCTTCGACATAAGTGCGCACTGCTCGGCTACTACGACCGTAGAATTCCTCCACTTCCTCGTTTAGGTGCAAACCCAGACTGAAAATTCGATCAAGCTCGTCTAGGGCAGCTTGCCACCGGACCAAAGCGGGATCTGGACCAAGGGAAGCATCGGGCGATGCTTCCTTGCTGCCCTGCTCTGTAAGCAGTTTCCTGACCATCGGGGTCATGGCTACGAGAAGCACGGTCGACAGCGATACAATCAAGACAAGGGAAAGCCAGTCCCGGTTCGCTCCCAATACATCAGAAGGCAACCTTGGTTCTAGGCCAGCACTGATGTCTCCTAGCTGAATTGGTGATGCGATCCAAACAGCTTGTCTGGCAACAGGAACCCGCTCTAGCGCCGCAAGTCCAGAATCGGCAGCAACGCCATTCCATTCCCCGATCACTGACCCAGTGTGGAAAGATGGACCCTCTATCCCTGTCGCTGGACCTATGAACACATCCAATCCGGGTACAGGCACCAACCCGATTTGAAAGGCAATCAGTGGATAGATGAGCGTCAGTATTCCCCCATCACCGAACGCTTCTGACTCCCAATCAACCGCCCTGAAGCTCTCCAGGCCGAACGCACTAGGTACTGTGTCAGGAAAATACACCACGCTGCCCGAGGGTACCCCGATTTCAACGTATAGCTCGAAGACATCACCCTGGCCTACGGTGTCTGCTGAAAGTGAGCCGGTTGCTTCCAGCGATGTTTGGGCTGTGAGCGATACCGTTGTTGTCCCAGCCACCAGCACCCAGGATATCGCCAAAGCAAGATGCATTCTCTTCATCATGTGACTCGCTCTCGGCGACGAAAGAACCTGATCAATGGCAGGACATAGTCTTCCGTCGACGTAACCTCAACTACATCCGTCTGGAGCTGGCGGAAAAGCTTGTCGATCGCAGCCCTCTGCCCTGATCGGCTTTCTGCATAATCCTGGCGCACGAGCTTGTCGCTTGTATTCAGGACCCGCCTTATACCAGTCTCCGGATCAGCGAGCGCTAGCAGGCCAACATTGGGCAGCGTTGCTGCTCCGGGATCTGTGACTCGAATCGGAATCAGGTCATGCTCACGACTGAATCGCCTCGCATCTGCCGCGAACGAGGAATCCGATTTGTCGTCTAACAGAAAGTCGCTAACTAGGAAAACTGCAGTCCTTTGGTGAAGAACTCTGGCTGCATACTCGAGCGCACATGAGAGCTTCGTGCCTTTCCCAGAAGGACGAAACGAGAGGAGATCTAATACCAAGCGCATCGCGTGGCTGCGCCCACTATCCGGGGGTATGTAGAGTTCCACACGATCAGTCACAATGAGCAGACCAACGCGATCGTTGTTGTCCGTAGCCGCTAGTGCAAGGATCCCTGCGATCTCAGACACGATCACCACATTCGGCTTAAGCCCTGTTCCAAAATCCTTGGATGCTGAGCAATCAACAATCAGAAGAACACTGAGTTCCCGCTCTTCAACGTGCTCTTTGACAAAAAGATGACCACGCCGAGCGGTAACATTCCAGTCGATCGCCCGCACATCGTCACCCGGCTGGTATTCCCGAACATCTGAGAACTCCATCCCGCGTCCCTTAAAAACCGATCGGTACTCTCCGCTGAACAGCGACTCGACCAGTCCGCGGGTACGCAACTCGATATGCCGCAACCACGCAGTTACCTCTTTGGAGAATACTCGCTCGCCGTCCACAGCCTTCAGGGGGTCGGAACAGCCCCGAGCACCCGCCGCATAATCTCCTTAGTGTCGATGCCTCGGGCGTCTGCTTCATACGTGGTCCGCAGCCGGTGCCTCAGAACAAGCGGCGCCATCGCTTTAACATCATCCGGAAGCACAAAATCTCTGCCTCTCAGGTACGCGCGGGCGCGGGCTGTCCGGGTTAGAAAGATCGTCGCACGCGGAGACGTACCAAAATCGATCAAGTCCTCGAGATCTTCTAATCCATAGACTCCTGGTTCCCTGGTAGCGAAAGCGAGTTCCACGACATAGTCGAGGATTTTTTCATCTAGGTGGACTGCAGCAACCTCAGCGCGAGCAACTGAAATCTGCTCGACTGTGGCAACNGCTTCGATCGGCCGAGAATCTGTGCTCGCAACACGGCGAACAATCATNTTTTCTTCATCACGGGACGGGTGGCTGATATCAAGCTTCAAAGCAAAGCGATCAAGCTGTGCCTCAGCTAGCGGATATGTTCCGTGCAGTTCGACCGGGTTCTGGGTCGCTAGCACCATGAACGGGGAGTCCAGCGAGTGTGTCTCTCCCGCGATTGTGACCTGCTGCTCTTCCATTGCTTCTAGCAAGGCAGCCTGCACCTTCGGGGGTGCACGGTTGATCTCGTCAGCCAGAATGATATTTGAGAAGATCGGGCCCTTGTGCACTCTAAAATCTCCAGTTCCCTGATCAAAAACTGGAGTACCGACAATATCGGTTGGCAACAGGTCGGGGGTGAATTGGATTCTGCGAAATCCAGTTTGAATTGCCTCAGCTAGCGTGCGAACCATAAGTGTCTTAGCGAGTCCTGGCAGACCCTCAAGCAACACATGCCCGCCGGTCAGTAGCCCGACAAGAAGCCCCTCAACAGCATGATCTTGCCCTACGACCCGCTCATGAACCGCCTCCGAGACCTTGGTCAGTAGCTCGTTTTCTTGCCTTGCAGTCGCGCTCTCCACTAGGCCCTCACACCCTGTGCAGCTTNGTGCCACCCAATCCGGTCTTTATGATATCGAACCCGTTCAATCTGTTCCGAATCTACTGAATCAAGATCCTCGGAGGGTATCAGGAAGTCTTTACGCTTGGTTGTCGTCATTGAGCCGGTGATCTCCTCTTAGGCTTCAGCGGGGAAACAATCTTCGCGGACGCAGGCCAGGACGCTAGGCACAAGCCGGTGTCCCCAACCTTTCTCGAGCAGTCCCCAGGGCTCTTTCGATAGCCAGTGCTGCAGCAAGCAAGGCCTCATCCGCTCCAGCAGCGCCTACTAGTTGGAGACTAACTGGCATCCCGTCGTCGTCGAGTCCTACCGGGATGGTCACTGCGCAGAGGCCCAACATGTTCACACAGCAAGTCGGGCGGAGCGCGGTAATATTGGTCTGCAGGTACGCACTCATGTCCTCTAACTCAGCTACGGGCGGAGGTGTAATAATTGTGGCTGGAAGTACCAGCAACGACCCTTCCTCGAAGAGCCGGTCCGCCACAGACATCAGCCGATAGTGCTCTTCCACAGCGAAGGTATAAGCTTGATCAGAAAGAGGATCTGCAGCTTCAAGCCGATGTCCTATGGTCGGATGAATAATATCCAGCCACTCCGGAAGCTCCTGCTCAAGAAAGGCCCTACACTCTGTACCGACGATACCACTGCGCCTGTAATGATCGAAGGCTTCATCCAAAAGGGAGCCGTCTACATCAGTACGTTGTACACCAACCACTTCCAGCTCATCGAGCGCCATATGGACCTGGGCACTGATGTCGCCCGGACAATCGTCCCAAATCAAGCAACTAGGTAGAGCAATCCGTAGGGATGAGAGTTTGGTCGTGGTGATATGCGCCAGAAAGGCTTCTGGATCCCCCCAAGCCGGATCTACAGCGCCAAAAAAATATGCTGCGTCTTCGACAGACCGAGTCAAGCCTCCGACGCTATCCATTGTACTGCTTAGTGGCACGACTCCATCAACTGGCCAGCGACCCCAGGTCAGTTTGTGTCCAACGGTCCCAGTCATTGCTGCAGGTATCCGTATAGAACCTCCTGTATCGGACCCAAGGGCCAAGAAAGCGGACCCTTCCCATAGGCTCACCCCCGCGCCGCACGAGGAACCTCCTGGTATCCGATGAACTTTCTCATCCCAGGGATTCCGCGGCGTCCCCCAGTGCGGATTGATACCGACTGCCCCAAAGGCAAATTCGACTGTGTGTGTTTTGCCAATCATGACCGCCCCTTGAGCACGGAGCTGGGCAACCAGCCAGGCATCACTTGACCAAACATCCGGCAACTGCCGCACTGTTCCCGCAAATGTAGGAAATCCTTTCGCGCCATAGAGGTCCTTGGCCGAAATGGGGATCCCATGAAAAGGTCCTGGGGCAACTCCGCGAGCCAGAAGCTCATCAGCCCCTCGAGCCAATCGGATGGCTCCTTCAAGATCGAGAGATTTGTAGGCGTTCAGGTAATCCCCATGCTCCTTGTGCCGACTCACTGCGATCTCGGTCAACTCCGCAGCAGAGATCATCCGGTACCTCATGGCTTCTGCTAGCCGTGATAGAGGTTGTGCAAGAATGTCATCCATGACGGCATGATAGGTCGAGTTCGTCACAACTCGCGAATCCTCTACGTGGCGGCTTGACCGTTTCAGTATGCGCATTGGATGTTGATCACTCCCACACGTCTTCCCTGAGCTTGAGATCACATCATGAAACAGCGACTCCTCACTCCACTGATTTTGTTTGCCATCGCATTCGCTGTAACCCACACACATCTCGAGGCGTCCTTGATTCAACAGGAAGAGGAGCAGGAAGAGGGTCCAGGGGACGACAAGTCCTACTCAGATGTCATAACTAGTGAAGCTGTAACAAGTACAGGGCTCTTCACCACACATATGATCGGTGACGACCTATACTACGAGATCCCGCTCAATGAGCTCGGCCGAGAGATGCTTCTATTGACACGGATTGCTAAGTCTGCAGACGGCTCAGGCTATGGTGGATCTAAGGTCAATACATCCGTCGTACGCTGGGACCGTAGAAACAAGCGCGTATTTCTGCGGCTCGTGAGTCACCAAAACTATGCTGATGATGGTGAACCGATTGCGCGTGCGGTTGCCAGTTCCAACTTCGAGCCACTGATCCACACGTTCGAAATCGAGACGTTTTCGAACGACTCCTCCGCCCTGGTAATCAACGTCACTGATCTCTTTACAGACGACGTCCCGATGCTGGGCTTACAGAAGAATAGGCGTGAAACCTATGGAGTCCGAAGCGTAGACCCAGACCGCACTTTTGTTCTCCGATCGAGTGCTTATCCCCGAAATGTTGAGGTACGCCGGCTACTCACTTATGAAGCCTCTGAACCCCCTTCCAATGATCCAACAAACACGCTGTCTATGGAGATGCATCATTCGATGCTCGCCCTACCTGACAACCCGATGCAGCCCAGACTCTGCGATGAGCGCGTGGGCTTCTTCAGTACGAGCCAGATTGATTACGGGCTCGATGAGCAGCGTGCTACGGAACGGTGTTTTATAACACGCTGGCGCCTAGAACCCAGCGACCCAACTGCCTTCGCTCGCGGAGAACTCGTCGATCCGGTAGAGCCCATCATCTACTATATCGACCCGGCAACACCTATGAAGTGGCGACCGTACCTGAAGCAAGGCCTGGAAGATTGGCAGATTGCTTTTGAAGCAGCAGGCTTCAGTAACGCAATCATCGCGAGGGATGCGCCGACACCAGATGAAGACCCGGATTGGAGTGCCGAGGATGCCCGTTACTCAGTGATCCGCTACCTGGCATCAACAGTTCAAAATGCTTCAGGCCCACACGTTCACGACCCTCGCACAGGAGAGATCCTCGAGAGCGATATCCAGTGGTACCACAACGTGATGAACCTGCTCAGAAATTGGTTCTTCATTCAGACTGCAGCTGCAAATCCTGATGCACGAGGAGTCGAATTTAGCGACGAAGTCATGGGCGAACTCATCCGCTTCGTTTCCTCGCATGAGGTAGGGCACACACTGGGCTTACAGCACAACATGCAGTCGTCTGCTGCATATCCTGTTGACTCGCTCAGAACCCGCTTCCCGTGTCGGATGGGCATTGCTCCATCAATCATGGATTATGCGCGTTTCAATTATGTGGCCCAGCCCGGTGATGATACGTGTTTCATGCCTGCGATTGGCCCCTACGATCAATTTGCTATCGAATGGGGATATAGGCCGATGCCGGGAGAAAACGAACTGTCTGAACGTGAGGGTTTACGGGAAATGGTGGTCACACAAACCGCTGATCCTGTATATCGATTCTCGAGTCCGACTGGGGCGGATCCGACCGCACTCACAGAGGCTATCGGAGATGATGCCATGAGGGCGTCTGACCTTGGTATTGCGAACCTCAAACGAATCGTAGACAACCTGAAGGCCTGGACATATCAAGCAGGTGAAGACTTTTCGGATCTTGAAGAGCTCTACACCAACGTCATAGGACAGTGGAACCGTTACTCCGGTCACGTACTCACCAATATTGGAGGCGTCGTTCTCACCCGAAAACACCAAGGCCAGGAAGGAGTTCAATACGAACGTGTGCCGAAGGAAAAGCAGGAAAGAGCGATGGATTATCTGAATAATCAGGTGTTCGCTACGCCTACCTGGATGCTCCGCTCAGATATACTCAACCAATTCCAGGACTCTGGAGCACCGGATCTCGTGCGACAAAGGCAAGTCAGCACCCTAAACCAAGTCCTCAATACTGACCGCATGAAACGTCTCATAGAGCAAGAAGCCTTCCATGGGTCGGCAGCGTACTCACTGAGTGAGATGATGAGCGATCTCCGTAATGGTGTATGGTCTGAATTGTCTAGTGGAGACGAAGCAGATGTATACCGCCGGAATCTCCAGCGAGCCTACCTAGGACGTATGGACGAACTGATGAGTGATGAAGAGGCTCTACAGACTGACGTTGCTCCTTATGTGCGGGCACACCTCAATTCACTCCTAGAGGGGTTGCTTCAGGAACGGCAGGCACAAAATGGGGCTAGCCTCAACGCCACTGCGCTCCACTACGATGACTCGATGGCTCGTATCCAAGCTATATTGGAACCGAACGGGTAGGTGTCTAGCGGGGAGTTAGGTGAGTCGAAGGCCTATGTGCATGGGTACGGCAAGCGAGAGGCCCAGCGACTCATGGACCAAGCTGAATCTGTCCGGGATCTGATCCACCACGACACCGCGTTCCCGCCAGACAGTAGGATCCTCGAGGTCGCCTGTGGAGTCGGTGCGCAAACGGTTGAGATGGCTCAGCAACTCTCGGATTGTCGTTTCGTGTCGTTCGACAAGATCCCGCATTCGGTTGGGTTGGCCAAAGTGCGTGTTCGGGCAGCTGGACTGCAGAGGGTACATCTGCTTACCGCTGATCTGTTTGAACCTCCGTTCAAACCCGAAAGCTTTGACGTGTTATTCNTCAGCTATCTACTCGAGCACCTACCTGACCCTCTTGCTGCGCTAACCAGCCTCAAGACACTTCTTCGCCCCGGTGGTGACTTACTCGTCGTAGAAGGAGATCATGGTTCCTGCTACTTCCATCCAGACACCCCAGAGGCCATTCGTGCGTGGAAGTACCTTATCGAGGTTCAAGCTGGACTCGGATGCGACTCCGAAATCGGACGAAGACTGTATCCGTTACTTCAGTCGGCGGGTTTTGAAGATGTGCGAGTCTCCCCACGTATGGTCTATGCAGACCAGAGTCGTCCACACGTACAAAATCAGTTCGTACTTCAGACGATCGTGCCAATGGTCGAGGGCGTTCGAACTGAAGCGCTGGCCAAAGGTCTGATGTCGCCGATCGAGTGGGAGAAGGGCGTCGCAGACCTGCGGGAAACTGGACTCAGCTCAAAGGGCACCTTCTGCTATACATTCTTCAAAGCCAGCGCTAAGAAGCGCGAGTAATCTGACTACCGCTGTGCTAAGCTGGGGCTGAANGAGTAGGCGCGAGTAAGGTTCAGTTAGCATGGCCTACCTCCGAATCTCTTCACCCAAAAGTGGTGGAGTCATCTTAGGGTCACGTCTCACCTTAGTAGCCTGCTCAAATGCATACCCTAGCCCAAATAAGCGAGGCTCACTGAACGGTCGACCGAGAAATGAGATTCCAACCGGAAGCTGATCACTGGTAAACCCAGCTGGGACAATCAGGTCTGGAAACCCCGTGAGATTGGCAATATTCGTAGCAGATACGCCGCCGCCACCGCCGCCGTTTACTAAAGAAGGACGAGTAGGTGAAGTCGGGTATACGATCGCATCGAGGTTTTGGGCATCCATTAGCCCGGCCACGATACTCTGCGCCATCGGGAGCCCGTAGTTCTTCATTGCTATGTACTCATGGTCATCGAGCGTTCCACTCTCCTCCTCCTGAACGAGAAGTGACCAGCGTGTAGGGTTTGGCGTCCCGCCTTCTGGAGTGAGTGACATAATCTTCATCGAACGCTCTACCATCTCACTGAGAGTCTTCGGGTATTCGCGCCCAATTGTAGCCAAGTACTCGGGGATCTGAGCACGAAACTCTCGCCAGCGGATCGTCGTATACCAGTCACCCTTAACATCAAGCAGCCATTGAGGGAAATGAACGTCCACTACAGTTGCGCCTTCGGCTCGCATCGCCTCGAGCGAAGCCTCAATGATCCAATCGACCTCAGTATCTTGACCTAAGAAATCTCGGGCAATTCCGATCCTGGCATCACCGAGTGCACTCACGTCCAAGAATTGGGTGTAGTTGGTTTCAAAGCGATCTGCACTCTTGCTCGTCGCAACGTCATCCGGGTCTATTCCAGTCATAACACCCAGCATCGCTGCCACATCGTACACATGCCGCGCCATAGGTCCTGCCATGTCAAAAGAGAGGGCGAGCGGCACGATACCATCACGACTCAATAAACCATGTGTTGGCTTGAGTCCGGCTATACCGTTGGCTGTAGTTGGTCCGCGAACGGACCCACCTGTGTCGGTGCCGATACCCAACTGCGCAAAAGCGGCCGCTATTGCTGCCCCTGTTCCTCCAGAAGAACCTGCCGGAGAACGCTCTATATCATGAGGATTCCTGATGAAGCCACCGACCGAACTCATCGTTACACCAGAGGCGAGTTCGCTCATGTTGAGCTTTGCTAGAATGATCGCCCCGGCGTTCCTAAGCTTTTCAACGATAAACGCGTCATCCGGTGGCAGTGACCCTGCCAAAAGCAGTGAGCCTGCAGTGGTAGGCATGTCAGCAGTATCGATGTTGTCCTTAAGTACTACGGGGATGCCGTGTAATGGGGAACGCGGTCCACTCANCCTGCGTTCCTCATCAAGAATTCTCGCGGTCTCTAAAGCCTGGTCATTTAGCCAGAGCACAGCGTTNAGACGGGGACCATCCTGATCGTAGGCCTGGATCCGAGCGAGATATAGTTCGACAAGGCGCTCAGAAGTCAGAGTTCCCGAGTTAAAGGCGGCGTTGATATCCTCAATCGTCGCCTCGGAGAGGCCGAGCATTTGGGCCGCTAAGGCGTTCGTAACAGGTGCGTGCAAGCCCGTGAACAAGCCAAGTAGTAGCGTGGTACGCCAAACACATCTCGCTGTACTCATTGTCACACCTCTTTCACTGGATTCCGGGAATGCTAGACGCCAGATATCGGCTTTCTCGAACAAGCGCACAAGCTTGGTAACCTCTCTCCTTCTTCGACCGTAGCACAATCCGATGGCTCTCGCTAAATCCGGCAAAGGCATCAATAAGTTGTCCGCTANCCCACTCTACCTTACCATGCGCGAGTTCCCCAGGCAGGAGTCAGGTTAGGTGAGTGATACAGACGCCTTCGAACCCGTCCAAAACGCAAGTGCTCCCTCTCCCGCTGTCGACCACTCAGATACAGTCGTCATCATGCCCGAAACGAGACCCGAGTGGTCCCGACGTAATTTTATTAAGGGAGTCATCGCTTCCGGAGTAACTGTTTCCGGAGCCATTTACTTTGGCCCAGCACTAACACGCCCCCAGTCTTTATCAGCACAGGGTGTGGAGCGTCTGATCACTCTCAACGTCAATGGCCAAACTCGTCGGGTTGACGTACTGCCGGGTGAGACACTGGCGATGACACTTCGCTATAAACTCGGCCTTACAGGCACAAAACTAGGCTGTGACCGCGCCGAATGCGGTGCGTGCACAGTACTGATCGATAATGTGAACCACTACTCCTGCACACTATTGACGCATCGTGTTCGAAATCGTGAGGTAACGACCGTGGAGGGACTAGAAGGTGCAAACGGAGAACTGCACCCGGTGCAACAAGCATTTATCGATGAATTAAGCCCACAATGTGGATTCTGTACGCCGGGACAAGTTATGTCAGCAGTCGCCCTGCTCAGGTCAAACCCGAACCCAACGCGCGATGAAGCCCGAATCGCAATGGCTGGTAATCTCTGCCGTTGCGGTGCATATGATCATTATCTGAACGGTGTGATGCGGGCCGCTGAGGAGACGTCAAATGCCTGAGTTACTTGGCAAAGATTTCATACCACCGGATATCCGAGGGAAAGTCACCGGAGCAGCAAAATACGCCGAAGATTTTCGGATGGACGGGTTGGTCTACTGCAGACTCCTTACGAGTCCGATGCCACATGCACGGGTGCGGAACATTGATTTAACTGAAGCACTAAGCATGGCAGGCGTCGTAGACGTTCTCACAGCTGACGAGGTACCCGAGCAGCCTGGTGCGGCAGCTAACATTCTAACGAATGAGCCCCATTTTGTGGGTGAGCCTATTCTCGCCGTAGCTGCGGTTGATGAAACGACCGCCCAAAATGCGATTGAAGCAATCAAGCTCGATCTTGAGCCACTACCCTTCTGTGTAGATCCGCTTGAGAGCCTACGGCCTGGCGGTCCTAATGCTTATCTCGAAGGTAATACGGTCGTACCGCGTCAGGGGGTACAGGAGCTTAAATGGAGTGCGGAAGACTTTGAGGCGGCCGAGGAAGGTCAACTCCCGATGGGAGAGCCGGGGGCAGAGTGGTCTTATGGTGATTTGGAAGCGGGTTTCTCGGGAACGGCACTTACGCTTGACGAGACCTTTGTCACGGCAAGTAACTCTCATCACTCGATGGAGCCTCGGACAGCCCTAGCCTATTGGGAAAATGGTAAGTGCCACGTTCGTGGGTCGACCCAGAGCCAAAGTTTCGTGGTTCCGGGTCTAGCGAATTATATCGGTATTGAGCCAGAGAATTTGGTTTATGTTGCTGAATACTGTGGTGGTGGATTTGGCTCCAAGGGTAGTGCCTACCCGTGCATGGCAATTCCTGCGTACATGTCCAAGAAGACTGGGCGACCTGTTCTGATGAGGATCAGCCGTGCGGAGGAGTACTTCTTGGGCTCTGCTCGACCTGGTTTTCAGGGCCGCATCAAGATGGGATTTCAAGAGGACGGGCGAATCTCGGCTGTTGACTTATACATCGTACAAGAAAGCGGATCGAACGGTGGGGGCGGTGACATGGGTGCCGCGGCGAGTGCGGTCTCCATCGTTTATACACCTCTGGCAATGCGTTACCGCGGTATTTCAGTACTAACCAACACGCCTCCTCGGGGTGCCCAACGTGGCCCCGGACAAAACCAGATCGCGATGGCAGTGGAGCCGCTTTTAGACAAAGCAGCTCGGCAATTAGGAATCGATCTCGTGGCGATCCGCCGCATCAACGCTCCGACAAATGACTCACGTTACGGAGCAAGCAGACAACCTGTCACAAGCGCTCACCTTCGTGACGCCCTGGACATCGGAGCAGAACAGTTTGCATGGCAGGAGCGTCGGGCGCGGAGTGGTCAACGTAACGGATCAAAAATCAGAGCGGCGGCAGTCGGACAAGCATTCCATTCAGCAGGTGCGAGCGGGTATGATGGCTTGGTACGAATCACACCCGATGGCATTCTGCATATTCACAGTGGCGTCGGTAATCTCGGCACGTACTCCTATGCAAGTACTTCCCGAGTTGCAGCGGATGCACTCAAATATGACTGGGAGAACTGCCAGATCGTGCGCGGAGACTCAAGCTTAGGTCTTCCGTGGAACCTAGGGCAGTTTGGTAGCAACACTTCCTTCACGATGACGCGCACAAACTATGTAGCAGCGATGGATGCACTCAGAAAGCTGAAGGAAATCGCTGCAATCGAGTTCGGCGGCTCAGCCGAAGACTACGACATTTCTGGAGAAAATGTCTTTAGTAAATCAAACTCCTCCAGACGCATGTCTTACGCCCGAGCGGCTCAGAAAGCGATCGAACTCGGTGGAGCATACAGTGGACATAGCGTACCTGATGATATCAANCCCATGACTGCCCGTGCGGTCGCCGGCTTGGTGGATACCGGCTTGATCGGTGTGGCACGAGATAATATGGGCCAGAGGGGCATGGTACCGGCCCTCGCCGCAGGCTTTATCGAAATCGAACTCGATGTTGAAACAGGAAAGGTCGAGATCATCGACTATCTCGGGGTCGCGGATTGTGGAACCGTGAACCATCCCCAGGGCCTAGCAACCCAAATCAAGGGTGGCGCAGTGATGGGCTTCGGAATGGCATTAACAGAACGTCATCTCTACGACGATGTCTGGGGCCTACCTGGCTCAGTCGGGTTCTACCAAGCAAAGCCGCCGTCGTACCTGGATGTCCCTTCAGAAATGGACTGGGCTGCAGTCAACATAGCCGATCCAGAAAACCCAGTTGGCTCCAAGGGAATTGGCGAACCACTCATGGGATGTTCAGCGGCGGCTCTACTGTGTGCCATCTCTGAAGCTCTAGAAGGTCACTACTTCAACCGGACCCCGGTGGTGGCGGATATGATCGTAAACGCGTATTCAGGGCAACCGCAGTCTCATACACCACTTCAAGTGAACACTCAGTAGCGAGGCAAGCCCTATGATGAAGGACATGATTCCGGGCTTCGAGCTCATTCAGCCCGCAAGCGTTGAAGGAGCACTCAATCTGCTTGAAGAGTACCGTGAGAATGGATGGGCCCTCGCTGGTGGCATGGATAGCCTTGGCTGGTTTAAGAACCGAGGGAAGCGTCCGGAGGCAGTGATCGATCTCGAGGGCCTCGATGCTCTTAGGGGTATTGATGAAACCGATGATGGGATTGAAATCGGTGCACTGACAACACTGACCGAGGTTGAACGAAACCCTCTGATCCGTGAACGGTTTTCGCTTTTGTCCGAAGCGGCCAGCAAGGTGGCGAGTCCACAGATCAGAAATGCAGGCACCCTGGGTGGCAACCTCTGTCAGGACACTCGCTGTTGGTACTACCGCTATGGAGTGTCCTGTTACCGGGCGGGCGGGAACACTTGCTACGCTGGGGCAACGGAAGCACTCAATCGAGAACATGCGATCTTTGGAGCAAACCGCTGNGTAGCAGTTTCCCCGTCAGATACAGCTACTGCTCTCGTGGCACTTGATGCCGAAATGGTGGTCAGAAACTCCAGTGGGGAACGTGTGATCAAGGCCGACAGCTTTTTTATGGAACCTGCAGTCGACATCATGCGCATGACGGTCCTCAACCCAGAAGATCTCTTGATCAAGGTCCGTATACCCAACACCTGGAATGGTGCCGACTTCTACTTCGAGAAGGCGAGCGACCGTGGAAGCTGGGACTTTCCGCTCGTAAGTGTAGCCTCAGCAATCAAGAGCACTGGTGACCGGATTGATGACGCGCGTATCGTCTGTGGAGCCGTGCAGTGCATCCCACGGCGCCTGCAAGAAGTCGAGACCATGATTCGGGGTCAAATGCGGAACGAGGATACTGCCGCACAAGCAGGTTCGATGGCAGTTCAGGGAGCAGAGCCGCTGGACTATAACCACTTTAAAATTCCGCTCATGGAGAATCTGGTTAAGCGGGCAGTAAGAGGCTGAGTCTCTACCAGACTGAACCACAAGGCTCACTGCCACATGCCTGACCAACGATGTCTGTTGTCATTGGCTGCTTTGTTCGCCCTGTCATCTGCATGCTCCAGTAGCTCAAGGCCCGGATTTCAACAAAGTAGCAAGCTTTCATTCCAGGATGCCGTCTACCTGGAAACCACATCTGAAACCAGTGCTAACGCGAGCCTTGGAGACCTTGATGGGGACGGCGATCTCGACATCGTCTTAGCTAAAGGACGCCACTGGCCCCTGTTGGACATCGTGCTTGTGAATGATGGAAGTGGCAGTTTTCTAGAGCGCCATAACGTTGGTGATACGGCGGATAGAACGTATACCGCTGCTCTTGCTGACCTAGACGCTGATGGAGATTTAGATCTTGTTTTAGGTAACGATAGGCCGGATGGAAAACTCATTTACCATAATGATGGCACCGGACATTTCGAGATGACCGGAACCTTCGGTGATCCGTCCTGGCCAACACGTAACGTCACCGTCATCGACCTAACAGGCGACCGACGACCTGATATTGTGGTCGCCAACCGAGGCGGAGNCCNGAGGGGAACAGCTAACTACATCTGCCCCAATGATGGTGAAGGATATTTTTCAACATGTACCGAACTCTCTGCACAGTCAGCTACTACGATCGGTGCAGGCGACCTCACAGGGGATGGGCATATCGATCTTGTAGTTCCTCATCGTGATGGGGGGCAAAGTTTTGTTTACGTCAATGATGGTAAGGGTAACTTCGAGATAAACGTGCCCCTAGGACCTGCTGAGTCTGCAACGCGGGCTATCGCACTCGGTGATGTCAACGGAAATGGGAGACTGGACATTGTCGTCGGGAATGACCAGGAGGGAGGAGTTCTGCTCTATGTCAATCATGGAGATTTGGTTTTCGAAGGCCCACTCCCCCTCGGGACCCCGTCAGACCTCGTCTACTCGATCGCAATTGCTGACCTTGATCAAGATGATGACAACGACATTGTTCTGGGCACCGTTGAGGCACCGTCCGCTGTACTAGTAAATAGCGGAGATGGCATGTCCTTTAGTGTAATGCAGTTTGGGGACAGTGAGGGTGCCGTATACGGCTTGGCCATCGGAGATGTAAATGGAGACGGGCTACCCGATATTGTTGCAGCACGATCCGGGGCTCCAAATATGCTGTACCTCAATTCGGGGTCGTGATGATGCGAAAAGGGGCCATCCACCAGGTAAGATAGATAGCCCCTCCGAAACTTTAGTCGCTACTTCTTAGCGGACTCTGACGTGCTTCCTCAACATCCTGGGTCCAACTTCAGCTCCGTACACATTCCCTAGCGCATCAGCGGTCACTCCCTCTGCTGCGGTCGTTCCACGAACGCCCAAGCGCCACTGTGGGTCCGGGATAAATGCAGTAATTAGACCATCATGGACACTCCCAATCCGGATCCCGCGTGAGAAGCCCATATTCGACATACTACCCGCGTTACTCGACTCGGAGTCAGCGGCATACATAACATCGTTACCGTCAATATATAGTCCGCTCGGTCGACCAAACTGAGTCCATGTCATAAGGTGGTTCCCATTCTGGTCAAAAACCTGAGTTCGGCTGTTTCCCCGGTCAGCGACAAAGAGCCGACCCTGTGAATCCATTGCAAGCGCATGTGGATCCCGGAACTCCCCGTTCTCCTTACCCGTCTCACCCCATTGCATGATGTAGTCGCCGCTTCTGTCGAATTTGACCACGCGATTGTTGTTGCCAGCTCCATGACCGTCAACCACGAATATGCTCCCATCTGGAGCCACAAGCATGTCGGATGGTTGATTGAACGTATCATCCCCGTCGCCGGCCACACCTGCTGTACCCAAGCTCATGAGCAGCTCGCCCATTGGGCTAAACTTGTGAACCTGATGCCCTTTATCTCCCGCCCCAGCAGCATCAGCGACCCAGACGTTACCCTCCGAATCTACGTGCAGCCCATGCGGCCAAACGATCATCCCCGCACCGAAGCTTCTTAGCAACTCTCCGTTGGGTGAAAAAAGCATTATTGGATCCCAGTCCTGTTGTTGCATACAGGCACCCTGGTTCGCTCCACACCGCTCACCTACCCAGACGTTCATACCGTCCGGAGCCATGTATACAGCGCTCGTCGAACCCCAAGTCCTACCCTGCTCCAGCTGTCCCCAGACGCCCTCTACAGTACGGTACGGGTTCGGTGCATGATTCTGAGCCAATACAGGACCAACCAGGGTGGCCAGTAAAGCTACGATTGCAGCCAGTCCAAAACCTATTTGGCGTATTCGAGTCATTTTTCTTTCTCCTGTGGGACTTAGCCTTGAACGGGGACGGTGATTATGGGGACGTATCCGGCCCTCAGCTAGGAGAACTAGACTATTTGAATCGGAAGTTCCCGGATCCTCTGTCCTGTCAGAGAGAATAGTGCATTGGTAACTGCCGGTGCTATCGGCGGTGTTCCAGGTTCGCCGACACCGCCCGGTGCTTCCTGGCTCGGTACCAGTATCACTTCGACGTCTGGAGCGTCTCGCATCCTCAGCATTTGGTAGTCATGAAAATTGCTCTGCACAACGCGACCACGCTGGATGTTGATTCGGCCGTAGAAGGCTGCAGTGAGACCGTAGACGATACCACTTTCCATTTGTGCCCTAACTATCGATGGGTTCACAACCGTGCCACAGTCAATCGCACACCACACCTTATGCACGCGCAGTTGGCCGTTCTCAATAGAAACCTCTGCAACTTCGGCCACGAATGACCCAAAAGATTCCGCTACCGCGATTCCGCGTGCCCGACCACCAGGAACTGGTGATGCCCATTCCGAAGCCTCCGCTACCGCGTCGAGGACTGCTCTATGGCGAGGATGCTCCTCCAATAGTTCTCTCCGATACTCGTAGGGATCCTGACCGGCAAGGTGAGCTAACTCGTCAATGAAAGATTCGACCACAAAAGCATTCTGTGTATGCCCCACAGATCTCCAAAAACCGACTGGAACAGGTAGGTCCACTCTTGAATATGTCACCCGTATATTTGGAATATGGTATGGTTGATCTTGCGCACCTTCAGTGGATGTGGGGTCACTACTTCCTGCCCACTTTGTTGCGAAATCGGGAACCCAACTTGGCACCATCCGCTGTAAGATCGACTGGCTTGCGATCCGGTGACGCCAAGCTTCAGGCATCCCATGCACACCTAGTATTGCGGAAAATTCGTGGTAAGAGGCAGGTCGATAGAAATCGTTCTGCATGTCGTCTTCGCGGGTCCAGATGACCTTAATGGGACCATCAACTTTACCAGCCAACTCCGCTGCTTCGCGAACAAAATCTTGCTCGGCACGACGGCCAAAACCTCCGCCCAGGAATGTGGTATGGACCACTGTGTTATCAGGGCTCACTCCAGCAGCCTTGGCAGCCACTTGGCGTGCCCCACCACCCACGAGCCCTGGAGCATTTTGGAACTGTGTGGGCGCCCACACAGTGCACTGGCCATTACGAACCCACGCAGTGCAGTTCATCGGCTCCATCGTTGCATGCGCAAGATACGGCAGCGTATATGCCGCCCTTATTTGTTCTCTATCCGAGCTCAGAACCGAATCGATGTCGCCCTCTTCACGTACCGTGGCTCCATCCTGACCAGCTGCTTCTTTAAGGCGATCTAAGATCTCTACGTCATCCAGAGTACTCCATTCCCCATCCTCCCACTCGACGTTCAGCAAGTCCCGTCCCTCTTTGGCTGCTACGTATCCGTCTGCAATCACTGCGATTCCGCTCTGTAATGCCACGACTTCATCAACACCATGCACTTCAAGTGCGCCAGTGGGGTCAAACGCACGGAGTACACCTCCGAAAACCGGAGAGCGAGCAACCAGAGCCACTCTTGTGCCGGTAGGACCAGCATCCATTCCGAAAATGGCCTCGCCCGTCGTCTTGGCAGGGACATCTAGCCGAGGGGCTGGCATGCCAATGACCTGGAAGTCAACGGGATCCCTGAGTGGCACGTCCTTGGGTACATCCAGCAACGCAGCGGCCGAAGCTAGCTGAGCATAGGTAAGCTTGGAGCCGTCCGGGTGAACGGCCTTGCCTTCGTTCATCTGGACTTGATCAGGTGCGATCTCCCATCTCTGAGCTGCGGCTTCACGAAGCATCCAGCGCGCCTTCGCGCCCGCCTTACGTAGCGGCAACCAAGAGTCCCGTATACTCGTACTTCCTCCGGTCAACTGCATGCCACCCATCGCAGTCCCGTACGCAGGGTGGGCCGGCGCAAACTCGAATGAAACCTGAGAGAGAGGCACATGCAGTTCTTCGGCAACTAATTGAGGTAGCGCGGTGGCAACTCCTTGGCCCATCTCAGACTTGGCGACCATCACAGTGATCGAACCGTCCACGTCAATACGTAGGAACGCGCTAGGCGCGAAGGCAGCATCTGTCGGCGGAGCTTCGGGTCCTTTGATCACCCGGTATGACACTCCTAGTGTGAGCCCCGTACCAGCCAAAACACCGATTTTCACAAAAGTCCGCCGGGACAGGTTCTTTGTGATGCCCCCGCCCTCTATCGGGTCGCCAAGCTGATCGTTCACTCTTCGCCCCCGGCACCACCACCATCAGTCGAAGCTAGCTGCTCTTGGATGCCTGCCGCCCTGTGGATTGCCCGTCTGATCGCAGGATACGTACCACACCGGCAGACGTTACCCGACATCGCTCCGTCGATGTCTTCATCAGTAGGATCTGGATTCGCTGCCAACAGCGCGACAGCCGATACAATCTGACCCGATTGGCAGTACCCGCACTGGGGAACTTGCTCCTCAACCCAAGCCTCTTGGACCGGGTGTGCACCTTTCTCGGAAAGTCCTTCTATCGTGATGACCTCAGAGCCTTCAGCAGCGCTAATCGGCATCTGGCATGATCTGGTCGGTTGGCCATTCACGAGAACCATACAGGCTCCACACTGTCCGATCCCACACCCGAATTTCGTGCCAGTCAATTCCAGTGACTCCCGAAGAACCCAAAGAAGCGGGTTCGCGCTGGGAACGTTGAGTTCCTGGGGTTCACCGTTGAGCGTAAACTTCACCATCTCTTATGCCTACCGATCAAGAATCTTTAGTCCTCAATAATGGCCCAAACTACCTGTGCTGCGCCACAGACTTCAACCAACAAGAGCGTTCGGAGCGGACAGTAAATCCATACCGCCAGCATACAGGGGTGGAATGGTGGCGAGAGTGATCAAACGACGATCAATTAAGCTCGTATGAATCGTTGAGTCCTCCGACAAAGGCCTAGTGACCATGTACCAGCTGCCTTTCTGTGTCTATAGCAGACGTTATTTCTTCTTCTGGTCCGTCAATATCTTGCTCTTAGCGAGTATATCTTCCTGCGGAGCGGACTACGATACAGTAATCCAGGGCGGACGGGTTATAGATCCAGAATCTGGCTTAGACAGCGTACTGAACGTAGGGATACGGGAAGGGCAAGTAAGTGCGATCTCAGGGGGCGACCTAGACGGTAGCGAGGTTATTGATGCTACCGGATTGATTGTCGCACCCGGCTTCGTCGACCTTCATCGACATGGGCAGAGCGAAAGAGCGTATCGCCTACAAGCTCAAGATGGGGTTACTACCGGGCTTGAACTTGAGATCGGGACTCCAAACGCAGCAACCTGGTATAGTGAGAGAGAAGGTGGCCAGCTCGTAAACTACGGGGTTTCTATAGGCCACATCGGAGTTCGAGCAAGAGCCATGGGGGACTCCGTTCTTGGTAGTGGAGGCATAACCACGAGGCAGCCAGCCTCACCGGATCAGATCGCTGAGACTGAGAAACTTATTCGTGAAGGGCTGGCTCAAGGTGCTATAGGCGTGGGGTTCGGAAGCGCCTATACGCCAGGGGCAACAATGGCTGAGATTGAACGTATGTTCAGTGTAGCAGCCGATCTCCGGGTAACTGCTTTTATCCACATGCGCGGTGGCTTGGAGGGGCTCGACTCGACGCTGACAGCTGCGACAAATGCTGCAGCATCCCTTCACATTGTGCATGCTAACTCAAGCGGGGGCGGAGACATCTTAGAGTTTCTAGAGATGATCCAAATGGCACAGGATGAAGGACGAGATGTAACGACAGAAGCCTACCCTTACGGAGCCTCACAAACTGGAATCCAATCTGCGCTCTTCGACAATTGGGAAAGCTGGGATGAGGAGCGATTCGGACGGCACCAGTGGGTCAGAACCGGAGAGCGCCTAAATCGTGAGACCTTTGGTAAGTACAGAGAAGAGGGTGGTTCTGTCATCATCCATGGTCGAACAGAAGAAATGACACTTGCTGCAGTCACCAGTCCGTTAACGATTGTCGCTAGTGACGGTGGCACGGGACACCCTCGGGGCGCGGGAACATTCGCCAGAATCCTTGGCCGCTATGTCCGTGAGCAGGGAGCCCTGGGACTAATGGACGCTCTCGCGAGAATGACGATCCGCCCAACTCAGAGGCTTGAGGCATTCGTACCGGCAATGAAGAACAAGGGACGAATTCGTGTAGGATCAGATGCGGATATAACAGTCTTTGATGCGGAAACGGTGATCGATCGCGCGACCTACCTGGAAGGATCACTCGCCTCTGATGGGATTGAATACGTTCTAGTAAATGGAATCCCGGTAGTGTATGAGGGTGAAATCGTTGAAGGCGTTAGGCCCGGGAAAGCGATAAAGGCTAAGAGTAATTAGCCTCCATTAATCCCTGGATCACTATTCCATTACACAGACAAAGGAGTGGAGAGAATCTCGGCTCACGCGATAAGTCCTGTTACCACCTATTCTGAACTCAAATCTTAATGATCCTCTTTCTCCTATCATCGGACGCAGCTTCATGAAGCACCGCAAGACTCAGGAAGAGAAGCGTGTAGCTGCGCCTGTCCATCTCGAGAGGCAATTGGGGCTCAAGGATGTGTACGCACTTGCTACGGGAGCAACGCTTAGCTCTGGCTTCTTTCTACTTCCTGGCCTGGCAGCGGCCGGTGCGGGATCGGCAATGCCGCTTTCCTATCTCCTAGGAGCGGTAATCCTGGTGCCCGGTCTACTTAGTATGGTCGAACTCGCGACCGCTATGCCCCGAGCCGGAGGTATTTACTATTTCCTCGACCGGAGTATGGGCCCTCTTATGGGGGTGATCGGCGGGTTTGGAACCTGGATCTCTCTCATTCTGAAGTCAGCGTTTGCGCTCGTTGGTGTTGGTGCGTACCTGCAGATTTTTGCGCCGGACCTCGATATGGCCCCTATCGCTGCTGCTTTTGCGATTTGCTTCGGGGTGGTCAATGTCTTCGGAGCGAAGAAGAGTGGGGGGTTTCAAGTTCTGCTACTGTGCGGGCTCCTGATCCTGCTCCTCTGGTTCTGTGGGGTGGGGTTTCTGCAAATGGAAGTCCGTGAATTCGAGGGATTTTTTGAGTCTGGAAGTGCCGGAATTATAAGCACCGCGGGACTGGTGATCGTCAGCTATATGGGTTTAACAAACGTGGCTAGTGTGGCAGAAGAGGTGAGGGATCCCGGATTGAACTTACCCCTAGGTATGTTTCTCGCATTCGGTACGATCGTCGTCATATACGTATTAGGGACCTCGATTATGGTCGGCGTCGTGGGCGTGGAAACTTTGGCGAAGGACGGCGGGGACCTGACTCCCGTCGCTACCGTGGCAGAAGTGCTCGTGGGTCGGTGGGGCGCCATCGCGATGACTATTGCAGCGCTTCTTGCCTTTTCATCGGTTGCCAACGCTGGGATCCTCAGCGCTTCCCGTTATCCGCTAGCGATGGGCAGAGACAATATTCTTCCTGATCTCTTCAGCCGGATTGGAAGTCGAGGGACACCGATCATTGGAATCAGCTTCACTGTCGGGCTGATCCTTCTTGCCGTGACGGTCTTTGACCCGACCAAGATCGCGAAGCTCGCGAGTGCTTTTCAGCTGACCTTGTTCGCTCTGGCCTGCTTGGCAGTCATTGTAATGAGGGAAAGTAAGATCGCATCGTACGATCCAATCTTTAGTTCTCCGCTTTATCCCGCTGTCCAGATTCTTGGGATCCTTGCTCCATTTTGGCTCATCGTGACCATGGGGCTCCTGCCGACCTTATTCACGTTCGGTCTCATCATATTCGGGGCTATGTGGTACACATATTACGCCCGGCACCGGGTGACCCGAGAGGGAGCAATCTTCCACGTTTTCGAGCGTCTTGGAAAAAGACGTTACGAGGGCCTGGATATGGAATTGCGCGAAATCATCAAAGAGCAAGAGACTCGGGATTCTGATCCCTTCGATCAGGTGGTCACTGAAGCGTATGTAATTGATATCCTGCACCAAACCACCTTTCAAGAATTAGTCACTCGAGCATCGCAAAAGCTCGCAAACCAGCTTCCTGTTTCGGCAAGCCAACTAATCCCAGGGTTCCTAGAGGAGTCTAGCATAGAAGTGACTTCCTCCGCTCATGAGGTGGCCATTACACATGTGCGCATTAACGGCTTGGAAAGACCCCATATGCTGCTTGCGAGAGCACAACATGGCCTTCGGATTTACACCACATCCGATGCTCAGCTAGGCCGTAGCCCAGATGATTTGATCCGAGCGATCCTCTTCATCGTTACTCCTGAAGACAATCCTGGACAGCACGTTCGACTCCTCGCCCGAATCACGAAACGCGTGGAAGATGACGGTTTTATACCTGAGTGGCTGGAAGCTCGAACGGGGCAAGATCTTAAAGAAGCACTCTTCCACGAAGAGGTGATGTTCACGATGCGGCTAGAGCACGGGCTGGCTGGGGAAGAATTGATTGGCAAGCTAATCCGGGAATTTCCTCACCCAGAAGGCACTCTGGTCGCTATGATCAGACGCTCCGGAGAGTTGATCATACCCCGTGGCGATACAGAGCTAATCGAAGGGGATCGGCTCACTCTTATCGGAAGAGCAGAAGGAATCGACCAACTCCGTGGACTGTATGGTGTTGGCACCAGAAACTAGGGGGACTCGCGCACCAGTCGCCTGTGCCCCCTATTCAGCGCCTGTAATGATATGAGGGGAGGCTATAAAGTATGAAGGCTCGGTACATAGCGTGCTCGACAATAGCAACTATTTCGCTTACTGCTGCGCTCGTTCTGGAAGGAACTGCACAGGTGACGTACACCGCAGAGCAAGCAACAGCAGGTAGCATCGCATACGAGCAGCACTGCGCTGAATGCCACCTGCAAACACTTGTAGGTTCGTTTGAGGCTCCCGAACTCGCTGGACAAAACTTCCTCGGCTACTGGGGGGGGAGACCGGTCGAAGAACTGATGGAAATAGTGATATCAATGCCACCGGGCGAGGAGGGTTCGCTCAATCAAGCCGTATACGCAAACATCGTCGCTTATCTTCTGGAGAGAAACGGATTCCCGTCTGGCTCTGCGGAACTCGTAGCTGATGCAACTGGCACACTGGAAGGCTCCACGGGACCACAAGAGACACCTACTACCACCCCGACCCGAAGTACTGGCCCAGCGACCCCGCCCGGGGCAGCATTCGGTGGACGTGGCGGTGCCTCGGGTGGTGGTACATCTACATTCCATGAGGTTACAGACTTCCGTCCAGTAACTGATGAGGAGTTGGTGAACCCCGACCCTGGGGATTGGCTGATGTATCGGAGGACCCTGGATAGCCAAGGATATAGCCCGCTTGGTCAGATCAATCGTGAAAACGTAACTGACCTGAGACTGGCCTGGGTTTGGGCGATGGAAGAGGGGGCCAACCAACCCACGCCGCTCGTTCGTGGGGGGGTTATGTATCTCACACACCCCATGAACACCATACAGGCACTCGATGCAGCAACTGGGGAGTTGCTATGGGAATACCGAAGAACTTTCCCAGAAGGGTATCGTGCATTCTTCTCCCAACTCCGCTCGATTGCAATCTACGAGGATAAGATTTTCGTCCCTACTAAGGACGCTTGGCTAGTCGCCCTGGATGCAAGAACAGGTGAAGTGGCTTGGGAGACCCAGATAGCTGATTACCAGCAAGGCTACACGAATGTCGCAGGACCAATCATAGCTCGTGGAAAAGTGATCAACGGCATTAACGGTTGCGGGCGATTCTTCGAAGAATCGTGCTTTATTACGGCGCACGACGCGGCAACTGGCGAGGAACTCTGGAGGACCTTCACAATCGCCCGACCAGGTGAATTCGGTGACGACACCTGGGGGGACATCCCATTCGAACTACGTGGTGGTGGAGATGCCTGGATTACGGGGAGCTACGACCCGGATTTGGATCTCATCTACTGGGGAACAGCGCAGGCAAAACCTTGGGTGCCAGCTAGCCGAGGTATGACTACAGCGGACGCTGCCCTTTACACGAACTCTACACTCGCGATCGACCCAGAAGATGGCCGGATTGTATGGTATAGGCAGCACGTGCCAGGAGAAGCTCTCGATCTCGATGAGACATTTGAACAGGTACTGATTGATCGGAATGGTGAGAAGCTTCTCTTCACGATTGGAAAGCACGGTATCCTATGGAAGCTGGACCGTATGTCCGGCGAGTTTTTTGGGTATAAAGAGACCGTATACCAGAATGCATTTGATTTCATCGATCCCAATACGGGAGCAGTTACCTACCGGCAGGATATTCAGGAGGCAAAGGTAGGAGAGTTTATTTCGGTATGTCCAAGCACAGCTGGGGGACATAATTGGCCAGCAATGGGTTACAGTCCGGAAACCAATGCAGTCATTATCCCACTAAGCCAAACCTGCTTGAATATCTCCGGGCGAGAAATTGCTCTCGAAGTCGGCTCTGGCGGAACAGGCGCAGCACGTAGCTGGGAAGAGATGCCCGGCACGAATGGGAATCTCGGTAAGCTTGCTGCATATGACATCGACACTCTAGAGGAACTTTGGAGTGTTGAACAGCGTGCCGCTTTCCTGACCGCTGCGCTCCCGACTGCAGGCGGACTGGTCTTCGCTGGAGACCTGGATCGTTACTTCCGGGCATATGACGTCAGAACCGGTAGGACTTTGTGGCAAACCAGACTGGGTACCTCTGTTCAAGGATTCCCGGTCACATACAGCGTAAACGGTGAGCAGTATGTAGCGGTGTCGACAGGCTTAGGAGGAGGCAGCCCGAGAGATGTTCCACGGAGGGTTTCACCAGATATCAGACACCCGGGCACAGGGAATGCGCTTTATGTCTTCAAGCTCCCTTCGGGTTGAGATAAAACGTGTGGCTGATGAGACTATTAGCAGTGTACGTGAAAGGTCCGCGCATCTTGAAGCTCTTGATCGCCGTTGTTGTCTCGCTCTGTTCACTGCCAGCACCAGCTAACGCCCAGATAGAGGTCGCTGAAGCATCGATCGCTGAACTTCAGGAAGCGATGGAAACTGGGGCTGTGACGTCCGCCGAGATTACTAGAATGTATCTCTCCCGGATTCGGGCTTACGACAAGGCTGGCCCAGTCCTGAACGCGATGATTTGGGTAAACTGGGATGCGGTTGCTGAAGCTCAAATGCTTGACCGCGAGCGTGCAAGAACCGGTCCGAGAGGAGCCCTACACGGTATCCCGATCATTCTCAAGGACAACTACGATACGTTCGACTTACCCACGAGCGCTGGGACACTCGCCCTTGCCGCGAACATTCCACCTGATGATGCCCGGCAAGTGCAGAAGCTTCGGGAGGCTGGAGTAGTTATTCTTGGAAAGTCGAACATGCATGAGTTGGCAAGCGGCATCACAACCATCGGCTCTCTTGGGGGGCAGACCCTCAACCCTTACGACCTACGAAGGAATCCGGGCGGCTCAAGTGGTGGTACTGGAACTGCCATTGCTGCAAGTTTTGCCGCAGTCGGTTGGGGTAGTGATACATGCGGCTCGATTCGCATTCCTTCATCGCAGAACAACCTCGTTGGCCTGCGACCCACGAAGGGGCTCTCAAGCATTGACGGGATTGTTCCTCTATCTCATACCCAAGATGTTGGAGGGCCACTCGCTAGAAGTATAGAAGATTTAGCGATTGCACTCGACGCGACTATTGGTGCTGATCCTGCAGACCCTGCGACGACAATACTGGAAGGAAGAGAACTCCCAAGTTTCGTCAGCGCTCTAAACCCGAGCGCTCTTTCCAGCGCACGCATCGGGATCCTTGAGTCATATTTCGGTGAAGGGGGTGTAGAGGCACCAGCGGCAAATATAGTCCGCCAAGCAATCGCAAAAATGGTTGAGTTAGGTGCTGATACGATCACGATTGAGATCCCAAATCTTCAGAATCTTATCTCAGGTTCAGGTGTGATCGGTCATGAATTCAAGTGGGACCTCATAGACTATTTGGCAGCCGTGCCCGATGCCCCGGTGAGTTCACTCGAAGAAATGCTTGAATTGGGATTGATCCATGAGGCTCTTACCCCTGGGATGCGAAGGAGGAACGCTCCGGAAAGCAGAGATACGGATGCTTATGCGACAGCCCTGGCTAAGAGAGAGCCACTCAGAAACGCCGTTGTGTCAGTGATCGAAGAAAATCAAGTCGACGCGCTGATCTATCCAACTATGCGAGAGCCACCCTCAATTATTGGTCAACCTCAGAGGGGCTCCAACTGTTCACTGAGTGCAAACACAGGACTTCCCGCACTGAGCATACCAGCCGGATGGACAGGAGGAGGACTGCCTATCGGACTTGAGCTATTAGGGAGCAGTCTCGACGACGCTCGCTTGGTTGCCTTGGGGTACGCATATGAACAAGCAACAAACCACAGGCGCGCACCGGTGAGCGCTCCACCTCTATTGAGTGGTAGGGCCGCAAGACCCATAACCTTTACCGTGCGAACAACAGCTGGAGGCGCTTCAGGATCCACTGTACGCGCCAGAGCGAGGGTGCAGTTTACATACAACCCGCTAACTGGCTCACTTGCGTACAAGATTCGTGTGTCAGGTGTCAGAGCCAATGATGTCTTCGCTCTCGTCCTCAGTACCAACGATGAGGAGGGCCGGCCCTATATTGAGCGACGCCTATCAGGGCCAAGTGTTTCACCTGCCCAAGGCACCCTCACCCTGGACACAGATGAGCGTCAACGGCTCGAGTCTGGTGAATTCTACTTGGAACTCATGACTCGTAACTACCCCTTTGGAACAGGCAAGAAACAAGTGCTGCCGGTCCGTCGGTAGCTACCAAATCCGTTCTAGGATTTGCGTCAACCGGTAATCCCTTCAAGCCCCAGTTAGCTAGGTATCAGCCCTCCGCCTGGATCTCCGCGGCGATGGCTTGGACTTCATCTAGGACCCTGAGCAGATTCCCACTCCAGAGCATTCCAATCTCCTCTTCCGTGTAGCCCCTACGAACCAACTCAAGTGTCACGTTGAATGTTTCGGATGCGTCATTCCATCCTTCAACTCCTCCACCACCGTCGAAGTCTGAACTAATCCCGACATGCTCCAAACCGATCAGGTCTACCAGATAATCAATGTGATCTACGAAATCGGCTACAGCTACAGGAGGTGCTGTGCTGGTAACCTCTGCATCCATTCTGGAAGCAACTCTGCTGCGAACTTCCTCCATCCTCGCAGAGTAGGCAGTCCTTGCTTCGTCGCTTAAGCCCTGCAGCGCACCTCGGCCCCCTCGGCCCCCGAGTATCTCGAAGCCCATCTCCTCGGCGACACTTGCTTCAAGTGCCTGCACCGCTTGTCGGTTGGCGTTGTTTTTCTCGGAATTGATGTAACTCCGAAAAGCGACGGTCTGCACAACACCGCCGTTTTCTTTGAGCGCCATCAGTTGCTCGTTATCTAGATTACGGCTCACGTCATTAAGCGCTCGTGCAGATGAATGAGACGCGATGACCGGAGCGCGGGTCACGTCGAACATCTGCATGATTGCTTCTTTTGATGGGTGAGAGATGTCAACCATGATGCCCACACGGTTCATCTCGGCGATTGCCTCGCGTCCCAGATCGCTTAGCCCGTTGTGTAGCCACACGCCATCTCTTTCTCCTGTATTCGAGTCTGAGAATTGGCTGTGACCGTTATGGGCCAAAGACATGTATCGCCCACCCCGTGCCTGGAAATCGGCGATGTTCGAGAGGTCTATCCCAACTTGGTAAGCATTCTCTATTCCGATCATCGCTACTTTCTTACCCGAAGCCGCAATCCGGCGTACGTCATCCGAGGTCAAGGCAAGCTCGATACGATCCGGAGCAATCTCCTCGGTCAATCGGTGAACCGCATCAAATTTTTCAATCGCCTGAGCATGGGCTCTGGCATAACCCTCTTCTGTGAGCTCGCCCTGCCCAACAAATGCGATAAAAAATGCTACATCCAGCCCACCTTCTTCCATATTCGGCAGATTCACCTGGTTTCCCAGGTCCATCGTATAATTCCGATCAACTGTGAAATTACTGGCACTGATATCGTCATGAGTGTCGAGTGTAATAACCCGCTCATGGATACCTCGTGCGCGAGTGACCAAATCCGCTTCGGATTCTTGCGCCACCTCACCTGGGCCGCAGGCGATCATTAGCAGAGGGAAAGAAAGAAGTGTTATTTCTCTGGAAAACTTCTTGAGCTTCATATTCATTTTGGAATCCAAGAAATGCTTATCGTATAGAGGAATTGTGATTCTATAGGGGCTCACAGTACCAGGCCACCTAAAGAACTGATAGCGGTGGTGCCATTGATAGTGAGGGGGCCAGTCTTTTGCACTGCTCTCGCTCTACCTAGACTCACCCGGTACCCACTTGGATTAGGAGGCCACAAGATGCGCCGGCACTGTTCTCCATGTTCCTTATCAGCTGCTGCGATGCCTTCCCGAATCCCCATTATGCTGGTGCTCCTTGGAGCCCTCGGTGCATGTCAGCCTGCCAACAACGATGATGAACCACCTGCCGGCCTAGCGCCCTCTAATGATCTTAGCGCGTTTGCTCCAACCGATTTACAGCGTGGCGAGATTCTCGCGACGGTCCAGGGAGTTTTCGATGCGCTTGGCGGTGATGCAGACAAGTTATCTGCAGTCATGATGCCAGATGTGACAATGAGGTCCAACAGCATCGAAGAGGATGGCACAGTTACCTCATCCACTTCGACTGTTGAAGGATTAAGAGATCGGATCGTCTCGAGTGGATCTACAATGGTCGAACGTATGTTCGATTCGCAAGTTATGGTAAGCGGGCCGATCGCGACTGTCTGGACCCCCTACGATTTCTACACCGGTGGAGAATTCAGTCACTGTGGTATAGATGTTGTTACCCTGCTCTACACTCAGGAAGGTTGGCGAATCATGTCGCTCGATTGGTCTCGGCAACAGCCTCCCGATTGTCAGCTACATCCCGATGGCCCGCCACAAGGAAGTTGACCTATCAAGCCTCCTATGAGTGGCCAACAGACCCCTATAATGACGGACAAGAGTGAGGCCTCTCTCACAAAAAAGGATGATCTCAATGATTTGGACTCGATTTGAAGTTGTGGGAGCGCTAGCAGTACCTCTTGGACTCATGCTTGCACAAATAAATCTGCCGCTCACCCTCGTGGCTCAGGGTGAAGCCCAATTCTCTTATACAGAAGCTGACGTCAGCTTCTCTGAGGATGTCGCTCCTATCTTCGAGGGAAAATGCGTGATCTGTCACGGCGGAGCCGACGAAAATGGCGCGATCACAAAAGAGCTGGAGCTTGACCTCACAAGCTACGATGCATTGATGGTAGGATCAGAGTTTGGCCCTATTGTGGAACCAGGCAACGCGGAGGACAGCATTCTTTGGATGATGATCGAAGCTGGGGATATGCCACAGGACGGAGAACCTCTAACCATGGAGGAACTTGAGGTGATTAAGACGTGGATTGCTGAAGGGGCCCAAAACAACTGAAATCGCTTTAATACGTGTCGTGACCGCCCCTCCGATTCCACCGAAACTGACCGTTCGCGCTCACTAGATCAGGTTCCGTTTAACCGCCTAATCAGAACACGGCGGAATTGGATCGGGTGGCTCTCGCTCTGCAGTGCGATATACCCATGAGTGAGCGGTTGGCCATCAAGCTTCATAGCATCATCAAAGCCCTCTACCGAGCCCCCTCCGACAGTTAGACGCTCATATTCCAGGACCTTTTTACCATTCACTAGATGTGACACAACAGTGTCCGCATGAACCATGAGTTCTACAGTCACCCACTCATCATCATGAAATGTTTCAGAAGTCGAGTTTGTGCAGTGTGATTGGACTTTTATCCCACCCATCTCAACCTCTGTTCCGGGAGTGCAAAGATTGGCGGTTGGGCGGGGATCGGTACCGTTACCACCAAGCAACTGTAGCTCAAGGGAAATTGGAAAATCCTGATCACGTAGCATCGAATTAGGATTCTGGGCGTGAAACATCACCCCGCTGTTCTTGAAAGCCCAATCTGGACCGCCTATGAGTTGTGCTCCGATGAAACGGTACTCGATTAGCAGTTGGTAATCGAAGAAAGAATCCGCATAAAAAAGATGTCCAAATCGTTCATCGAAAGTCTGATAACTGTCGTATCCGACCGTAAGGAGTCCATCCTCAATACGGAATGTTCCTTCTGGGTCCTCTCCGAGTTCATTTCCACGAATCTTCGGCACCCAACCGGTCAAATCACGTCCATTGAAGAGCGCTATCCAGTCATCATCTCCCAAGGATGACCCGGTCGATGAAGACTGCGCACTGTCCTGTGGTACCTGCTCTGACACACAGGCTCCTAGTGAAACCACCAAGAGCATTAGAACTCTCACCCTTCCTCCATATCATCCGTTTGAATCGAGGATAGTAGTTTTTCGAGAGATGTCCTAGCAAATGAGGACAATCCGAGACAAGACGGGTCGCGGTTCTTCTAGTACAGGAGCTACCTTGGACACTACAGCGCTAGCGAAAACACTTAGTGTGTCGGTATAGACCACGGTATCTCACAAGGACCTGAAATGACACCCAACATCCGCCGGATTGCGATCAATACCGGTGGCGGAGATGCACCCGGACTCAATGCAGTGATTCGAGCGGTGGTTAGATCCTCCGAGCAACGCGGCTGGGAAGTCTTCGGTATCAGGGACGGATATGACGGACTGTTCGAGGAAAATGGCATCATGCAGCTCGATGGGTCAGCCGTGCAAGGCATCACTCATTTGGGTGGTACGATCATCGGGACAACGAATAGAGGAAACCCTCTTAACTGGAAGGCCTTAGACGAACACGGCTCCACAATAATGATAGACAGGAGCCAAGAGGTGATCGATGTCCTAGCCGCGCATGAGATCGATGCTCTGATCGCCATCGGAGGCGATGGCTCACTTTCGATCGCACAGGAGCTATTCAAAAAGGGGCTCAACGTTGTCGGAGTGCCGAAAACCATCGATAACGATCTCGCTGCAACGAATTTAACATTCGGATTCCTAACTGCAGTTGAAACTGCAACAGATGCGATAGATAAACTCCACTCAACTGCTGAAGCACACGAACGAGTGATGGTAGTGGAACTGATGGGTCGAAACGCCGGTTGGATTGCGCTCTGCTCTGGGGTGGCGGCGACTGCTGACGTCATTCTGATACCGGAAATTCCGTACGATATCGGGCGAGTATGCGATAAGATCGAGGAGCGTTATGTGGAAGGCCGTAATTTCGCAATTGTGGTGGTAGCAGAAGGTGCCTTTCCAGTCGGNGGGGAACCGCTTTTCCAGCGGCAGGGTGGTGGACAGGACCACCTCGGTGGTATCGGTCTTCAGATCGCAACAGAAATTGCAGAGCATACAGGTCAAGAAACCCGCCAACTGGTTCTCGGGCATCTTCAGAGGGGTGGCGGACCGAATGCGGAGGACCGGCTGCTGGCACTCCGTTTCGGAGCCGCAGCGGTTCAGCTCGTCGCTGAGGGCCAGTTCGGGTGTATGGTCGCGCTTGATCCTCCCGACGTACTCGCCGTTCCTCTGGAAGATGCGATCGCCGAAACAAAGAAGGTTCCAGTTGATAGCGACATATTGGTAACTGCTCGGGCACTCGGCACCTGCATGGGAGACTAAAGGCACACCCTCGTGCAACAAATGACCCAGCCGGATCAAATAGTTGTTAGGCCTTTCAAGTCGGTTCTTATTTTCTCCAGCTTACCGACTTTGTCATGCAAGACGCTTGCGCCTGATCTCACGCTCGTCGAGCTTGGCGTCGCCCACGTCCCAAAACCCAGTACGTAATGGTTGACGATACTCAGGCAACATCTTCCGGCGGTAGCAGATTCCGAATCACGCTTATCCGTGTGATCATCGTCCAGGTCATAGCACTAGGCCTGCTCTTGTGGCTCCAAATGCGATTTGGAAGATGATAGCCAGCAGTATTACCAACGGAACAGAGAACTGATGTAATGCACTGGGTCAATTGGTTAATTGTCATCGTCTACCTGGTTTGGGTAGTCGTGGATGGCATCAAAAAATCCAAGAACACCGATACAGTCTCCGGCTATTTCATGGCCAACAAAAGCCTGTCTTGGTGGGTCGTTGGCCTGTCTGTGATGGCAACGCAGCTTTCTGCTGTCACCATGATCGGCACACCGGGTCAGGGCGCGACGGATGGACTCCGTTTCATACAACTGTATCTCGGACTACCTCTAGCGATGGTGATTCTTGGCGTCACCATCGTCCCCCTCCTTCATGGCTCTGGGGTCTACACTGCCTACGAGTATCTAGAACGCCGCTTTGACGCTAAGACGCGCTCTCTGACGGCATTTCTTTTCCTGATATCCAGGGGACTCGCGGTCGGAACCATCATGGCAGCACCAGGTGTGGTCTTCAGTGCCATCTTCGGAATTCCCCTGGTGTGGGCTGTGGCTATGATCGCTGTTCCAACTGTGATCTATACCATGGTTGGAGGTGTCCAGGCCGTTGCATGGGCTGACGTAAAGCAAATGGTTCTGATCGTCATCGCATTGGTCGCAATCATGTTTGTCCTGGTCATCCAGATGCCGGTCAGCCCAGGAGAGGCCCTCACAATTGCTGGAGCTACGGGCCGACTGCAAGTATTCGACTTCTCTTTCGATATGAGTGAGCGCTACACGTTCTGGTCCGGGATGATCGGGGGAACATTCCTCATGCTTTCTTACTTTGGCACAGACCAGAGCCAGGTCCAGCGTTATCTCACTGCGCGATCAGTTCACGAGGCAAAAAGCTCCTTACTCATGAGTGCTTACTGGAAAATTCCCCTCCAGGCGCTCGTGCTCTTAGTCGGCGTCGGGGTCTTTGTGTANTACCAGTTTGTGCGCCCTCCACTGCTCTATAACCCGGTCCATGAAGCTGCAGTGGTAGCGGCAAGGGGGGCAGAGTATGACGACCTCCAGAGAAGATATGCAGAGGCTTTCACACTGAGAGAGGAAGCAGCCTTGGCTGTCGCCGACGCTTCCGGAAGCGGCCAACAACCGATGGAACTTTTTCTCGCTCGCGAACAGAAGATTCAAGAACTCCGCGGCGAAGCCCTCGCGATGGTGGTCGAAGAGACGAACGAATCATCAACTGACGTAAATTACATTATCCCGCGTTTCGTTCTTTCCGAACTCCCAATCGGTCTGGCTGGACTTTTCATCGCGGGAGTCTTCGCTGCCGCTATGTCCAGTATCGCTGCCGAACTCAACGCCCTCTCAACCGCCAGTGTGATCGATTTCTATAGGCGATGGATCAAGCCAAATGCTGATGATACCCATTACCTGACCGTATCGAAGGGGGCCACCGTTTTCTGGGGGTTCTTCGCGTGTATCGTAGCAACGTACGCTGCTACACTCGGATCACTCATCGAAGTAGTAAACCGTTTTGGTTCGTTTTTTTATGGTTCGATACTCGGTGTGTTTCTTCTAGCAATGATCCCTATGGCCAAAGCGCGAGGGGCTTTTCTCGGGCTTATTATCGGCATGGTAACAGTCGGATTTGTCGCATTCCAGACCTCCATAGAGTACCTCTGGCAAAATGTCATCGGTGCAGTCGTGGTTCTCGCGGTAGGTGTGCCATTGAGTTTCATGGACCAAGAAAAAGCTTAGTCAGCCCAATGGAGAAGACCTCAGTAAGCCCTCGGGGTTGAGGCACGCGTTACTCTCTGGATAGGAGTCCTAGTTTCCCCGAGTGAACTCCATCCACCCTGCTGGCTCAAGTGAGATGAGATTAGCAAAAAGCCGGTAGGCACCAGGTACCCTACTGGCCCATTGCCGGAAAAATGCAAGTCCAGTGTAGATAAAGAGACCCTCCCCGACAGTGGCCACCAACAGCGAGCCTCGTCTTGCCTCCTCTCCCGGATCGTTCATCTCTAGGAGCGGTACGTAAGTACTATCCCAACTAGCAGCGAAGTAGAGACCCCTCTCCTGAACCCATCCTTCGAAGTCGAACTGGGTAATTTGATTAGGTGCAGTAAGGGCTGGTGATGAGGAGGCAAGTAGAGTGACCTCTGCAGTCTCATCTGATACGCGAGGAGACCCTCGCCCGACTTGGATTGCTTGGGGCGCGAGGGAACCCAAGCTGCCCCGGTTATACTGCACTAATACGGTGCCGCCGGCTCTCGCAAAATCCAAGATTTGGGCACTCGCAGCACGAAGATCTGGGCGGACTTCGTACGCCCGCACCCCCAATACCAGAACGTCAAATGAGCTAAAAGAGCCACTCCGAACCGTGTTTTC
>JGI24819J35694_1000001_pt1 | contig 54786 bp, 42 predicted proteins | sample METZYME_3_800m_FD_35694 | JGI IMG/M metagenome (IMG submission 35694) | reverse complement strand
GAAATGGTGACGTCTATTTCATGTCCCACAGCTGAGACTATTGGGATAGTAGATCCCGATATTGCTCTCGCTACTGGTTCTTCGTTGAAAGCCCAAAGATCCTCTATTGAGCCACCACCTCGACCGACGATGACTACTTCAGGCTCACCAGTGGCTACCAAGTCATTAATCGCTCAGCAATCTCATTCGCCGCACCCTCTCCTTGTACCCTAGTCCCACGGACAAGGACACGAACCCACGGGGCCCTCCTACTCAAGACTGAAATCATATCCCTAAGGGCAGCACCAGTCGTTGATGTCACTATGCCCACCACCGCTGGATGCTTCGGAAGGGGTTGCTTGCGTGCCGGATCAAGCAAGCCTTCTGTTTCGAGTTGACTCCTTAGCTTCTCGAAAGCGATACGCCAAAGTCCTTCCGCACCCTCACTTTCGAGTCGCCTCACCGACATTTGGTAGGCGCCTTTTTTTTCGTACAGAGTCAGATTTCCAAGAACCCGGACCTCCATTCCGTCGTCCGGATCTGTTGGAAGAGCGGCAGCGTCACGTGCGAACATNACACAGCGGAGTTCTGACCGGTCATCCTTGACCGAAAAGTAACAGTGGCCAGATGGGTAGCGCTTCCAGTTCCCGACCTCACCTCGCACCCAAAGAGTATCAACGCTGCCTTCGATCAGCTTTCGTATCGCACCGTTTACTTCTGAGACTGACCAAATTCGTTCAGGAGTAGGAGCTGTAGAATCCATAAACGGCTCTTCACTCAGACCACTGAACAAGCCAAAATCCGACTGCTTAGGCACAAGGAATGCGACTTACCCTGAGGCCGCTCTGAGACTGGCCGCCTTCACAGTATTAGCGAGTAGCATCGTGATCGTCATAGGTCCGACCCCACCCGGTACGGGAGAAATCGCTTCAGCAACCTCTGCGACTTCATCGAAAAGCACGTCGCCACACACTCTGTAGCCCTTATCGCGAGAGGGGTCATCTACCCGGTTTATACCGACATCAATCACTATGGCTCCTGGAGCAACCATATCAGCCGTGATCATCTCCGGTCTTCCCATCGCAACAATTAAGATCTCAGCACTTCGAGTCACGGACCCGAGATCAGCCGTACGGGAATGACAGACCGTTACCGTAGCATTTCCCCCGATAGCCTTTCGTAGTAAAAGCGCAGCCAATGGACGACCGACAATGTTCGAGCGCCCCACAACGACAACGTGCTTGCCGCTTGGATCATGCCCACTTCGGGTAAGCATTTCAATCACACCTGCAGGTGTACAAGGTGCGAAAAAATCTCCTGAGTCGGTCGCCAATCGTCCAACATTGATCGGATGGAAGCCGTCCACGTCTTTCGATGGATGTATAGCCTCTAGCACCTTCCCTTCGTCGATATGATCTGGAAGCGGAAGCTGTACTAGGATCCCGTGGATCCCGGGATCAGCGTTTAACCCAGAAACCACTCCAAGGAGTTCGTCCTCAGAGGTATCGACCGAAAGTGTGATCTGACGAGAGTTTATTCCCATATCCGCAGCTGCCTTGTTCTTCATCCCCACGTACATCTGCGATGCAGGGTTTTCACCCACCAATACCGTCGCGAGACCAGGCGTTACACCTGACCCTTCCTTCAGGTGTGCAACTCTATCCTTGAGCTCTGCGCGGATTTCATCAGCAATGTCCCTACCGGATATGATCTGTGCACCCATGCACTAACCGTGTTAGAAGTACTTAGATAAAGGACAGGAAAAGTAACACCTCTGAAGCCAGGCTGTTTCTTACTTGGCTAAATCAATGGCCCGCGTCTCCCTGATAACAACAACCTTGATCTGCCCAGGGTATTGGAGTTCACCTTCAATGCGCCTTGCAACAGCCTCAGAAATCTTAGCCATCTGATCATCTCCTACCTTGTCGGGCTCCACCATGACCCGTAGCTCACGACCTGCCTGGATCGCAAAGCATCGCTCTACTCCCGGGTGTTCCATAGCGAGTTCTTCGAGTTTCTCCAAACGCTTCACATAACCTTCGAACATTTCACGCCGAGCTCCCGGACGTGATCCACTAATCGCATCTGCGGCCGAAACCAGGAAGGTTTCAGCAAAGTGGTGGGGTTCTTCGTCATGATGGGCTTTGATTGCATTCAGCACGATGGGCTCCTCGCCATGCTTCTTACATAGCCGGTAACCGAGTTCGACGTGTGTCCCTTCATGGTCATGTGTCATGCCCTTGCCCACGTCATGTAGCAAGCCTGCACGTTTGGTAGTCTGGACGTCGAGTCCAATTTCCGAAGCCATACTTCCAGCGAGTTGCGCTACTTCCTTAGCATGCCGGAGCTGGTTTTGACCATAAGAGGTGCGGAAACGGAGGCGACCAAGCGTCTTGACGATCTCGGGATGCACCCCATGGATGCCAAGTTCATAGAGTACTTCCTCCGCCGCATCCAACATCTCCTGATCGATCTCGCTTGCCGCCTTTCCAACGATCTCCTCGATGCGCCCAGGATGAATTCTTCCGTCCTCGACCAAGCGTTGGAGAGCAATGCGAGCAACTTCGCGCCGGACTGGATCGAAGGCCGACAAAACTACTGCTTCGGGTGTATCGTCAATGATCACGTCTACACCCGTCGCCTGCTCAAAGGACCGTATATTTCGTCCCTCCCGACCGATAATGCGACCCTTCATTTCGTCGGAAGGGAGTTGAACAACTGAAACGGTAGTATCAGCTGTCACATCAGCAGCCATACGCTGAATAGAAAGGGTCAAGATCTTCCTAGCCTCACGGTCTGATTCTCGCTGAGCCTGTTCGCGTATTTCTCTCAGAGCATTGGCGGCCTCGGCCCGGGCCTCATCCTTGAGGTCTTCGATTAGATCTTTCTTGGCTTCGTCACTAGTAAGCCCTGCTACTTGCTCGAGACGCTTACGGACCTTTGAGTCCGCTTCACGGAGCTCAGCCTCCCTTCGAGATAACGCAGCTACGCGCTCCTCAAGTTCAGTGTCTCGGTTCTCGAGATCTGCTTCTCGCGAACTGAAGTCATCCGACTTCCGACTGAGGGCATCGGAGCGCTTCTGGAGTCTGCGCTCAGAGCGTTCAATTTCTTCGCGACGGCGATCCTCTTCCTTCTCCCAGGCTTCACGCAGTCGAGAAGCTCCTTCGCGACCGGCCAGGTCACCTGCTTTACGAACGCTCTCTGCTTCTTCCTGCGCCCTGTTAAGGATGCGGGAGGCCTCGTCCTTAGACTCTGCCTTCTCAAGCTCATATAGGGCCTGCGACCGACTCCTCGATACGAGGAATCCGACAAGAACCCCAAAAACGAGGCCAGCCGCCGCCCATAAGAATGGCGGGGTGACCATTTATTGACTCCGGAATCGACACGAGTACCGTGTCGAGAATGAGTAATCTGGAACTCAACCGCATTGACAAACTCGGCCGAGTCTTTCTATCGCTTCAGAATAGAGGACAGGTTAAGCGGGACGCAAGCTAGGAGCAGGTGGGTTAGAGATGGTAGTGATCCTGTACCTACTTCAGAGTCCTAGCTCGAGGTCGGGAATCAGATTGGGAATATCATCTTCGATACGACGCGCCAATTTCTCTGCTCTACCAGCAATTTCACTACGCAGCTCTTCAATCTCCTCTCGCGCCTGAAAGTACTCATCAGCTATCGAGAGAGCCGCAAGTATCGCTGCCTTGTCACCGTCCACTAGCCCGGTCTGGACATTGATCTCGTGAATCCGGTCATCCACCATCTTTGCACAACGCTTAGTATGCTCAGGCTCCACGTCCGCTCGGATCGTATGTTCTTCACCCGCTATTCGGACCGTGACCGCAATCTTTGAGGGAGTCATTGTCCTTCCTCCACAAAGCGTATCTTTGCTATCAATTTATTGACGCTAACCTGACCTGCCTCTAATCGGGAACGCATGTCCTCGTTGTCCTCCTCTAGTTGAGCAAGCCGATGGAGTACTTGGCCAGCATCACCTTCATCACCCGCAAAACGTTTGATGAGTGTTTCGAACTCCGCGTTCCTGTCTTCTGCTATCTCAGCGCGGCGGGTCACCTCTGCTAGATGTCGAAGGGCCGCCTCAACAATCTTCTCCAGCTCGACGAAGGCAGTTTGCTCCGGCCCTTCTCCGTTACCCTCGGGGTTCGACATCCAATTCCTCCTTGAGCCTATGGAGAATCAAGTCCACAGACCTGTCCACTTCTTTGTCCTTTAGGGTTCGATCTGCCGATCGAAAGCGTAGCCGGAATGCTAGTGACCGAACGCCACTGTCATTTTCGGGGTCAAAATACAGATCAAACATTTCTAGAGACTCAAGTAACGCTCCCCCAGAGTTTCTTATCAACAAGTCGATCTCGGCCGCAGTGTGATCTATCGGCACAACGAGTGCTAAATCACGTTCGATAGCTGGAAAAGTCGGGAGAGGTACATGCTCAGGGGTGGGCAATCTCAGAGGGTTCGACGGAAGTGTGATCTCGAATCCCCAAATATCTCCGGCCCAAACGGGAGCATCGATCTCGCTAGACAAGACTAACCCACCATGACCCACACTGAGGTCCGTTCTGTCCATTACAGCAAAACCGGTTCCCTCATGGAAGGGCGCCACAACGTCAGCCTCGACAGTGACTTCAGCTGCGCCAGCATATGAGATGCGCGCCACTGTCTCGAGCAACGCCTTCAGATCCCAGACCGCTATAAATTCATCCTGTCTAGACCAATGAGAGGGTTCGCGTCTACCGGTCATGACTACAGCAAGGTGCGTCTCTTCACGAGGAGGCTCCCCCGTTCCAGCCTTCCGAAATGAAGTCGCGATCTCGAAAAGCCGGACGTCCCGATTCCCATGAGCAAGATTGTGCTCAACCCTGCGGAGCAGAGAAGGTAAGATCGCTCTCCGTACAAAGGGTTCTGTGGATGTAAGCGGATTCGCTACCTGCACGTCACCTTCTGATTCTGGAACAAATGCGGGTGTTTGAGCTTCGAACAACCCTCTACTTGCCAAGACCCTACGAAGCTCCTCTTCTAGCTCAAACATAGGGTGATCTGGAACGTTACTTGGCCTGTAAGGACGCATCTCTGCCGGGAACTTGTCATAGCCGTGCGTGCGTGCAATCTCCTCGATCAAGTCAATCTCACGCGTTACGTCATAGGATCGGAATCCCGGAACTCTCACATTGACGACTCCTTCATCCTCATCAACCAACTGGAATCCCAACGGCTCTAATAGACTNCGGACCTCTAGACTGGTGAAGCCTACCCCGAGAACATGCTCTATTCGTGAAAGCCTGAGTGATACCACATCCGCTTCAAACTTGACTGGGCAGCAATCAAGGACTGGGCCATCAATCACCCCACCCGCAGTCGATAGGATCAACGCGGCGGCTCTGGACACAGCTAGTTCGATCCCTTCAGGGTCAACCCCCCTCTCGAACCTGTACGACGCATCAGTCGATAGGCCTAGTCTTTTGCGAGTAGCACGAATTGACTGAGGATTGAAGAGTGCGCCCTCAAGAAGCACATCCACCGTATCATTTGTGACTTCCGATTCAAGCCCACCCATAACCCCACCGATTGCAACGGGCTTCTGTAGATCACAGATCATAAGCATGTCAGATGACAGAGCGCGGTGTTCTTCATCGAGCGTGGCGAATCTGCTGTCCTTCTCTCCGGCTCGCCGAACTATGATCGAAGTCCCTTCTAACTTATTCAGGTCGAAGGCGTGAAGTGGTTGGCCCAACTCCAACATTACATAGTTGGTGGCATCAACTACGTTGTTGATCGGACGGGCACCGGCCCCCCGAAGTCTCTGTTGTAGCCATGCCGGAGACTCGCCCACCGATACACCCCGAATGACAGCCCCAAGGTACCGGCTACATAGGTCTGGATCCTCAATTCGTATACCAACAGCACCAAGACGCGCTTCCTCCAGGTCTCGCTCAAAGGTAAGTGAAATCTTGGGATCATCAGGGAAATCGGGAACTAGCACAGTTCCCTTACCAGCGTGCGCGAGCTCCCTTGCAATACCTAGGTGCGATAGCAGATCACCGCGGTTTGCAGTGATCTCTACATCCATCGTGACATCGTCCAGCCCCATGGCCTCTATAAACGACTCGCCTGGTATAAATTCACCATGGATTTGATAGATCCCTCCATGATCAATTCCTAGACCTAACTCTTTTGCAGAACACAACATACCATGGGATACCTCACCTCGAATCTTAGCTTTCTTCAGCCTAAGGTCTCCCGGAAGAACCGCTCCTACAGGGGCAAACGGATACCAGGCCCCCTCCAGAACGTTTGGAGCTCCACACACAACGGATACGATCCCCTTTCCGCCATCGACTTCGCACAGTGTTAGCCTGTCAGCATTAGGGTGTTTCTCGGCACTGACTACTCGACCCACGACGACATCTTCAAGTCCTCTTCCCGGAGAGACTGTTCCATCGAGAGGTGCTCCGCGCAAAGCAAGATGTTCACCAATTTCCTCTGGTGTGAGCTGTAGCCCTGGTACGCAGTCTAAGAGCCATCGATACGAGGCATTCACGACGTAAACTGTCCTAGGAAACGGACGTCATTTTCAAAGAAACGTCTCAAATCATCAACGCCATGCTTGATCATGGCGATCCTGCCTGGACCCATTCCGAATGCGAAACCGGTATAACGCTCTGGGTCGTACCCCGCATTCTCGATTACTGCAGGATCAACCATCCCTGCACCCATAATCTCCAACCATTCCATTTCCTCCCGCGTCCCATCCTGCCGTGTGATAACGCGCTTAACGTCAACTTCAGCACTGGGTTCCGTGAATGGGAAGAACGAAGGGCGAAAACGAACCTCTGTGTCAGGACCCCAATAACGCCGAGCGAATTCAGCCAGTGTGGCTTTAAAATCCACAAACGTGATACCCTCGTCGATAACGAGACCCTCTACCTGCATAAAGGCCGGAGTGTGCGTCGCATCATAGGTATCCCTGCGGTAGACCCAACCGGGGGCGATAATCCGGATTGGCGGATCGTGCTTCTCCATCGTTCGCATCTGCACAGGAGAAGTGTGACTCCTTAGGAGAACCGAGTCCGTGAGATATAGCGTATCCTGTTCGTCTGCAGCCGGATGATCCAGCGGGGTATTCAATGCCTCGAAGTTGTACCACTCAGTATCCGCCTCTGGGCCACGCGCCCGTGTGAATCCCAGATCCCGGAAGATTCTTGAAATCTCATCTACAGCTTGGGTGATAGGATGGATTGCACCTTCCCAAGTTGGCCGCGAAGGAAGAGTCAGGTCTTCATGACTAATACTCATATCCTCGATGAACGAGCTTTCGCGCTCGACGATCGCTCTGCTCAATACCTCTTTTACTCGATTTGCTTCTTGGCCCACAGTCGGACGCTCATCTGGCGGCACATTACTCAACCCCCGGAGCACTACAGAGATGCTGCCTTCCTTACGTCCGAGTAACTGTACCCGCACCTTTTCTAGAGCACCTAGGTCAGATGCATCCCGAACGGCNGCCAGACCCTCAGTCTCGAACTTCTTGAGAACGGCGATCAGACTCTTATCGGTCATTCGAGATCCCGTGTAAATACGCTGCCTGAATAGTGGCGAAAGCTATCAGCGGTGTATTCGGTCGCAATCCCACACCGGCCATACAAAATGACTCACTGGAAAAAGACCCCGCAGCCTAAGCGGCGGAGCCATATTTAGATCAACCCTAGAAAAACCCAGGTCCCCTATCCCATCATCACGTCTTAGCCGCTAAGCCCGCCTTGGCTCGATCGACAACATGTCCGAATGCTTCAGGGTTATGTACTGCAAGATCAGCAAGCGCCTTGCGGTCAAGCTCAACTCCAGCCTGCTTCAGTCCGTTAATAAACCGAGAATATGATAGATCATGCTCTCTCGCGGCCGCATTGATACGTGCAATCCAGAGGCGTCGGAAGTTTCTTTTCTTTTTTCTCCGATCCCTGTACGCGTGCTCCCAACCCTTCTCCACCGCGTCTTTCGCAGTACGATATAAGTTCTTCCTACCCCCGAAGTAGCCTTTAGCTGCCTTCAGGACCTTTTTCTTTCGCTTATTACGCGCGACAGCAGAGGTCACTCTGGGCATGATTAACTCCTCAGGATCCGTAGGGTAGCATTCGGTTCAGGCGCTTAACGTCTGCACCTGCGACGAGATCAGACTTGCGAAGCCTGCGCTTCCGCTTCCTGTCTTTCTTGGTCAAGATATGGGACTTGAACGCCTTCATCCGCTTAAGCTTACCCCTTGCAGTTCTCTTTATGCGCTTCGCGGCTCCACGGTGCGTTTTCATCTTTGGCATATCGACCTCCGTCTTCCCCGGACCAATCAATCCAGGGCCCGGTTCCGCTATTTAGTGTGCAACGGCGCTACAATCATTGACATCAATCGTCCTTCCATACTCGGGCTCGTCTCAAGTTTTCCCAAGTCTTCCAAGTCACCTGCAACCCGAATAAGCACTTCGCGTCCAAGCTCAGGGTGTGTCACCTGACGACCACGGAACATCATCGTCAGTTTGACTTTGTTACCCTCTTCAAGAAAACGCCGAGCATGGCGCAACTTGAACTTATAATCATGATCTTCAATACCAGGTCTAAACTTAACCTCTTTGACCTGGATGACATGCTGCTTTTTTCTCGATTCTCGAGCAGCCCTTGCAGCTTCGTACTTGTACTTACCGTAGTCCATCATCTTGACCACAGGCGGTCGAGCTTCCGGTGCAACCTCTACCAGATCCATCCTTCTTTCGGCCGCGCGCTCACGGGCTTCATCCATCGAAACTATACCAATTTGCTCGCCATCATCCTGAATGAGCCGCACTGGGCTGATCCTAATCTGCTCGTTTACACGAATGCGTTCTTTGCTGATTTCTGTTGACCTCCAATCAATCCGTTGCATAGAAAAGGCCCGAGACAAGTCTCGGGCCGCGACCACAGGATACGATCCTTGGAACAATCCAAAGTATCGACCTTCGCGACCCTCACGTCAGCTCTCTAGGAGCCCTGAAGGCGGGACCGCCGGTCACTGCGATCCACTTCTTGACTGTGACCCGCTGCAAGCAGCGGAACGACAATCTGTGAGAAGTCAGATGCCAGGTCAACGGCTTCCTGCGTCCTAAGCACATACGGATAACTGCTAAAGAACTAGCGAACTGATCTCCAGTCACCGTTGGAGTTCCTGGCCTAGTAACTAGGGTAATATCTAGCCAAGAGACTTGCTTTGAATCTCGTCTAATACCCTATCGATGAAGCTGCCCCTGTCCATCACTTCTTGCTTCTTCCCCATTCCACGTCTTCGTACTGCAACCGTGCCGTTAGTTGCCTCACGTTCTCCGATAACTCCCATATATGGGATCTTCAATGTCTCTGCATCACGAATCCGATATCCGAGAGTATCTCGTGCTTCTAGAGACGAACGTATACCCGCCTGTTTCAAATCTTTTGCAAACTCACGAGCACTCTCATTCCACTGCTCGCCCACGGGAAGAACTCGGACCTGCTCTGGCGCCATCCACGTGGGGAACGCACCACCATAATGTTCTATCAATCCGCCGATGAATCGCTCCATAGAGCCGAGCAAGGTTCTATGGATTACGACTGCCTCGTGGGGTTTATTATCGGCACCGATATATTCAAGCCCGAACCGATGAGGCATCTGGAAGTCTAGCTGGAACGTACCTCCCTGCCATTCTCGACCAATCGCATCAACGAGATTCACGTCAATCTTGGGTCCGTAGAAGGCGCCTCCACCCTCATCTAAGATGTAGTCCGCTCCTCGCCGCTCTAATACTCCCCGCAATGTCTCAGTGGCTTGGTCATATACTTTGGGATCACCAATTGCTTTTTCTGGGCGGCTAGAAAGGGCAAGGTGATATTCGTAACCAAAGATCTTCAATAGGTAGTCCGCCAGATCCAGAAGGCGATCATATTCCTCAGCGATTTGGTCAGACCTCACAAAAATATGGGCATCGTCCTGAGTGAAGCAGCGCACGCGAAGCATGCCGTGTAGGGTCCCAGAACGCTCGTAACGGTAGCAGGTTCCAAGTTCAGCAAAGCGCAGTGGAAGGTCTCGATATGAGCGAGTCTGCGTCTTGTAGATCATAAAGTGATGAGGGCAATTCATCGGTTTCATACGAAAACGCGCGCCATCATCTTCCATGGCTGGGAACATATTTTCCTCGAACACCTCGAGGTGTCCACTCATCCGGTAGAGCTCCTCGCTAGCAACCTGAGGAGTAAACACAAGTTCGTATTCGTGCTCGAGAAGCGTTTCTTTTAGGAATTCCTCAATCGTGTGACGGATGATGCCACCCCGGGGATGCCACAGGATGAGGCCAGAGCCAACCTCTTCCTGGATACTAAAGAGATCTAGTTTTTTTCCTATGACCCGATGATCTCTCTTCTTTGCTTCTTCAAGCCGATCTAAGTGTTCATCCAGCTCTGGGCGACTATAGAACGCAGTCCCATAAATCCGCTGGAGCATTTGACGCTTTTCATCCCCACGCCAATAGGCACCTGCACCAGAAAGAAGCTTGAAATGTTCAAGTTTTCCCGTGCTCGGTACATGAGGACCTTTACACAAATCTAGAAATGGTCCGTTCTGGTATACGGTGATTACCTCATCGTCCCCGAACTCTTCTAAGCGCTCAAGTTTTAGTGGATCATCCTCGAAAAGCTGGCGAGCCTCATCCTTTGTCACCTGCCGCCTCTCAAACGGCTGGTCGGCTACAGTGACCTCGGCCATTCTCTTCTCAAAGGCTTCTAGATCATCCGGCGTGAACGGTGTATCTACGTCAAAGTCGTAGTAGAAGCCTTCCTCAATAGCTGGACCAAAGCCAATCCCAGCACTTGGAAGTAACTCTCGGACTGCAGTCGCGAGCACATGAGCTGCAGAGTGTCTTAGCACGGGAAGTGATTCAGGGTCCTTCAAGGTCAAGATCCGAATATCTGCATCACTCTCAAGGGGATCCATTAGGCCTACTGTCTCCCCATCGACTACTGCGGCAAGGGCTGCCTTAGCTAAACCAGGACCGATCGAGCTAGCGACTTCGCCCGGTGTAACACCGCGCTCCATCGTCAGGACATCCCCGTTCGGCAGGGTTAACTGAATTTGTTCCATATTCGTCATCACCTAGCGCCGTCGTCTTGGCATTTCAATCGCAGACCCAGGGTCCGGGCGAATGCCCGCATCATCAAGTCGTGCATAAAGAGCTGGGACTTCAGCAGTGATTAAGATGTTCAGTCTATCAATAAACGCGGGAATTTCATCCCATGATTCTTCAATTTGAAGCAATTGATCGGCAGTTGGAGCGCCAGTAACTCCTTCGATTTGACCAACCAAGTTTGCACCCCTACCCCCTTCTCCTAGATCATTTCCAATCTGATCAACCTCTCCTAGGAGGCGCTCAATTTCAGCCTTCAGGTCCTCATTTTCTGGGCTCACTTCACCTAGTAAGCTCAAGGCGTCTTCAAGCTGTGCCTCTAGTTCTCCCAGAGCTGAGTTGGCTTCGGAAACCACCCCAGATAAGCGGTATGAAGAAATCATCGCATCGTGACGTGCCAGTAGCACAGTTTGACTGATGGTGACGCGGGGATCTAGGTGAACTGAAAACTCACCTTCAAGGACACTGTTTCCTGCTTCAAGGTGCACCAAATATGTCCCCGGGAGCACCCTTGGACCCGAATTCATTACATCACCGCCAGAATTCTCTTCTTGAATCCTTAAGTCCCAGATCACTTCGTTTAGGCCTGCATTTCCTGTGCCCTCTAACCTACGGATCGACTGCCCTCTCAGGTCCGTGATCGATAGAGACACTTCGTCTGTATCTTCCGCCAAATGATACCTCATGCGTATACCCATCGGCGGATTGGGGGCCGAGAAGATGCCTGGGGTCCATCCTTGAGGTGTGTATCGATTGTATGAGACCGCTGGCTGAATCCCGAAAAGATGAGCCTCTGCCGTAATCGCTTCGGGAGTGAGCTCTTCAAGCGGAGTGATATCATCCATAATCCAAATACCCCGCCCGTGCGTTCCTATCACTAGATCGTTTTCTCGGGGTTCAATCTTAATATCATCTACCGGCACAGTCGGAAGCCCATTGTCGAGTCGAACCCACTGGCCCCCGGCACTGACCGATACGTACACCCCGCTTTCGTTTCCAACAAAAATCAGATTCGGATTACGTGGGTGTTGAGTAAGAGCATTGAGAGAAGACTGAGGCAAGCCGTTCACCATCGCACGCCATTCATTTCCGAAATCTGTACTAACGAAGAGATATGGAGCAAAATCATCGGAACGATGATTGTCAAAAGCTATGTAGACCGTTCCAGCATCCGCATGTGATGCGACGATCCGTGTCACATACACATTGTCTGGAAGATCCTCAATATTGTCCGTAAGATCAGTCCAGGTATTGCCAGCATCTTGTGTAACCTGAACCCGCCCATCATCCGCTCCAGTGTATATCACTTGACTATTCACTGGCGATTCCCCAATCGAGGTAAGATTCCCGTAGCTAGATTGACCGTCGTTCAAGGACATCTGAGACTCTGAACCAAGGACACCCATAATCGAGAGGGAATCCCGACTGATTCCATAAGTAAGGTCAGGGCTTATCTGGTCCCATGTTTGTCCTAGATCCTGAGATCTGAAGAGAACGTTTGCGCCAGCATAGATGGTGTTTTCATCATGGGCGGATAACAGGATTGGGGAGTCCCAATTCCAGCGCAGATCTGGTTGCTCACCATCTTCGGTCGATTGACCAATTGGGCGGATTCGTGACCGCTCCATCGTCGTGAGATCCAAACGAGTCAGGTTACCACCCTGAGATTCAGCAAACAGGACTCTTGAGTTCACCGGATGCGTTACAGTGAAAAAACCATCTCCACTTCCAACATTATACCAGTCTCGAGTACGGATTCCCTGATCCGACCATGTGTCTGACGGTGCACACCAGGAACCATTATCCTGGAGCCCGCCACACACATGGTAGGGCTCCCTGCTATCTATACCGATTTCATAGAACTGCGAGATCGGTAGGTTTCTGAACTGATACCAATTATCTGAACGGTCCCAACTCACGCTCAGACCACCGTCACTTCCTAGCAGTAGATGATCAGAATTATTCGGATCTATCCAAAGCGCGTGATGATCGAGATGCACTCCTGCTGCCGCGTCATTTGTGAAATTTCTTCCCCCGTCAGAAGAACGGTAAAGATCTGATCCACCCAGGTATATCCGTTCTGCGTCATTCGGGTCAATCCGGATCTGTGAGTAGTACATCGGACGATTGTTCGTAGACGACATCTGTTGCCAATTGTCACCACGATCTCTTGAACAATACACTCCGTTCTTCTGCTCACCCGGGGCAGGGCCGCCACCCCGGCCTTGGCCTGGCGTCCGAGCATCCGCTTCAACTAGAGCACAAACGAGATTTCCGTTTCCTCTGTAGACATCCAGTCCAATCCTACCCTTATCTCCCTGGGGGAGCCCATCAGTTAGTTCTATCCAAGAAGTCCCACCATCTACCGTCCTATAAATCCCACTACCAGGCCCACCCCCATTAAAGCCCCAGGCCCGACGTTGTCTCTGGTACATTGCAGCAAACAGTGTCATAGGATCATTGGGATCCATTACTAAGTCGATCGCGCCTGTATGTTCATCAACAAACAGAACGTGCTCCCAGGTCTGTCCTCCATCTGTTGTCTTGTAGACTCCCCGTTCTGTATTCGAACCCCATAGGTGTCCCACAGCTGCAACATATGCGACCTCCGGATCCATGGGATGCACCTGGATCCTGGATATGTGATGCGTGTTTTCCAGGCCAACATGGGTCCAGGACGCGCCGGCATCAGTCGAACGGTATACCCCATTCCCCCAGGGGGAAGATTGACGATTCTGGGGTTCACCTGTGCCAGTCCAAATAACGTTCGGGTTCGATGGTGAAACCGTTACATCACCGATGGAGGAGGTCTCCTCTCTCTGGAAAAGTGGTTCAAAAGTTGTGCCTGCATTCTCAGTCCTCCAGATTCCACCTGTCGCTGTGCCCACATAGAAAGTGCTCGGATCCGATTCGACGACAGCGATATCTGAAATGCGGCCACTCATAATCGTTGGACCTATTTCGCGCCACTTAAGCACTTGAGTAGCAGCTGATAGTTCCCCACCTGTCATCTGTGCGCTCGCCGGAACCACTGTGAGAGCTGCCAGACTAACTATTCCGAAAAGAAGCCAACGACAGTGCATCTGTGTAACCTCAAAGTAGGAGTATTTCCACGTTCCAACGGTACACATCAATATCCGGACAGACCAGGAAAAGTGCACTGTTTGATGCCGGTCAAAACCAGTCTATTCAGTTGAGCTAGAGTGGCTAACCCTCAGTACCTTGGCTCCCAAGCGCGTTGGGGCTCCTTTGTAAGAGACCCGTAGGGATGCTCATTGTTCTTCTCAGGTCAGCAAGCCACGCAGTTGTGGTTATTCTGAGAACCAAGTCCTTCCAGAAGTGCTACTGTAGAAAGGAACGGAATGATTCTCTGAACCGGACCATTCGCCATATCCGCAACCGTTTGACCTCTGCGACTAACTACTGAGACATCAGCTCCCTGCGATACCAGATAAAGAATCAACTCGTTATCTCCCCGAGCTGCTGCATGATGTAAAGCCGTGTACCCATTATGGTCTCTGGCATTGACATCGGCCCCAAGCTCTTCGATCAGGTAACGCACTGAAGAAACCCAACTCTCTGGCACGTGCCTATGAATGTTCGCAGCGTACCCTTCGCCGTATCCTATCCCTGAGGCTGCATGAATTGGCCAGGCTCCAGGGCCTCCAACGGGCACAGGCGGAAGTCCAGAAGGATCCAGCACCCCAGATTGGGCCGCACTCCCTCCACGATAACTTCTCCCAGCAGGCTTCTGCGTCGGGATATTCGGATCAGCTCCGTGCTCTATCAGTAACCTCATGGCCCTAAGGTCCAGGCCGTACGCAGCTCGCCAGAATGGAGTCGCCCCAGTCCTATTGGTCCTGAGGTAGTCATCACCAAATGTGGTGTACCAAAGCTGCTTCGTGAGCCTCACATTAGGGTCGACCCCTGCTTCTAAGAATGCCTTCATCAGATCCAGATATGTAACTTCCTGTTGAAGACGGTGTGTAGGCTGGGGATGCCGTGATTTAGGGATCCACTCTGTATTCAATGCTATGTATAGCGGTGTTGCACCAGCATCACTCGCNACCGTTGGGTCAGCACCACGGTTGAAAAGTTCCATCGCTAGACCGAAGTGGCCATTAATAAGCGCCATGAGGAGAGGAGAAGTGTGATCCCCTACACTCACCTGATCAATTTCCACTCCATGATCCAAAAGAGTGAAGGCTGTTGAGGCATGGCCATCACGAACAGCCATTAAAAGAGCAGTCATCCCACCGTATCCTCCCACTAGCTGGGCGTGAGAGAGCGGTTGATTTACCCTGTCCCTTTGCTGGACCAGCAACAGGTCCTGTTCACTCCGGGCCCCTCCGGAACTGGAGGCAACTCGCCTTTCCTCGGTAGCTCCCTGCCTTGCTTCCCCTGTTCTATCAACTGTCTGTTCAGTTTCTGCCATCCGTGCTCGCCGAGCCTGTTGATCCTGACGATCAAACTCATCGCGTGACGGCATATCGATCACCGCAGCTGTTAGAGCAGGATCAGCTCCACCTTGGAGAAGCAATCGGATGACCTCTGTACGTCCAGCTGCGGCGGCAAACATTAGAGGGGTCTGACCCCACATAGACTCTTTTACATCAAGCTCGACACCATGATCTATCAGCGCTTGAACTGCGGCGGCATTTCCGGACGCGGCGGCAAAATGGAGTGGCCTCACACTCCCTGTCGTGCTCTCAACCTCGGGATCCGCTGATGCATCCAACAGGAGTTGAATAACCGATGCATGTCCCCGGCGAGCTGCCAAATGAAGCGGGCGGTATGCCCCGAGCCGTGTTACGGCCTCAACGTCTGCTTCCGATTCTAGGAGGATGTTCGCAATTTCAGGATTCCCATTCTCAGCAGCCCAGTGAAGACCGGTCATGCCGTCTCCATGAGCGGCATTCACTTCCGCACCGTTCGCTACTAATAACCTCACTTGGGCCGCATCGTTACGCATGGACGCATCTGCGATGGGAGCATCTGCAGGAACGGCTGCAAACAGGAAAAAGCAGAGAGCCATAGAGACCCAGGTCCTCACTGATAACTTCCTAGAAGCACGGTGTGCACTCAGTCCCAGCATGCGCGCGCCTTAACCCTTACTCGTGGGTGCAGTGAGTGACAGCTCTTCAGTACCATCCCCGAAGCCCTCAACATCATCCATACCAAGCTTATGCATCAGCGTTAACATAGCGTTTGCCATAGGGGTGCCATCTGGTGCCATCACGTGGAGGTTATTGTCAAGCTGCCCATTAGCGCCACCAAGAGTAATCAAAGGACACCGACGATGGTTGTGAAGGTTCCCATCTGCCATTGGTGAACCATAGATAATCATCGTCTTATCAAGCAGATGGGTATCACCTTCGTAGACCTCGCTCAACTTATCCATGAGATAAGGAAGCATGCCAACGTGGTACTTATTGATCGTCGCAAAATCCAATACTGCTTCCTCTCGCCCACCATGATGTGATCCTGGATGGAACGGGGTGTCAGTTCCGCTCTCTGGATATACACGTGACGATGCATCTCGNCCAAGCTTAAGTGAGAAGACCCTGGTCATGTCGGATGCGAATGCGAGAGCTTGGAGGTCGAACATCAAGCGAACATGTTCACTGAAGGAATCGGGGACACCCGCCGGCGCCTCCGGAAGCTCACGAACCTCCCCGGAACGGTTTTTCACTTCGACACCTTCAATCCGTCGTTCAAGCTCCCTGACATTCTCGAGATACCGATCCAACCGGATCTGATCATTAGGGCCAAGTGTGCGCTTTAGGTCAGCTATATCTTCAGTAATCCAGTCGAGAATACTATGACTTGTCCGGCGGCGTGCTGCTCGAGCTTCCGGACTTCCACCAGCCCCAAAAAGACGATCGAATGCGATCCTTGGATCACGAATCATTGGGAGCGGATCAGAAGCAGAACCCCAACTAATCGTGTCCGTATACACACATGCATACCCGTATGCACACCCCCCTGCTTGATCAACATTCTCGATGCAGAGTTGCATAGACGGAATAGGAGTATCCTGCCCGAAGCGAGTCGCATAAAGCTGATCCAATGACGCTCCTACATATACATCAGAACTCTCGGTCTGCTTGGGGTGAGCCTGCGTCAGGAATACAGCACTGGATCTGAAATGGTCACCCCCAATTTCCTTCGGCTTAGATGCCTCGGCTTGACGGACGTCAGTATTACTGATGATGGTCAGATATTCGCGGTAATCCTCTAGCGGGAGAAGCGAACTGGGGGTCAGGTCGAACTCCCGACCAGCCTCAGCTGGTGACCAGAGATTCTGAGTAGCTCCCCACTCATTGCTCCCCGCAGCGCCATGGACAATTTCGATAGCAATCAGGCGGGTCGGATCAGCGAGTGCTTGGGAACCCGATAATACTCGACCCGCAGGAACCATCGCATCCAAAAAGGGGAGCGCCACGGTAGTACCTACCCCGCGCAAGAACGTCCGTCTTCCGATCTGCTTACCGGTAATAAACTTCATGCTCTCGCTAATCTCCTCAGTGGATCTCTTGTTCATTCAAGGGAACCTCGACGCTCACACCAGCTCTTTGCATCTGAAAAGCATCACTCTTCACGATTCCAACGATGAAGGATGAGAGGCGATAATCATTTACTTCAGCCTGATTCGTGATATCCCTAACAGTCGGTTGATCATAGTACTCTAGTCGCCGACCAAGCGCATATGCCATGAGGTTTTCAGTAAAATTCCTTACCAGAGGTATGGGTCGATTCAATAAAGCCTCTGTTAGGTCGCCCGGAGTCTCAATGGGGGTGCCGTCGTAAAGCTCGCTTCTGGTATCGAGTGCTGTTCCGTTCTCACGGGTACGCCACTTACCACTTACACCGAAGTTATCCAATACCAGGCCTATGGGATCCATGAACCGATGGCATGAGTTGCAGGATGGATTTTCCCGGTGGAGTGCCATCCTTTCCCTCGTCGTAAGCAGTCTGCCATCCTCACTACCTTCTGTCTCTTCCAGATCCGGAATGCCAGGTGGTGGTGGTGGTGGTGGAGTACCCAATAAAACTTCCATCACCCACTTACCGCGCAGTACCGGTGACGTTCGACCCGCATGTGATGTCAAAGTCAGAATGCTACCATGTCCAAAGACACCACGCCTGCTATCATCTGGGTATACGAAGCGCTGAAATTCCTCCCCTGTAACTCCCGAAAATCCGTAGTGTTTGGCAAGTCGCTCATTCACGAAGGTGTAGCCTGCTTCATACAGATCAAAGACGCTTCGGTCCTCAGCTATAAGACTGTTGAAAAAAAGTTCTGTCTCACGGCGCATAGCATCTGCTAACTGCTGATGAAAGTCAGGATCGAGTCGAACGTCAGGATGGACTTTGTCCAAATCCTGGAGCCTCAACCACTGGGCTGCAAACCGAGGCCCAAGCGCCGCCGATCGACTATCTGAAAGCATCCGATAAACCTGGGCTTCAAGTGTCTCCGGATCTGACAGGTTGTCTTGCTCTGCAAGCGAACGGAGTTCAGCGTCAGGCGGGGCCCCCCAGAGGAAATAAGAAAGTCTACTTGCTAAATCTAGATCACTAATCCTATAGCTCTCACCTGCAGTTACCGGTCCAGGTGGTTCTTCAAAACGAAAAACGAAATGAGGACTAGCTAGTATCGCTTCTAGTCCTGTGCGCACACCGATCTCGAAACCTCCCCCAGAAGCCCCCTGTTCATAGAACAGCATCAGAGCTTCACGGTCTCCATCCGTGAGAGGGCGACGGAATGCCTGAGTCCCCAAACTTGAAAGGATACTCTCTGCGCACGTGCGCTCTTCAAGAGCCGTGGACGGTTGGCATGTGAAGACCTGACTGCGCGTGATGGTCTCCGATACACCCGTAACATTAAAAGGACCAGAGATCACCAAGTCTCGCATATGCGGCAGAGAATTGACACCGTACGTGCCCGCAATGGCAGTACTGGCTAATGACCAATCGTGAGGGGATACCAGATCCTGGACTGGCCCTTCAGCACGTCTAATAAATGCCGCCGCTACGCGATGTGTTCCAGCTCTTATAGAAATCGGTTCCGTTCGTATTTCAACACTAGCTGGATCCGACACGTGCATCCATCGGTCCATCTCCAGCAGTGCTACCGGCTCACCATCGACGGAAAGTTCTATCTGCTCTGGAGCATAGGCTGTGTGCAAAGCAGACCGACCATTGCCTACAGCAGTGCCAGTCGTTTCGTGATGGAAAGACATACGGAATACGTACTCCCCATCCGCTGGAAAATGGTGCTCGGTTGCCGTTCCCCCACGGGTTCCGAAAGGTGCACCATCAACCCGGTCAAGTTGTGAGGCCCACCTTGGAATCCGGTATTGGGTCTCGCTCGGAGTTGCTTCCGCATCTCCCACTGCCAAACGGCTAATTTCAGCTGCAGCATGTAAGTAGGCGTCCAACAGTGTTGGAGAGACCATTTGGACGTCAGCAATATTATCGAAATTGGCACTCTTGGTATCGAGAGGAAGGTAATCTCCCGCATCGATTCTCAGACCGAGGAGGGCNTCTATCGAGCTTTGGTACTCGGCTCGGTTCAATCGCTGGAACGTGCGCCCACCAGGGTTNGGAGCCTTAGCAGCTGCCATATCCATTGAGGATTCCAAGCTTTGCACAAGCATTACGAGCGTATCCCCAGCAGGACGACGGGCCCCAGGCGGAGGCATCATGCCCGCCCGAAGCTTTCGGATCATCTTCTCAGTAGTTTCACCTTCCTCATGAGAAGCCGACATTCGGAAGTCTTCAAGGGACAGATTACCGCGCAGCATTCTTTCATTATGACAACGCACACAGTAAGCCTGAATAATCTCATCATTCGTTGACTCACTGTCGGACCCGACTATTTCAGCATGGCCTGACACCAAACGATTTGGATCAGTGGTCTGATTGAACTGCTCACTGCCACTGCCCCACAAGAGCAGAGCAACGCCTCCAGTAAGCAACGTTGAGGAGAATTGGTTCATCTAGCAAAGGTGGTATCGAGGATACACTGCAATCTCACTCAGCCCTGACCAATAAAGATAGAGCACCTATCTCTTACAGGACAGGAAATTCTTTTGTAATTCCTGAACTGTGGCTGCAGAACCGCAGCTAGAATGTACAGAGGTATCCATGCTCTGATAAAGTCTCATAGGATTTGGATACACCCAAATCAACGTCTAGCTCAGGTTGAGGAAAGACAATGAATGTCTGCAAGAACAAGGGCCGACGGTAAGTCAGGATCCCACCATAAAAAACGGCCCAGCCACTGAAACAGTGACCGGGCCGCCATTCACTATGAAAACTTGGGCTAGTACATCCCACCCATGTCTCCACCACCAGGCATTGCTGGCGGTCCTGCTTCTTCCTGAGGCTGCTCCACTACTACCGCTTCAGTCGTGAGAAGTAACCCTGCGATTGATGCAGCATTCTGGAGTGCGGTACGCACAACCTTTGTCGGGTCAATAACCCCCGCGCTCACAAGGTCTTCATACTCGTCCGACTGAGCATTGTAGCCAAACCCATCACTGCCGGCCCGGACACGGTCGACTACGATGCTACCTTCACTACCAGCGTTCTCTGCAATCTGCCGTATTGGCTGCTCAAGAGCACGGGCGAGGATCTGCACTCCGATCATCTCATCCTCGTTCTCAATTTCAGCATCGGCGAGCTTCGTCTGTGCGCGAAGCAGAGCAACGCCACCACCTGGAACGATGCCTTCTTCGACAGCGGCCCGGGTCGCGTGGAGTGCATCCTCTACGAGTGCCTTCTTTTCTTTCATTTCGGTCTCTGTCGGCGCACCGACACTGATGACCGCAACACCACCTGCGAGTTTCGCAAGGCGCTCTTGAAGCTTTTCACTATCGTAGTCAGAGGTGCTCTTATCGATTGAGACACGAATCTCGTCGATCCGTCCCTTAATCTTGTCCGCTTCCCCAGCACCATCAATCAGCGTCGTATTGTCCTTGTCAATTATGACACTTTTTGCGCTCCCAAGGTCGCTCGCCACCGCATTCTCTAGCTTAAAGCCAATCTCTTCCGAGATTACCTGTCCACCTGTGAGAACCGCGATGTCCTGGAGCATAGCTTTCCGACGATCACCGAAGCCCGGCGCTTTCACGGCCGCTACCTTCAGCGTACCTCGAAGCTTATTGACGACCAGAGTCGCAAGAGCCTCACCCTCAACGTCCTCAGACACAATCAAGAGCGGCTTACCCATCTGTGCCACTTTTTCAAGAATTGGCAATAGATCCTTCATCGCCGAAATCTTCTTATCATAGATTAGGATCATCGGATCTTCGAGCGCTGCCTCCATCCTCTCCGGATCTGTTACGAAATATGGAGAGAGATAGCCGCGATCAAACTGCATACCGTCAACAGTCTCAAGTGTGGTTTCAAGGCCGCGAGCCTCTTCGACCGTAATCACCCCGTCTTTCCCAACCTTTTCCATTGCATCTGAAATAAGGTCGCCGATCTCAGCATTACCGTTTGCGCTGATCGCTCCAACCTGAGCTATCTCAGTCTTACCCTGTGTGTCAGTTGAAATTCTTTTCAGCTCTTCAACTACGAGACCCACACCCTGATCGATCCCACGACGTATACCCATGGGGTCTGTCCCCGCCGTAACGTTCTTAAGGCCTTCGCCGAAAATTGCCTGAGCAAGAACAGTCGCGGTGGTGGTTCCATCACCTGCAACATCGGAAGTCTTAGTCGCGACTTCCTTGACCATCTGTGCGCCCATGTTCTCAACTGCGTCTTCGAGCTCCACCTCTTTGGCGACCGATACACCATCCTTGGTCACCGTCGGGGAGCCGAACTTCCGATCCAGCACCACATTTCGACCCTTAGGGCCGAGTGTCACTTTCACGGCTTGGGCGAGCTTATCGACGCCTTTTTTGAGGCGCGCACGCGCCTCGACGTCAAACCAGAGCTCTTTGGCTGCCATGATTCGTATCTCCTAGTTCGTCAATTGCGTTGCGCTAAGAAACGATCGCGAGGATGTCCGATTCTCTCAGAATCAGATACTCGTCACCGTCCAGCGTGACGTCCGTACCGCTGTACTTCCCGTAAAGAACCTTATCCCCGACTGTTACGTCAGGCTCAATCCGTGCACCCTCATCAGACATCTTGCCAGGTCCGACCGCAATGATCTCTCCTTGCGACGGTTTCTCTTTAGCAGTGTCCGGGATGTAGATACTACCCTTCATCTGTTCTGCTTCTTCAAGTGGCTTTACCACGACGCGGTCAGACAGCGGCCTGACATTGCTTGCGCCATTACCCATCTGGCCTCCTCCTAAACGTGGAAATGGGCCTTAAACTGATAGATCAGTTCTTGGCTTAGCACTCTAATAAGGAGAGTGCTAAGAGCGAAATAAGATCGAAAATAGAGGCAGGGTGTCAAGCGTTAGCGTTCTCGAATCGCTGGCTATGACTCCAATAATACCGAACTCGACATTCGCAGCTGGCTAACCACCGGTAGCCAGTACCTCCATACGCAAAACACCGTCGAGACCGACAATGGCGTGCACAACCTGGTCCGCAAGTGATGGGTCGAACCAGTAGCCCAAGTCTGCGAGCCCCATAAACGCTGCTCTTGCTTCGCAATAGGCGATGTCGAGTACTGAGCCAGCCGAATTCAGAAATAGAGATTCGACAAGACCCTCAGGCACTCCTTCACCCGCCCGCAATTTGGTCAGAGTCGCTTTCTCCTCTTCCGATCCGTGGTGGTGGATCTGCGAGACAAGCAGATTATTACTCCGCCGGCCAACATCAACCTCGAAGTCAGTAAGGTCATCAACGATTTGGAATGCCGTGCCAAGTTGTGCAACCGCGTACTCTGCTGCAGACAGCTTCTCACTCAATCCGTCTTCTTCTAGCACCTTCGGTGCTGCAAACGCGAGTGCGAAAAGGTCACCCCCACGAATGCGGTGAACGCTGTCAAGCATTACTTCTGGCCTAGGGATTTCTTCGACACCCTCCTCTTCCGACCCCTCTAGCCTACCGATCAAGGCCATGCGATCAAGCAATTCGCGCTGTATCGCATCACACTGAGTCCCATTAACAATCTCCTTGACTCGTCCCCTTTCAAGTGCCCTCCGTAACAAGCGTTCGAATGACATCAATTGAAGAATCGACATGAAGCGGGCACCCATGTTAGGTGCAAGGGGCAAAAGAGTCTTGGCCTGGTCATCAAAAATGTTGTCAGCCGCGGTTATCGTTCCCTTGATGCAAAAGTTCAGCTCCGTATAGAGCGTCAAGCGCGCCTCCGGAACACCTATCGTGGCGAAGATGGACCGGAAAAGAATCAGGAAAAAATACTCCTGAAGAAAATGAAGCCCTTCTGGAGTCGTAGCTTCGGCTGCCGATGGAACGTGCGGCACTTCGGTAAGGAATTGTTCCGCAATCAGCGTTCGGAGATCTGCTTGCACAATCCGCACCGCTTCTGCCTGAGCTTCCATATCACTCCCAAGACGAGTCCATACACCGTGTTTCTCTAACAGGCGCAGCGCGTCCTGGGACCGGAATACAGGGGATAGAGTCATGGGGTTCGAGGCCAGAATCGGAGTGAATTCAAGTTCAGATCTACCCCTCTAAATACTCGCCAGCCATCGCTAGACCGAAGAGAGTGAGAAACGGTTCAATCCTGTCGATCGTTGCCAAATGTGGCCCGATAGTATTGGCGAAACCCCCGGTAGCTACTACATACGCGTCCGGGCGATCCCATTCCTCTCTCAACCGTTGAACCATACCATCTATAGAGTCGATCGCTTGATAAAAGATGCCGCTTTGGATACAAGTTTCAGTCCTTCGGCCAATCACCGCAGGTGGGGGGGTCAGCTCAACGCGCGGTAACTTCGCCGTTCTTGAAGCAAGCCAGTCGATGCCTGTCAGGAGTCCCGGAGAGATCACTCCTCCTTTGAAGACTCCTTCCGTTGTTATGCAATCGAAGGTCGTAGCTGTGCCCAGATCCACAACGATCGTGTCGCGATGGTATAGCTCACGGGCAGCAAGAGTGTTGACGATCCGATCTGCCCCAACCGACATCGGCTCTTCTACATCAAGCTCGATTGGAAGATCAGATCGTGGATCTATTACCAGCACCTCTCCCGTCACAATTCTCCGTAGCGTCTTCGTCCATACTCTGTTGACGGTAGGAACGACTGAGCCGACTACACCTCTCGTAATCTTGGAGTCGCCCAAAGCATTATTAGATAAGAACGCACGCACCAATACCGTCATCTCATCAATCGTCCGAGACACACTTGAACTGATTCGCCAGTGGCCGGCCAATTCTCTCTTACCTGAAGCCAGTCCAATCACGGTTTCAGTATTTCCTACATCAACAACCAGTTGCATATCACCTCTCTAAACAAGCAAGATCTGCTTTGGGTGCTCAGGGTTAAATCGGAGTCACACTTCCTGATACTACCCGTACCCGGGAACTGTCTTCGCGCTCCAGTATGAGTGCGCCTCGTTCGTCGATGCCGTGTGCCACACCACCTCCCTCCTGCTCTGTCGTCACCTCTGACCCGAACAGTGCATCTCGGCTCAAGAGTTCCTCATAGAGTCCAGAGGGCAACTGATCAAGATACCGAGGATCATCAAATACCGGCTTAACCTTGTGTAATTCAGAAATCAAAGCTTCTGCAACGTAGCTGGGTGCCAGGGTCAACTGGCAAGTCTCCTCAAGTGAAGAAGTACGGCCTGTGGATTCTGGTGGGAACCCGGCTACCGGAGTCCGGATGTTCACACCTATCCCTGTAACTATCCACTCACCTGCTGACTCACAAAGGATTCCGGCAACCTTACCCCCTTCGAGGAAAACATCATTGGGCCATTTGATCTGAGTGGAGAAACCATCAGCCAAGACCTCTATAGCTCGGGCAACCGCAACTCCTACTATCAGAGGGGCAACCAGTTGGGGAGGTGACAAGCCTGGTAGAAGAACAGACATCAAGAGTCCTGCCCCATCCGGTGAGTACCATTTACTCCCAGCGCGTCCGCGTCCTGCTGTCTGCTCATCTGCAATCACCACACTGAATGAAGCCGGTTCAGCTTCAGTTAGATCGATCAGACGGTCATTAGTGGAGCTAATACGGCGGTATATCTCCAGAAACGGAATACCCCATATTTCAGCCCATTCTGAGACTGGGCGACCCTGCCAGTGGTTCAACACCTAGCAATACACATATCTAGGTCAGCTCCCTATTTCATCCACAAGTAGGAGAGGAAGAGCGCTCCTATAATCCAGCAATAAATGCCAAACAAATGAAAGGAGCCCTTTCCAAGAGTGGTAATAAAGGTTCGGATCGCTAGAACACCTGTGAAAGCTGCAGCCGCACCGGCCAATAAGAGTGTCAGAGTTGGAAGCGACTGCGACGCGCCGATCTCGGGCAACTGAAGGAGAGTCGCTCCGAGGATCACAGGTATAGCCATAAGGAAAGAAAATGCTGCTGCATCCTCGGCCTTTAGGCCCAACCACAGCGCCGCGACCACCGTTGTCCCGGAACGGGAGATACCGGGAATCAGGGCGAACGCCTGGGCCAAGCCGATCACTAGTGCACCAATCCACCGGGGACGGTCTCCCATGGAAGGGATAGAGACTCTCCGGCTTGTCCAAAGGACTCCTCCTGTCACCAGAAGAGCAACCCCGGGAATCACAGGATTATCAAACATCACCTTCACCAGATCACCAAGAAAAAGGCCTGCAACAACGGCAGGAAGAGTAGCCAACCCAACCAAGCCCATGTACTCAAGGGCGCTGCGATCTTTACCCAGAATCCCTCTTGATAACTCAGCTATCCGGTTCCGGTAGATCAGGAGGATCGATAGCAACGTGGCCATGTGCACCCAAACTTCGAAGAGAACACCGGGCACTTCGATGTCTAGAATTGCTTGCGCCATGACCAGGTGGCCAGAGCTGGAGATGGGCAAGAATTCTGTAACTCCCTGAAGTATCCCAAGCACGAGTGCTTCCAAGGTTGTCATGAAGACCGAGATCCCAGGATTCGCCGATAATATTCTTCGTATTGAGGTACAATGCATTCAGAGGAGAAATGCTTCACCGCGAAAGCGCGTCCAGCATCGGATAGCTCCTTGCGGTGCTTGTCGTCACTCAAAATCTTGATGCTAGCGGCTGCCATCTCATCGATGTCACCAGCCTCACATAAGTATCCGGTTTCTCCATCCATGATCACCTCGGGCAAGCCACCCACGCGAGATGCAACTACCGGTGATCCACACGCCATTGCTTCTAACGCAGCCAACCCAAACGATTCGCTCATGGAGGGCAGGAGGAATAAGTCCGAGCATGATAGCAATTCTTGCACGGGTGTGTACTCCCCAAGGAATACGACCCTGTCGCGGATCCCCAGTTCCTCGACTCTTACGCGTGCACGTGGAAGATCCGGGCCATCACCTACGAGGACTAATCGGGATGGAATCTCTCCCAAAACACGTGCGAATATCTCTACTACATCCTCCACTCGCTTAACAGGTCGAAAATTCGAGATATGCATGACGATTTTTTCACCGTCAGGGGCGAGTGTGGCCCGATGGCAGGGCTCTAGGCCCGGTCGATAAATCCTTGTATCGACAAAATTTGGTACTACTTCGATACGGCTTTCTGGCACCGAGAAGTCACGCACAGTCTCTCGCTTTAGAAAGTCCGAAACAGCGGTTAAGCCATGTGAGCGAAGAATCGAAAACTGTGTGATGGCTTGGAACGAGGGGTGAAGACCAACCAGCGTGATATCGGTGCCATGTAATGTCGTCACGATCTTCAGGTCCCTCTCACCTTCGAGCATCTCACAGGCCACCCAGGCAGACGTAGCATGCGGTATCGCGTAATGCACATGAACAAGGTCAAGTTCATGTTTTCGAACTGCGTCATGCAGAGCGACTGCTAGAGCCAATGCATAAGGNGGGTGCTTGAACAGGGGATAATCTTCCATTTCGACCTCATGGAAGAAGATGCGTTCATGAAAATGCGCCAAACGGAAGGGCTGATCGTATGATATGAAGTGCACCTCGTGGCCTCTCTCTGCCAGCTCAAGGCCAAGATGTGTAGCTACAGCCCCAGATCCCCCATAAGTCGGATAACAGGTGATTCCAATCTTCATAAGCTGGGCTCATCGCCTCGGATCTGAGGGCCCGTCTGTTCATGAACCTCAACCCACGCATCAAGCACTGCCGTGGCCTGCAAATCTATAGAGGATGTGGCATCAATGATGCGAACTGACGACGGAAGCTGATTACGGAACCAGGTAAGCTGTCTTCTAGCATAATGTCGTGTATTCCTGCGTATCTCTTCCATGGCTTCTTCAAGCGTCTGATCACCCTCCAAGTACTGCGCTATTTCACGATAACCAGTTGCAGTCATTCCCGGATCATCAAAAGTATAGCCGGCTTCAAGCAAGCTGCGCACCTCACTGACCAAGCCTCGCTCTACCATATATGTCACACGCTTATTGATTCTCTTATCCATCTCTTCGCGAGAAAGCTCAAGCTGAATTATGAGGCCGGTAAGTGCAGCAGCATCTAGAGGTGATTCCCTATGCCAACTGGAAAGAGGGCACCCCGTTAACAAAGCCACTTCGATAGTGCGACTCATACGCTGAGGACCACCATCAATCGCCAAAGAAGCCCTCTCTGGATCCAACTTTTCAACCCATTTAGCAAGTGCTCTGTGGTCAAGGGTACTTAAGTACCGGCGAAGCATTTTGAGGCGTGCTGAATCTATTGGAGGCTCAGCAAAAATTGGCTCTGTGATCGCTTTGAGGAAGAAGCCGGTACCACCTGCGAGTACCGGCACCCGATCACCCTTGATAATCTCTCTTATCCAGGCACGTGCATCACGTGCGAATTGTCCCGCCGAGTACCGCTCATTTGGCTGAACCAAATCAAGCCCATGATGTCGGACCTTTGTCCTTACATCAGCAGGCACCTTGTCAGTCCCGATATCCATCCCTTTGTATACCTGTCGGGAATCCATTGAGATGATCTCGATTTCAAGGATCCGAGCAAGTGCACAGGAAAGCTGTGTCTTGCCTGAAGTTGTCGGTCCCGTCAGTGCAATGAAGGTCGGCTTGAGTTCGAAGATCACCGCCCAAACTTCCTCGCAAGCTCCGTACCTGAAAGCCGAATAATCGTCGGACGGCCATGAACGTCATGATGCGGGAGGTCAGTAGAAAATAATTGATCAAAAAGCTCTTGCATCTCGATATCGGCCAACTGCTGACCGGCTTTGATTGAACCCTTACAGGCAAACGTCATCGCGATCTTTTCATGCTGATTCTTCGCTGAGCGGACTAAGTCGGAACCGTGGGTCAGCTCATCGATCATCTCCCGAAACGCACGTTCGGCATTGAAGTAAGGATGCGGGTTAGGTACTGCCCTCAAGATCACCGTATCACCACCAAATGGCTCAACCTCGAAACCAGATCGATCAAGTAACCCGCGAAGTTCTTCTACCAAGTTCAACTCTGGAGCTGTCAACCGGATTGTTAGGGGGAAAAGAAGCTTTTGTCCGTCCCGCCCACCCGCTTCAAACGCGTCCATCAGTCTCTGGAATAGCACGCGCTCATGAGCTGAGTGTTGGTCTATTATCAGGAGGCCGTCTCGTGTCTCAGCAAGAATGTAGGTGTTGAGAATCTGCCAAAGATTTGGTCGCGACTCCTCAGGCTTACTCACTAACTGTCCCTCAGTAAGATCCTCAATCTCAGAGCCTGCCAGAAATAAAGCCATTTGAGCGTCCGTAGGCGGATCGCTCAGTTCTAGACTTTCCTGTGGTTCATGAACAAGCAAGCGGGGAGTTTCAAGCTCTCTATCTAACGTTGCAGAGCTCTTTTCATCCTCCAACGCAGACCGTACCGCTCTTTCCACTAGATCCTCTATCTGAGAATCTTGAGCGAACCGTACTTCAGCTTTAGTTGGATGCACATTGACGTCTACGACACCGGGAGAGACTTGGAGGTAAAGGAACATCCAGGGTCGTGCTGTCTGTGGGATGGTCGTGCTGTACCCCCGCTCCACCGCCTGAACAAGTTTCGGAGCCTTGAANGGGCGCCCGTTCACGAACAAGTAACGCCTCCCGCGACCAGGTTTTGCTGCATCAGGACGCTGAATCAGACCTTTGACCTCGAGACCTGANCCTTCAGCTCTTGCGAGAATCAGTGTGCCGCCCTGATCTGGACCCCAAACTTGACTTACCCGTGCAGCAGCATCATCCACTGCAGGAAGATCAAGTAGACTCCTCTTATTAGATGTGAGAGAAAAACTGACTCGTGGGTTTGCTAATGCGAGTCCCGTCAGGACGTCGCTAGCTATCCGAACTTCAACGCTCACCGACTTCAAGAACTTGGCACGGGCGGGAGCATTAAAGAATAAATTCCTAACCTCAACCGTAGTACCTCTCTGGCGAGCGCTATCCTCGACCGTATCGATACGCCCACCATTCACTGTCACCTGGGTGCCCACTCCCTGATCAGCTTCCCGAGTATCGAGATTGAGTCGACTTACAGCCGCAATCGAGGGGAGTGCTTCACCACGGAATCCGAACGTACGCACGCTAGCTAGATCTGAGGATGATGAAATCTTACTCGTAGCATGGCGGTCAAAACTTAGCAGCGCGTCTTCGCGACCCATACCAATTCCGTCGTCACTGACGCGTATCTCACCTTTCCCGCCTCGTAACAGGGAAACTTCAACCCGCGAGGCACGAGCATCGAGAGAGTTCTCGACCAATTCTTTAACTATAGACGCAGGTCGCTCAACGACCTCCCCTGCCGCGATTTGATTCGCGACTACATCAGTTAACACATTGATCCGTCTAGTCATCGTGAAGTCTATCCCCCTACCGCACGCCGTAGAAGCGACAGGCGTTCTCACTTGTTAAACGCCCGATTTCAAGAGGGTCAGACTTCAGGTGGTAAGCAACTGCCTGAGCTACATATGGTACGTATGCGGGCTCATTCCGTTTCCCACGTTTTGGTACAGGAGCGAGATATGGAGAATCCGTCTCAATCAGTAATCGGTCTTTCGGAACAGCTCGAAGTAATTCCACAGCCTCGAAGCTCTTGAACGAAGCGATACCTGAGAATGAGACGTACCAATTCGCTTCCAGAGCTTCCTGAAACGCGAGAACCCCTCCAGTAAAGCAGTGCAGCACCCCGGATGTTCCAGGTGGCATAGATCTCAGGGCTTCTGCTATATCGCCATCGGCGGCACGAGCGTGAACAACAACTGGAAGATCGAGTTCGGATCCAAGTGCAAGGTGCGCTGCAAAAAGCCGTCTTTGGACATCCCTAGGAGCATTGTCGTAATAAAAATCTAGTCCGGTCTCTCCGATCGCTACTATTTTTTCTTGAGTAGAAGCCAGTTTTCGAATCCGCTCGATAACATCCTCTGGTGCTTCGCCTGCCTCATGAGGATGTACGCCCGCCGTTGACCATGCGCCTGGCCGATCTTTTACGAGAGCAAGTGCTTCCTGGGCATCCTCAAGATTCGAGGCAATGGTGACCCATCGGGTTACGCCATTCTCTAGAGCCCGGAGAAGTGTCTCTTCTAAGTCTCCGCTAAAAGCAGCGGCAGTTAGGTGACAGTGACTGTCGAAGTACTCAGACAACGTCCTCGGTCACACCGTCGCAGGCTGCGGCCTCTTCTTCTTGTCACCGACCTTTCCCAACCCCCAACGATTCTGGATTTCAATCAGCGCTGGAGAAGCAACGAAAATCGAGGAGTAGGTACCGATGATCACACCCAAAATAAGTACCACAGTGAAATCACGGATCACGGCACCGCCAAGAATAAGGAGCGCTGAGAGCACTGCCAGAGTCGTACCAGATGTGAGGATTGTACGCGGCAGAGTCTCATTAATCGATTGGTTGATTAGGTCAACTGGCTTACGCTTCCGCGCGCCCTTCTTGTGCATGTTCTCACGAATGCGGTCAAAGACCACAATCGTGTCATTTAAAGAATACCCCAGGATAGTGAGGATCGCTGCAACGGTAGGTAATGCAATCTCGACTCGAAAAAGGGCGAGAACGCCGAGGGTGATCAATATATCGTGCAGTGTAGCGATCACCGCTGCCATACCAAAGCGAAGCTCGAAGCGGATGGCCAGATAAATGAGGGTAAGCAGGAATGAGAAGAGAATCGCATACAAAGCTTTCAATTGCAGTTCTCCCCCTACCTTAGCACCGACCTGTTCAGTCCGGACCACCTCGAAGGCGTCCTCACCAAAAGCGGCCGCGAGTTGCGCTTCAATAGTATCAGCAACCGCACCTATTGATCCGTCCTCCGCTACAGGGGCCCGCACAACAAATTCGCTCTCTTCACCGAACCGTGTGATCGGCGGTGCATCTACCCCACCGAGCGCATCACGAAGATCCCCAGCAGTCAGGTTCGCATCCACCTGAATTTGGATCAGTGATCCACCTGTAAAGTCAACTCCATAGTTCTGCCAGCTTCCAATGTTCACGACATTTAAGGTCATGAACACAATGCCTGCCCCTAGGACTATACCGGAAACAACGTATGCCTTACGTCGAGCCTCGATGAACCTGTAGGATGCGTTGTGAAAGAGTCGCATCGCCTTTCCTTAGACGCTAATCGGGTCAGACGCTTTCTTCCCCTGCAGATACAGGAGGAAGAAGGAGCGTGTAACAAACAGGGCAGAGAAGAACGATGCAACGATGCCGATCGATAGGGTTACTGCAAAGCCACGGACAGGGCCAGTCCCGAATTGGAACAGGATTAGAGCCGTGATCAGCGTAGTCATGTTTGCGTCCATGATGGCGGAAAATGCGTGCTGGAAACCCTCTTCTACCGCGGTCCTGGTTGCCCGACCGACAGCTAACTCCTCACGTATCCTCTCAAAGATTAGGACGTTGGCATCCACAGCCATCCCAATCGAAAGGATTAGGCCGGCTATACCTGGAACCGTTAGCACCGCACCTAAAACTGCAAGGCCACCAAGCACAAGTACCACGTAGACCCCCAGAGCTCCCACAGCCAGGATCCCGGCGACCCGGTAATAAGCCATCATCACGAGCACGACCAAGGCAATCCCCACCATCCCGGCGATTCGCCCAGCGTCGACAGAGTCTTGGCCTAGTGAAGGCCCAACAGTTCTCTCTTCTATAATGTTGATCTTTGCAGGCAGTGCTCCAGCTCGCAGAACAAGCGCTAGATCGGAGGCTTCCTCAAGCGGTGTTCCGGAACCCATATCGATCTGACCACGGGCACCAATCCGGTCTCGGATAACAGGTGCACTCTGGACCTCACCATCGAGCACAATGGCAAGATTATCCCCAATATGCTGGCCCGTGAACTGCCCAAAAGTCCGCCCACCGGCGCGACTAAGTTCAAATTGGACCTGTGATTGATTGAACTGAGGATCACGGCCCGCGGTTGCCGTTTCTAATCTATCTCCCGTTAGGAACGGGTCTTCCTCAAGTACCCATAAATATCTATAGGTACGGGCGCCCCGGCCCACGAGCTCCATGCCCCATTGTAGAGCTTGGTCACGAGGCAACGCGCGCTGTACCTCGTCCATAGCGAGGAATAATTCAACTGTTGGTATATCCTCAAGGGCGATGAGGTACGTTCCCGGGATGTCGCCCATATTGAGCTTCGATGAGAATGGCTGGAAGCTATCGAGAGGGTCTTCTTCCTCTGGCGCTTCTTCGACGATTTCAGCGGTGTCGACTTGCTCTCCAGTCACTGTCGTGTCCCCACCACCAAACAGGAGATCTACAATCTCCGGTTGTTCCGAGGCCACCACGTCCGCTCCCAGAGCTCTAATCGAATCGATTCCGAGTGCCGCCACCACGCTTCGGTCGATTCTGCTCAACGCGGCCGTCATGTCGGTCACCGGCAAAACGAGTTTGAATTCGAGGAACGCGTTTCGCTGAACGATCTCTTTCGCGCGATCTTGATCATCGATCCCGGCGAGTTCAACAATTAGCCGCTCACCCCCAACCTTCTGGATAAGCGGTTCCTCCACACCAAATTCGTCGATGCGCGTCCGAATGATACGATCGACCCTATCGATCATGTCGGCCTTAGCCTCAACCGTCATGGTTCCCTCAGGGTCATCTACCTCCAGCACCAAGTGCATCCCACCCTGGAGATCAAGCCCGAGCTTAAGGCCTTTACTATATAGCTGCCAGCCAAATATCCCGGTTATTAGAATAATCGTGATAAGCCGGCTTCGTGGCGTCTTGAACATGCATTACCGCGGGCTCAAGAAAATGGCCCCTCATGGGGCCTTTGCGGTCAGTCTGACCGCGTCTAGACGAGCCGTAAAGCTGCCGATGGTGTCCGAATGTGTCAATCGGGGCTGAGGTGCCCTCTTTCCCGGAAAATACAAAGTCAGGAACGGGAACGAAGCCACCTAATCCTCTGCGACCTGCTACTCCCTCGAACGAACGCTGACCACTAGGAAGCTCTCTAAATTCACCCTTATCCAGGAGACCTGTGGGGTCATCGCATAGCTCTTAACCTATTATATATCAATAGCTTATACATCCACATATACAGTATATTCTTATGTCTATGATATGCTATCCCCCTCAGTGTTTTTCAGAGATCGAATACCAGGCACCCAGAATAACATGAGGGTAGCGGGACACTACTTGAGACGACACCTTGGGCATTCAACGCACTCATGGAGGAAAGTGATGCGGTTCGCCGTACTAGTGTTGGTTTTCGCTAACCCAGTCCTCTTCCACCCATCCCTCGCATTAGGGCAAGCAAACACGAACGACTGGGACCTACTCATTCGCAGTGGCACTGTGATAGATGGTAGTGGGGGACCTGCTTTCCGAGCTGACGTGGCAATTCAAGGGGACCGGATAGTAGCGGTATCAGAAGCCAACTTGGATCCGGATCGTGCTAGTCATGTTATTGATGCTACCGGCATGGTTGTCAGCCCAGGATTCGTTGACCTCCACGCACACCTTGATCCTCTTCTCCGCCTGCCAGGCTCAGAAAGTCATGTCAGGCAAGGGGTGACAACTGCACTTGGTGGCCCGGACGGTGGTGGTCCCTGGCCCTTCAGGGCACATCTAGAGGCGGTAGAACAGATTTCGGTAGGAATGAACGTTGGATTCCTAGTCGGGCACAATACAGTACGACGGACTGTCATGGGACTCGAAAACCGCGCTCCAACCCCACCTGAACTGGACCGCATGAAGGGTATGGTATCAAAGGCAATGGAAGAGGGCGCCTGGGGTATTTCGACCGGACTGAAGTACCTACCTGGGGCATTCTCAGAACTTGAGGAGGTAATCGCCCTNGCAGAGGTCGCAGGTCGAGAGGGAGGGTTTTACACCTCACATCTTAGGGAAGAAGGACTCGGACTTCTNGACGGTGTTAGCGAAGCACTCGAAATCGGGAAGCGCGCGCANCTACCGATCGTGCTTACTCACCATAAGGTGGTCGGACAACCAATGTGGGGGGCATCGACCCGCACGCTCGCTATGGTTGACTCTGCTAGGGAAGCCGGCACCGATGCGATGATCGATCAATACCCTTATACCGCCAGCTATACGGGAATCGGAATCCTTATTCCAGCTTGGGCAATGGCGGGGGGAGATGCGGCCCTCCTAGCCCGAATGAATGATCCAACCTTAGCCGACAGCATTCTCAACGGCATNGCGTTCAACATCATAAACGATCGNGGTGGCAATGACTTACGTCGTGTACAATTTGCTCTCGTAGGCTGGGATAGAACTCTGGAAGGGAAAACACTGCATGATTGGGCCCTGAGGGAGGGTCTACCTTCCACGCCAGAGACTGGAGCCAGACTCGTCATTGAAGCAGTGCGCCGAGGAGGAGCGAGTGCGATTTTTCATGCAATGAGTGAAGAAGATGTGGAGCGAATCATGGCCCACCCCTTCACGATGATCGCGTCCGATGGCCGTCTCACCCAACCTGGTGAGGGCCACCCACATCCTCGCTGGTATGGTACTTTCCCTCGAGTTTTGGGTCATTATGCACGTGATAAGAAGATCATCTCGATGGTCGAAGCGGTTCGGAAAATGACCGCCTTACCGGCGGAACGGCTCGGCCTCAACATGCGCGGTCAAATCCAAAAGGGATGGTTTGCAGATGTCGTCGTGTTCAATCCAGTAACCGTTGAGGACCAAGCAACATTCGAGGAGCCTCATCAGTATCCGGTCGGAATCGACTGGGTGATCATCAACGGGCAAATCACCGTCGAAGAGAGTTCATTCAGAGACATCCGAGCAGGCCGAGTTCTCAGGCGACATCTAAACTGACACTGTCTGGCCTCCATCCCCAAGTCTGTGATAGTAGATCTGGCCGAGATGCCAGCCCAAATGCCAAATCAGGTGTAGCAGGAAGGCACGTGAACAGATCCTTCCCATCCGCTCCGGTGCTTTCGCTGGATAGGTCTCGTCTAGTATTGAATCGTCTAGAGTCTCAAGTACGGCAGTAACGGTCATCTTACACGCACGGACACGCTCAATGAGTTCAACCCGGGTGACGCGCTCAGAGAATTCAGCCCCACGATCCCTGATGTAACCGGAATTTCCGAGACCCTCTGCTATGTAATGCATCAAGTTGCCACACACATGTAGTGCGAGGTTGCCTGCAGAGTTCTTCTGATTCCCCGAAACAGCCCACAGTTTTGACTCATTCGAGTACTGCGCTATCTCACCTTCAAGCCGGTCTAATTCACGACCGAAGAGGGCTGCAAAATCCCTGCATTCCTGACTACTCATACAATCTGGCCCCAAACTTGTATCGGTATCACTCTGAAGACCGGCAAGCTACCAGTCCCTCAAAACCGCGGCTATCTTTGAGGTGCACTGACATACCCTTCGCCGGATGCTGACCACAGTTTGTATCCTGAAAAGGTCTATCCAGTATGACGTCGAGCCTCGATTTCCTTAAGGCCCTCCGTGGGACACTGAGTGAAGAACGCCTAGAACTGGGTGTACCACTCGCCCCTCTGACAACCTTCAGGATCGGGGGACCAGCAGACCTCTTATATCGAGCACGTACCCCTAGTGAGTTGGCTGAGGCCGTGCTCGCAGCAAAAGCAGCAGGAGTGCCCTACTTCCTGCTGGGGCGGGGGGCAAACATCCTATTNGGTGACAAGGGATTCCGCGGCTTAGTCATCCGAAGCGAAGTCGGGGGAATAGAGTTTCTCGACGACGTCACTGTTAAGGCAGGTGCAGGTGTAGAAACATTTCCGGACCTAATTGATGCCACTGTAGCCCGAAATCTCGGCGGCCTCCACCATTTCGTCGGGATTCCGAGTACCGTAGGCGGTGCACTCTGGCAAAATCTTCATTTCCTCTCCCCTGCACCGAAGCGTGAGTGCACGCTGTTCATCGAGGAAGTCTTGGAGTCGGCAGAAATCCTCACGGAAGAAGGCGAACTCAAAACAGTGAGTGTTGACTATTTCGAATTCGGTTACGATGAGAGTATCCTGCAAACTAAAAGCGACATCGTATTGTCAGCGACATTCCGGCTAGAAGTCACTCCACTTGATGACCTCAGGCGCGTCATGCGTGAAAACCTTGAATGGCGCGACACAAGACATCCTGATCTTTGGCTTTACCCCTGTGTTGGTTCAATCTTCCGGAAAATTGATGGCATCGGAGCTGGTCGACTAATCGACGAATGTGGACTTAAAGGGCAAACTCACGGAGCCGCTGGGATTTTTCATAAACACGCAAATATTATCGTGAACTTTGGTGGCGCTACGGCTAACGAAGTCTGCTATCTGATCAATCTGGCACGGGACACTGTCGCTCGTGAGACCGGCCACGAATTGATCCAGGAGATCACTTTTGTAGGTGACTTCTAGTCTCTGCCCATATCAAAGAGTTCCACCCGTTCTTTGCCCCAGTCCCACGTCGAAGCTATCGAGATATACTAGGACTGGGTCGCAAGTTGGCTCAGGGGCTGCGGATCAATCTCATGCCCACCTGAATAAACGAGNACCTGATAAGTAATCCCNGCNCTCTGGAGCCGCTCTTCTTCTTTCATTTTAGATTCTTCGTCGAGAGCGGGGTCATCATTGCCCCTGATGATGACGAGTTCGGTATCCTCAAGGGCGCTACTCGCTAACTCCATGTCTAAATCTGGAGGGAGATAATCTCCCCACAAAATCAACCGATCTGGTTGAACCCTACCGAGAACAACCCATCGCGCAGCAGTGGCAACACCCTGAGAGAAACCAAGCACAGTTGTGGAAGGGACAGGACCGATATCTTCCACGACAGCATCTAGGTAACGCACGTAATCCTGGATCTCAAACTCCCGATCTTCGCGAGTCATCCAGGTGGCACCAACCATGGACTCAGGCCCGTGGCGCCCTGGCTCTTTGCCCAGATAGAAACGATTTAGAGCCTCTGGGGCCACAACCATTCTCGAGTCATTCGCTAACGTTGTGAAACGATTCAGGAATCTAGCAGCTGTCTGTCTATATCCGTGAAGCACGTACCAAAGNTCCCCTTCTTGGTCGCAGTGTCCCACCCGGTAGTACCGTGCTGTGCGGGTCACCTCTAAGTGGTGCTCAGTCACCTCTGTCATACTAGCCCCTATAGGTCAGCAGCTTCGTTATCACAATCAACTAATACGCCCATCTTCAGTCCACGCGTTGCCGAACCGATGCGTACCCCCGAAGATAAGCGCCTTCTCTGAGAACCTTAACTCTCCACTGGATGGCACGAACTCAAGAGTCTCCNGGTACGCAACTCCGGATCCTATGGGTGCGCCTTTCACGCTTCCCCGGAGGACGCTGGATCTTCAACANGATCCTGGGATGGAAAATACCCTACACGGGGAAGCTTGGAGCAACAATACTCACGCTTGAGCCAGGCCATGTGAAAGTCCGACTCCGTGAACGCCGGGCTGTTCGAAATCATCTTCAGTCAATTCATGCAATTGCACTCGCGAATCTGGGAGAACTGACCACCGGACTCGCCCTGGTAGGAGCACTACCCGAATCCATTCGCGGAATTCTCGTCGGCCTAGACGTCTCCTATACGAAGAAAGCTCGTGGCACTATCGAATCAGAAGCAACTTGTGAAATCCCTAAGGTGCATGAGCCGATGGATTACTGGGTTGATGCGAAGATCCGTGATAACTCCGGAGACATGGTGGCTGAAGTACGGGCACACTGGCGACTTGGTCCCGTCCCGGAGAAGCAGACTGCCAAATGAAAAATGACACTCCCCTGACTCATCATGCGGACATTCAGATACCACTCATCTGTGGTCCGATGTACCCCTGTTCGAACCCAGAACTTGTGGCTGCCGCCTCGGATGCAGGAGCGATTGGTGTGGTACAGCCGTTGTCACTGACTTATGTGCATGGGCACGATTTTAGGGAAGGCCTCAAACTAATAAAATCAATTACTGACCGCCCGATCGGAATGAACGCACTCATTGAAGCCTCATCCAAGACCTATCACAATAAAATGGTTAAGTGGATCGACATCGCTCTTGAGGAAGGCGTCCGTTTCTTTATCACATCCCTTGGCAAACCTCGCTGGGTGGTCGACCGCGTATCAGCTGTGGGAGGAGTGGTCTATCACGACATCACCGAGCGCAAATGGGCCCTGAAAGCTCTGGACTCTGGTGTCCACGGCCTAATCGCGGTGAACAGGAGAGCGGGTGGCCACGCCGGACCCCTAGCACAAGTTCCTCTTCTGGAAGAGGTCAGTGATTTGGGCCTTCCCGTGGTATGTGCTGGAGGAATCGGTACACCGGAACAATTCGTAGAAGCGCTCCAACTTGGATATGCTGGCGTACAAATGGGCACGCGTTTCATCGCTACCACTGAGTGTCGGGCAAGCACACCTTACAAGCAGTCCATCCTGGACGCTGAAGAAGATGACATAGTTTTGACCGAGCGGCTCAGCGGTATCCCTGTGGCCGTGATCAACACTCCCTATGTGCAGCGTCGAGGAACTAAGTCAGGCCCCCTAGCGCGCTGGATGCTCCGAGGTCCACGAACAAAACATCTTATGCGGACACTTTACGCCCTAAAATCTACATTCGAACTCAAGCGTACTTCACTTGATGAACAGGGCACTAAGGACTATTGGCAAGCCGGTTGCTCAGTATCTGGAATCGATGAAATCCTTTCAGCTCGTGAAGTCGTGCGACGGTGTGCCGATGCGCTCGCTTCAGCTCCCTGATATGGAGGTACAATGAAGAGAACCAAGATACTCGCCCTCCTGATCACGTTTCTGGGACTCACATCTCCGGATGTCATTGTTGGTCAAGAAGATGGCCTGAAAGTCTATATCTCAGCCGATATGGAGGGAGTGGTTGGTGCGGTGACCTCTGATCAGCTCGGGCCAAGCGGTTTCGAGTATCAGAGGTTTCGCCAGATCATGACCAATGAAGTAAACGCTGCTATTGAAGCCGCTAGAGAGATGGGTGCTACCGAAATTCTGATTTCCGATTCTCACGGGAATGGGGAGAATCTGCTCATCGAACAACTACCCGATGATATCCAACTCATCCGTTCTTGGCCCCGCCCGCTGATGATGATGGAGGGTATCGATGAAACCTTTGATGCCGTGATCTTTATCGGATATCACTCCAGTACAACGAACACTGAAGGAGTTCGAGCGCACACCATTTCGAGCGCCAATCTTACAGCAATTCGGTTGAACGGGATTGAGATGCTCGAGGCCAGCATCAACGCTGCTATTGCAGGAGATTTCGGGGTCCCTGTAGTGATGATCTCGGGAGACGACGCAGTCGTTGAAGAAGCCCATCGCGTAGTAGGGGACATGGAAGGAGCTATAGTCAAATGGGCTCTTGGTTTTCACTCAGCCCGCACACTGATGCCTGAAGCTGCCTATGAGGTCATTCGTAACCGTGTCAGGGCGGCACTCAGCCGTGTGGAGGATTTCGAGCCCTATGTTTTGGAAGGCCCTATTGAGCTCGAAATCTCATTCAAGAACTATCTACCAGCTGAGGTTATGTCCTATCTCCCTAACGTGAATCGGGTGGATGCCCACACAATCCGTTTTATAGGCAATGACATGACGGAAGTAAGTAAGTTCATCGCGTTCACTACGCGTTACGCTGTCGACATCACACCTTAATAATGCTCAAGAGATTCCTAGTCTGGTTACTCAGTCTCTTCCAAGGAACACCGGGGACGGACTATTCACCTGTAGAAAAGACCGGACAAAGAGAAGAGTAAGGCTTAATTAAATCTTTAATAGCCATAACCACATGCTAGCCCTCTGTACGGCTTTCGCTGACAGGGGTGTTCACACTGTGCTCATCCGGCTGCGCGCCACCACTCAACCCAATCTTGGGGTATATCCACGCGACAGTGATCGAAATCGGTACTCCAAGAATCAAGCCGATAAGTAATGCACGGGGAAAGAGGTCAGGCAACGCCAAAATTCTGGATAACACTGATGCGGTCAGAAAAACAATTACTGATCCAACAGCATAGCTTAAAAGAACTATGACGACCCTTCTGACTTTGCCCTTACTCACCTTGGTAACTCTGCTAGGAATCTTGCTAAAGTAGATGCCAGTCCCACTTGGTCCTCTACATAGGGAAAATGTCCGCTCTCGAGCACAGCCAGCAAACCTAAGGGGAGCACATCTGCAAGAGCTCTCGACATCGCTACCGGCGGAATGTCGTAACGACCATGCACAATTAGGGTGGGTACTTGAATCTCAGGAAGTCGACCCCACCAATCGATTGCATCTAGGTCCTCGCCAAGGAGTCTCGCTACCTCTTGACCATTCTGAGCAGTCCTAACAGAAAGGTTCAACTCTAGCTCATCAACCAACCCCCTGTCCCGGAACATACTCCTGAAAGATGCACGATAAACTTGGCTAACAGTCGCAGGATCCCGAGCCCGGAAACCTTCAGAAGCCATAAGTCTTTCTAGTTCGGTAACATCTTGCTCACTCTGAGCAGCAGATTGCCGCGTTGCAGTAGCACCTGAAAATCTCTTACCAGGTTCTACTGGATTCATTAGAACAAGCCCATTCACATTGAGCGGATACTTGCTCGCGTAGCCTAGCGCGATCAGGGCTCCGAACGAGTGTGAAAGCAACGTGATCTTCTCATACTCAAGCGTCTGTCTGAGAACATCGACATCGTCTACAAACGTGTCGAGGCTTATAACATCCGGGGCTAGTGTAGCCTCGGATCGCCCTGTGCCTCGTTGGTCGTAGTACACGAGAGTATTTCGGCTGGCAAGGATATCGAGACCGGGCTGAAGATAGTTATGGTCCAACCCTGGTCCGCCATGAATAACAACTATTGGAGAACCGGACCCAATTACTTCATAGAAGATCCGGCCATCCTCCAGGCTGAGAAGTCCTTGCCTGGATGTTTGCGCTGAAAGAGAGATAGCCGAGAAAGTCGCTGCCATGGATGTCACCCACACCACCCGGGCAACACTTCTCCTGAGAGGTGCAACATTCACAGCTAAACGAGTCACTTCATACCCCAGTCGAACAACAGCATAAAAGTCGTCTGTATTGACTCCGGGCTAGAGCCCGCCGTGGGACCGAGCAACCTGCTCCTATCAAGTCGGCATCCCTGCCGGATCCGGAGAAGCAAAAGGTGGAACCTGTCGTTGCTTGGGCACACCCCCATCCTGAGTCAATTCAGACTCCTCAGCATGAAGGAAATGGAGCTTCAAGAAACTCGTCACCTCATCAACCAGAGAGTACATGACCGGAACTAAGATCAGAGTGAGAAATGTGGCAAATAGAATCCCCGCGATGATCGCTACAGCCATAGAACCCCACCAAGCCACCTGTTCTCCTCCCCAATAAAAATCCGGGTCTAGAGACCCGTAGAGTCCGAAGAAGTCAAAGTTCAATCCGATGGCAAGAGGCACCAAACCCAAAGCTGTAGTTAATGCAGTAAGAACAACCGGCCGGAAACGGGTCTTTCCACCCCTCACGAGTGCATCCTGAAGATCCATATCATCGCGCTCTCGCAGGACATCAATGTAGTCGATCAAGATTATTGCGTTATTTACCACAATCCCGGCAAGCGAGATGATGCCCACACCCGTATTGATAATCCCAAACGGCATCCGGAATATCATGAGTCCGAGCAGCACCCCAATCGTGGACATAATCACTGAAGTCAGGATGATGACAGGCTTAACGATCGAGTTGAACTGGCTAATGAGAATGAACCCTATCAGCATCAAGGCGGTCAGGAACGCACCACTCAGAAATACTTGTGCTTCATCCTGCTCCTGGGACTGACCGGTGTAACGCATGGTATACCCAGGAGTAAGACGGCTCTCAAACTCGGTCAGTGTTTCTTTTACCTCTTCCATAACCGCATTATTCGTATAGCCAGCTGCCACATCTGACGTGATCGTTGCCATACGTTCCTGATTTTTTCGGCGAATCGCGCCTGCCCCACCCTCAACACTCCAGGTCGCCATTGATACGAGCGGGACTTGGATTCCGCCCTCTGCCATCACCGTAAGTTCGCGGAGACCCTCCAACTCATTCCGGTACGGGTCCGCAAGCCTAACTATGATGTCGTATTCGTCATTACCAGTTCGATACTTAGCCGCTTCGGTACCGTTGATGGCACCACGAATGGCATTCCCTACCCTCGAAGTATTCAAGTCGTAGAGAGCCGCCTTCTCTCGATCTATTGCTACAGCTAGCTCTGGGCGTGCTTCATCAAAGTCACTCTCTAGACCAACCAGTTTTGGGTATACCGGAGCACTTTCAAGGATACCCAGTAGTTCATCGGATAACTCCTTAAGTTCATCAGGATTTTCACCAACAATCTCTATATTTACCGGTAGTCCCTGGGGCGGACCCTCTACTATCTTATCGACTGTTACCGTAGCGCCAGCGATTTGCTTACCAATCGTTGCCTGCATTTCAGCCAAGGTCTCGAAGGCATCACGTTGTCGATCTTGAAAATCGACTAGGGATACACTTAAACGACCACCCTCCGGCCCTGTTGGACCACCCCCTCTCGGATTCCCGCCCCCTCGACCACCACCACTTCCGGTAACCGACACGACCGACACCCAATCTGAACGCCCATCGACCCCATTGAGTTCTTGTTCAAGTTCACGAACAAATGCGTCCGTTACCTCTGCCCTTGTTCCAACGGGTGTTTCAATCTCAACCACCATTTCCCCTGGAGGCATCGACTCTGGGAAGAGCTCCGTGCCCAATCCGAATAACCAGTAGCCCACGCCAGTCGCTAGGAAGACAACGAAAGTACCAGCTAACATCTTAGCACGGTGTGACAGCGCCCACCGAAGTTGGCGCTCATACGCTTTCATTACGTTCGGTAGGAAGTTGTTCTTGAAACTCCGGGCTAACCGTTCCAAGATAAAACGGTAAAGGCCCCACAGAGCTACGATCGTGACTGATAGCAGCACAGCAGAGAGCGGATTCACACCAACAAAGATAAAGAGTAGGGTTGCCAGGGCCGCACCAATTAATGTCCAACGCATAGCACGCCGCATCCTCCTGCGTGGCACACCATCAAGCTGCATAAACATGGCACACAATGTTGGGACGATGACTATAGCTACAAAAAGAGAGCTGGTTAGTGTGATGATCAATGTCTTAGGGAGGTAGCCCATGAAGTCACCTATCTCACCAGGCCAAAATAGAAGCGGTGTGAAAGCTGCTAGCGTGGTCGCTGTCGCCGCGATAATCGGTCCAGCAACCTCCCCGGTTGCCTTCTTCGCAGCCAATGTTCGATCCCACCCTTCTTCCAGGAATCGGTAAATATTCTCGACAACCACGATCGCGTTATCGACGAGCATACCCAGGGCAAGGATCAAGCTAAAAAGCACAATCATGTTCATCGAGATGCCCAGGATATTGAGCGTCATGAACGAAAGGAACATTGACGCAGGAATCGAGATCGCGACGAACACTGAAGTCCCCGCACCAAGGAAGAAAAGAAGTACAGCTACGATCAAAATGAGCCCTGAAACAATGTTGTTTTCAAGGCTGGACACCATCTGATCGATTTCGCCGGACATATCCGAGGTAAATGTGACCTTGGTCGTGGGTGGAAAGAGTGATTCCATCTCTGCGACCTCAGCCTTCACTCCTTCGGCCGTTTCGATGATGTTCTCACCGGACCGTTTGATAACATCAAGAGTGATGACTGCGACACCATCCATGCGAGCGAAATTCTCTCGCTCGGCAAAACCAAAATCTACAGTTGCCACATCCCTCACGTAGATCGGTCGCCCTTCCTCAATAAGGACGACTATGTCCTCTATTAGAGTGGGTTCATCGAACTCCCCGTCTACACGTATCAGGTATTTAGTATCACCAACATCTATGGAACCGCCTGGAATATTTACGTTCTCATTCCGGATCGCGTCGATTACATCGCTGAGCGCAATGCCATAGAATTGCAGTTTTCCAAGGTCGGCATCCACCTTAACTTCCCGTTCCAACCCACCACGGAGATCTGCTCGTAGAACCGGCGGCAGCGCTTCTAGTCGGTCCTGAAGTTCCTCAGCTAATTCCTTCAAACGCACCAGTCCATATTCGCCAGCCAAGTTGACCTGCATAACCGGCATTTCTGAGAAACTGAACTCAAGGATCGAAGGTTCTTCCGCGTCCTGAGGCAAATCTGACTTCGCTAGATCCACCTTCTCTCTAACCTTTTGTAACGCGTCATCCAGATCGATAGATGCCTCAAACTCGACCACAATGCTTGAGTAACCTTCTACCGATGTGGATGTCAGCTCCTTGAGCTCACTGATCGTGGAGAGCTCTTCCTCTAGCACCCGAGTGATTTGGCTTTCAACGTCACCGGGGGACACGCCCCTGTAGACCGTATTGACGGCAAGCATCGATATCGGGATCTGCGGAAAGGATTCCTTGGGTATTGCCTGGTAAGATAAGGCTCCCATGACCCCTATGATCACCAGCAGGATGACAACAGAAGTTCTGTGCTCGATCGCAAAGCTCGTTGGGAAGAACTCCTTGTATCGTGCTAAGGAGTCAGATCCCGATCTACGCACATCGGGTTCATTCACTCCCGTTCTCTGATGGGTTTTCTTGTCTTCACGCACGCCTCTACTGCCTCCCTCCGACAATGTTCACCCTGTCACCGTCTGCTACAGATTTTTGACCTACAACGATCAACTCTTCCCCAGGAGCAAGACCTGATTCGACGACTACAAGATTACGGCGAGTCGGTCCTAGAATGATTGAGCGGACTTCAGCCACCGTTCCCTCACTTCGCTCAGCTATCACAAACACGACGTAACCATCCTCAACTCGCACGAGCACGTCTTGGGGCACGACAATTGCCTCCTCAACTTCCTGGCGAGTTACCGCCATATTGGCGACCATCTCAGGCTTAATACGTCTACTGGGATTGGGCACCATGACCTCAATTGGAAACGTCCGATTTCGAGGGTTCACAGTAGAACCCACATAATGGATCGGAGCAGTAAATCGTTCCCCAGCGAATACGTCAAAAGCGAGGGTCGCCTCCGCACCGACCCAAACGTCCGGGACGTATCTTTCAGGCACACCCGCGACCACCCTTACCGGATCCAGATCAATGAGCCGTCCCACTGATTGTCCCGGAGCTACCATCGATCCGATTTCTACGTGGCGCTCATCCCAAACCCCTGAGAACGGGGCCCGGATCGTTGTCCGAGCTAGCCGTTCCTCAAGACCCCTGAGTGCAGCCATGCTCTGCTCCGCACCAAACCGAGCCTCTAGATAGGTGATCTCAGAGCCTATCCGGTCTTCTTCCCATAACCGCTTGCGTCGCTCCCAAGTCTGTCCCGCTAGCTCCGCGACAGCGCGAGCCTGCTCCACTTGTGCTGTGAGTATACGATCATCGATCTTGGCAAGTGGCGCGCCACTTTCAACTTGCGCCCCCTTATCAACGAAAATTTCTCGGATCACTCCGCTTTCCTCAGCCGAGACCATCACGTCTTGATTGGCCACAGCTGCAGCTGTCAACCTGATCTCTTCTACAAATTTCTCGGTCTCAATCCGCGATACCTCGACATTGATGATACGAACAAATTCCTCGGAATCCGTTCCATCTATCCCACCTGCCTGAGCAGTTCCACATCCACTAACTGCAAGTGCGGCTATAAGAGATAGTACTCCTCGCTTCCTAGTGTCCGAGTTCTTCATGGTAGTTCGTAACCCTCTCCAGCTGTTTGGATTGCTTCTTGATCAACAAGTGGAACCAACCCAGTCGCCTCATCTAATTGTGCACGTGCGACCAGGTAATCGAAGACGGCCTGCGCGTAATTAAATTCACTCTGACGCAGCGCCACCTCCGCATCTATAAGCTCAAACTGGCTTCCGAGTCCCTCTCGATACTGCGCGCTCGCTATCTCAAAGCCTCTAGTTGCCTGCTGCACCGCCAGCCTTTGAGCCCGAGCTCGTAACAATGCTTCTACAGACAACTCCAAGAGGCTCTTCACCTGGGCCTGGGCCATAGCACGCCCGCGTTGAGACTGGACCTCTGCGGATCGAAGTGCTGCTCGCTTCTGACCGATTCGAGACACCCGTCTGAAGCCCTGAAACACTGGCAGGCTCACTCTGACGCCAACAATGCGAGAGTATGCCCTCTGCCCGTCACCGCGGGCGAAGAAGTTCGGACTCCCATTGTCCTGAGCATTAATGATATAGTTGCCGAACAGTGTCACCTCGGGGAAGTAGCTTGCTTGCTCTAATCTCACTTCACTCTGCCTTAGATCCCGATTTAGCTCCAGCTGCCTCAGGTCAGATCTCAATTCACCTGCCATCCGAAGAGCACGGTTCGATAGTTCTAAATCTCCTGTTTGGAATCCCATGAATTCTAGGATCTCACGGTTATCTGCATCATTATTCTCAAGATTGTCCAAATCCATGTTGGCCAGCGCCCCCGTCACCGTGATCTCCTCTTGGTCGGACACGNCTAGCTCAATCGCCAACTGACGGCGGACTTCACGAATGCTATTCTCTGCCCGCCTGAGGTTTGGTTCTAGATTTGCCAGCTCTACCTCAAGCCGCAGTAAATCGTAGTCTGAAGCAAGCCCAGCCTCGTTCCTCACTCTTGTTTCGCGAACAGATTCACGTACTCGTCGTACAGAGTTCTCTGTTAGGCGCAGCTGTTCACTCGAGAGCAGGAATTGGTAGTAGGATAGTCGCACCCGAGTCGCGACTGCATGAGATTGACCGCGAACTGCCTCTGATTGGAGTTGCTCAAAGCGGGACGCAGCTCCTACTCCCACGAAAACCGAGGGGCGTAGAAGTGGTTGTTCTACAGAGATAGTTGAGGCCCATTGATTGTCAGCCCCAAACCGAACAGCTAGGTAATCGTCTGGCCCCGCGGTAGGATCGAAGATCGACGCAGGAAGGAAATTGACAGTAGGTGAAATGTTTCTCGAGTAGCTGGCATTCAGATCTACGCTTGGGTAGACCTCACTCCACGCCTCCGAGACACGCTCCTCTGCCTCAGCGAGCCCGAGACGCGCTGCCACAACATCCGGGTTCGCTCCTAGCGCAGTTCGAACAGCATCCTCTATCCCGAAAACTATCCGGTTAACTTGGGCTTCTACCCCAGTTGAACCCAGTCCAACCCCTAAGACCAAGCATATTGGAACTATACCGAGAACNTTCTTCCAGGATTGTATCNGTATCATTATTTCCTCTTNCTATTCGATCTCACGCCAAAGGCGCTGTTTGACCTCGCANATAGAGTTTCTCCAGTTGAGCCGCGAAGCTGGGGGTGGCGAAGCCGCTCATCATTCGAGCACCCGATTGCTCGAATAGTGATTGGAATTCCTCTCGGTCCATTGGGAAGATGCCTTGGTGGTAAAGCAGAACCATCCCATGTGCATGAGCCCACATCGTCAATGAGGTTTGGAATGGATCAGCCTCTTTGAGGATGCCGACCTGCATACATTCACGAACTCGGTCTACCCAAAACTGATGGACTCCCAACCCCATTGCTTCTATGTCATCCGGAAGCTCCTTCATTCCAAGGCGTTCCGGGCCAGAAAACATGATCTTGTACCAACGGGGGTGTTCAAGTGCAAAATCGAGATACCCTTCACCCGCCTGGAAGAAACGCTCTATCGGTGTGGGCGCCTGTAGTGCCCGGTATACGTATCCCTGGTAAGCATGGTACGCTTCCCTAACAACATCAGCGAGTACCTTTTCTTTACCGTCATAGTGTCGGTAAAGGGCCGGAGCGGTAACACCAACACTCTTTGCGAGCTTTCTCATTGAGAAACCGGATAAGCCAGTTTCTAAATAGAGTTCACACGCGCACGCGAGTATCTTGTCTCTTTGGACTGCCATGTTAACACTGTAAACATAGTGTCCTATTCGGTCAATAATTTAAGGAGAATACCTGCTAACACCGTTTAGTGTTAAAAGGTGCAATGAGAACAGCTCACTTACTGGGTACCACGCAGAAAGGCCTAGAATGAGCAGTTCAGTCCCTTACTTCGACCTTCGCGCTGAGAATAAGGTCGTCCTGAGTTATACGGTCCACGATGTCCATTCCCTCAACAACCCATCCGAACACAGTATACCCACCGTCTAAGTGTGGAAGCATTGTATGAGCGATGAAAAATTGCGAACCCTCGGTATCTTTTCCGAGCCTTGCCATACCCACAGATCCTCTTTGGAAAGGTATCCCGTTTAACTCGGTTGTAATCTCAAATCCTGGGCCACCCATACCAGAAAAACCCTCCACGTCTCCCCCCTGAACTACAAAATTCGGGATGACTCTGTGAAAGGCCACACCATCATAACGTCCTTCTTCACTAAGTCGGGCAATCGTTTGAACGGTATGAGGTGCCTGCTCCGTGAACATTCTGATTCTAATTCGTCCCCGAGTCGTCTCAGTCACCAACTCAGGAGCTTCACCAAGCCGTCTCAAGTAGCCCCAGTCGATTCGGGTCGGATCGTAGCTTGGCGGCGCAGACAATACTTCAGGAGGTAACTCCAAGCCATTATCAACTCCGATATCAACAGTTGAAACCTCTCCCGTCAGTCGTTCGAGTTCTATGGCCGCGGTCCGCCTTATTAGAGCAGTTTGGTGTCCCAGTGCTTCTCGGAGAATCAAGTGAGCATCCGGATCACCCGTGATCGCTATCAAACCCAAGATCTCGATAGCCTCTCGGATCTCTGACCCAGCCGCAAATTCCCGGTATACATCACCCAGGACTTCGGCACTACCGAACTCACCGAAGAGAGGGTCAGTAAGCATCTCTAACCCAGTCCGATAGACGCTAGCATCGTCGCTCTGTACCGCACCCGCAAAAATTTCGTAATAGACTCGTCTGAGATCGGGATTCTGCCTATCCCCGGACCAGCGACTCGCCAAAGCTTCAACCGCGGCAGTGTTGACCTCTGGATAGGAGGACCGAGCTGCCTCACTGAGCCTCTGGAGCGCCTCTGTCCCACTGACTTGGCTAAGGGCAGACACACCTATCTTCCAACCTGCCGAGTCGTCCGAGTTCAGTGAATCCAACCAATTGAATACAAATGGCCCTTCNTTCTGCCGGCCTAATAGTCGCAAGAGCGGTTCGGTTACACTTCCACGTTCTAGATCGGAATCAATCCAACTCTTAATACGCGTAATGATTTCAGGAGGGTGGTCCACTCTCGCGACACTACTTGCCGCCCTGGCAGCCACATGCTCGGAAGAGTCTTGAAGACCATTCAATAGAACCTCGAGCACCTCCGGTTGAGATTCTCGCCCAGTGAGGCCTGCTAGCGCTTCAGCCCGCGCGCGCCAGTCCTGAGCTGCACCAGCCCATCGGGTCAGCCGTCCGACATCCGAATCATCTCCTAGCCGACCAAGGGCCACGATAAGATGCAGGGCAGCCGGGTCATCTTCCCCAAATAGATCCAGGACCTCTCGGAGACGTAACACTCTCGATGACCACAGGGATGTGTCTGTTACACGCCCAAAATAGTATGCCGCAGCAACTCTAATATCCGGGTTGGAATCATCTAATTTACTGAATAGCAAGTCACGACTGTCCGCATGATTCACGTTGAAGACTGCTCCATTCACTGCGAGCGCAAGGACTCTCAGGGGTTCTTCATCCGTTAGTACATCGGCCGAGAGAAGTGCCTCAGACGCCGAAACNGCCNCGATCTTTCCTAGAGCTTCTAGGATTCGATACCTGACGTCGCGCTGTGTTTCTCGTGTGAGTACCTCTACTAGAACAGGGACTGAGGACTCATTGTTAAGCTGGCCAATCGCGAACACGATATCCCGTCGTACTGCCGCGTCCTCTTCACTTTGTAGCCTGGACGCCAGGATCGAAAATGTGGTGGGCTCCTGAATAGATCCAAGAGCGAATGCCGCTCGAGCTCTCANAGCAGGGTCCGTTGCAAAAAGCGTTTCAGCNAGACCCAGCGCGTCTCGGTCTACTTGGAGATCGACAATAGCTTGAAGTCTAGGATTTCGGAGCAACCCATCACTCGTGCGCACGGATATCGCGTCATCCCCTTCGATTGTCGAAGTGCCAATCTGGCACCCCAAGCAAGAGCAAAGAGTGACGAAAACCAATGCGACCCGGCACAAGCTAGCCATTCTATACCCCCCTAATCCTTGAGCATTACTTTGACGTCTAACTNCGCATCTATCCCTAATCCTAATTAGGGACCCGGCATTCTGTCCCCAGATAGCAGCATTGTCTAGAAACTAGAAGGGCACGAGGTCTAGGTATGCGTCGAACCTTACAGAGGATAGACGGAAGTATCGCAGATTCCAGGACACGTCCAAATGGATCAGCTGATCAAGGATAGACAAACCAGACCCCCCGGAAAAAAGAGTTCTATGATCACCTGCCTCCCCGTCAAAATGGTGGTCATAAGGCACCCAAGCCCCGTCTGTAAAAAGGGAGAGATCACCAATAGAGAAGGATCGAGCGACCTCTCCTCGAACACGGGCAAACCGTGCTCCTCCAAGAACTCGCGGTGGAAAACCGCGCAGTGTGCTTGGTCCACCAAGATACCAAGCACGCTGTAGTGGAAGATCACCAACACTTGTGCCAATCCCAGCCTCCAAATTGATCCGCATGTCACGGACGATCGGAATATCAAGGCTACCGAGTAAGTTCGCGCGCGCGTATTCCGCTGTCCCTGCCCCACCCTCTAGGGACACCAACATTGCACCGTGAGGGGAAAGGGGATCTGAGCCCCATTTGGAAGCAACCTCTACTGAACTTCCTAGAAACCATCCGGTGTCCACTCCTACGTTAGGCCGCCACTCTGACTTCTCATTAATGAGTCCCCAAATAGTGAAGTCCGACTCAATTTTTGCGAGGCGATGATACTCGCCAAACACACGGATCCGAAGAGAGTTCTGCTCCATTGAGGAACGTGCCCATTCCAGAGACGCGCCAGACCGTCGGTAGTAGTCGCCATCGTCCCGTCCAGCAACAAGAGCAGTTATCGAGTTCCCAAGCCTTAAGTGTCCCGCGCGCTCATCGATGACAGTAAGTTCATGAAACCCACTGAATGTGATCCCGTCTTGGAGCGTTTCTCGGGTAAAGTCCAATCTCAAATTTGGCTTCAGGTTCGCTAACCCGAGACTAGCCGTCCCTGTAACCGAAATTGGACCCAGTGGACTTTGTGGTCGAAATTGGGCCCGAACGCCTGGTGAGAATCCCTCCACTCTGTTGTACCTGAAGAGATCTGGACGTTGGAAAACCCATCTGATTGTCCTCGGGACACCCGAAACCTCTTCTCCTGAGTACCAATTCTGGCTGAATGGAACCGTATCCCCAGGCGAATAAATAGGGAGTGTACAGCACAAAATAAACTTCAGTGTCACGGCACTCATCAAGTTCCTCGCGATGCACCCATCTAGTTACTATAGAGGTTACCACGTCACTGCACCTTGATTTGGTTCACTCACAGAAGCAGTAACCTCGTCCCTATGATATTAACGTAGACCAGTATCACTTCGAATCACCAAATTGGGAGTTTTCAGTAAGTGGATGGATTGAACTTTAAGCCCNCACCATTCTGCGCTGCTCGCTGGGCNCGCGGATGTCACGCTCAAACCCTCATGGCCAGAATATTGAGATCTCCGAATGGCCCACCATATCNTCGCGAACGGCTGGATACACCTGATGGAGATTTCCTCGACTTGGATTGGGGGCCAGAGCCTTCGTCGGATTCACCAATCGCACTAGTACTTCATGGCCTCGAGGGTTCTAGCTCCAGGCGGTACGCCCGAAACATCTGCCGGGAGCTTTTCGTTCGGGGTATTTGGCCGGTCGTTCTGAATTTCAGAGGCTGTAGCGGAGAACCCAATCGGAGACCTCGCTACTACCACTCTGGTGAGACTAGCGACCCTCAATTCATACTCGAGCTTCTTCGTCACCGCTTCCCGGGCAGGCCTATAGGTGCTCTCGGCTTTTCGCTCGGAGGAAATGTCCTGCTCAAACTCCTGGGTGAGAAATCTTCCGATGTCAGAGGGAGACTTGACTCCGCAGTAGCGATTTCAGTTCCCTATGATCTCGCTGCTGGCTCTCAACTTCTGGAACAGTCCCGGATGGGGCGCTTTTATGCTGCTTACTTCCTACGATCACTAAAGCATAAAGTCCGCCTAAAGCAAGAACTTCTTAGCCCAGTACTTGATCTGAATACCGTGCTAAACTCCCAAACGATTTGGGAATTCGATGACGTTGCTACCGCACCATTGGGTGGGTTCGAAAATGCAGCTGCTTACTACGCAGAATCCAGCAGCTTCAAGTTCTTGGGAGACATCGGTGTTCCTACACTCTTAATTCACGCAGAGGACGACCCTTTCTTACCAGCCCAGGCTATACCGAGAGCGGAAGCATTAGACAACCCGATGATCCAACTCGTGATTCACCCAGTTGGTGGACACGTTGGATTCCTCGAAGGAACACCTAGGAAACCATCATTCTGGGCAGAAGTAGAGGGTGCTCGGTTTCTTGCTGAGCAGTTAAATGGTGATACTCGGTAATCCCATTACAACTATCTGACTAAGCAGTGACTTGATCTCGAAAGAAGATTCGCCCATGCCACATATCTGAAGCCGGGCGTTCGAGATCCCCTGAACGTAGGTCATGGATTCTTGTAAGACTGGTATCAAACACCTTGGTCGCCAAAGTGACTGTTCCAGCTCCAGCGAGTGCCCTGAACTGAGATCTTGATACACTTCGGATGTCAGTCCCCTCTCGATACCAGACCGGTGCGTGGTCGACCAATGAGACTCCAATATCTGAACCGAGCGTCCGAAGTTGGTTCACGAGAGCGTCGATAGAACATCCAGAGGGTAATTCAGAGTCGACATCTACACCTACAATCAAGAACCGGCTGTCCCGGAGTTCCCCTGCGCAGCGGAGAGGAACCCCATGTGCCTTCCAATCGTCCAGGAAGGAGTGGGCTGTGTCGATGAAAATCTCAGCCTCTCGACCCGAGAGAGCACGACTGCATGGAAAAATCCATAGCCGCCCGTGGTCCGGTAACTCTTCAAATGAGATTCGTGCCATCTTCAGATATCTGCTCTAACAGTGTCGCTCGCAGGCGTTGTATCGGGAGGGGGGCCCTTATCCAAGAGGATTGCCGCCCATCGAAGATCTTCTGTATTCTCGAGCAGAATCTTGACGCCAACAGTCAGTGGTACTGATAGAAGAGCGCCCAGAGGGCCCCAGGCCCATCCCCAAAAGAGAAGGGATAGGATAACAACGAGTGTCGAAAGCCCTAGACTTCGACCCATCCATCTTGGCTCGATGATGTTACCAACAATTGTGTTTACAGCGATATATCCACCAGCCACGACAATCGCGTGGGGAAATGCTCCAAATTGAATGACACTCAATAAAACCGCCGGAATTGCTGCGATGATCGAGCCAACGGTCGGTATATAGTTGAGCAAGAACGCGATCATCCCGAGTAAAACCGGGAAATCAAGATCCAATGCGTATGCCCAGATTCCCAATACCAATCCGGTAGCGAGGGATACCACGGTTTTTATACCTAGATAGGACTGGATCTCAGTTGCGATCTTGGTGAACCGGTCTTCGTCTCCACCACCTTTACCGAAGATGTACCGGAATTTCTTGGGGAAAACCGTAGCTTCGCTGAGCATAAAAGCCATGATGAGAAACACGACAAATGTGGTGGAAAGAAATTGAGCGATGCGCCCAATGGTTCCACGAGCGATGTCCACGACTGCGGCTGGATCAATTATGCTGACTGTTAAATAGTCACTGGTGTCGAAACCGGTGGAACCCTCGATCCAAGTTATCCATTCACTCCAGCGTTCCTGGAGAGTGATAACGTATCCATCAAGGTTGTTCTGTAGTTCAGCAACCGACGGGCTCGCAAGCAGTATGAACAACCCTATGACAGCTACATTGACCAGAACTGTAATAAGCGTTGCAAGACCCGATGGAATCCGATGATTCACGAGCCACGCCATGACGGGCAAGCTCAATACAGCTAAGAAAAGAGCTAGTGCTGAAGGAAGAAGGATCGGAGCAGCAAACTGTAAGCCGTAGACTATCACGACTAGGCAAGCCAGAATGAACAGAAATCTGGCTCCTGGTTTCTTTTCCAGCTCGTTAAAGATCATGGTCGATAAG